>Ga0079224_100003459_pt1 | contig 19981 bp, 18 predicted proteins | sample Stecom2015_FD_80414 | JGI IMG/M metagenome (GOLD analysis project Ga0079224, IMG submission 80414) | Agricultural soil microbial communities from Utah to study Nitrogen management - Steer compost 2015 | ecosystem: Environmental > Terrestrial > Soil > Agricultural land | place: USA: Utah...
GCCGACCAGCTCGCGGCGGAAGAAGTTCTGCACCAGCAGCCGATAGCGGACCGCCAGCAGCGGGTAGCGCAGCGCGCCGCCGAAGTGCCGCCACATACCGCGCCGGCGGGCGTGGGCGAAATGCTCGTGCACGATCGGGGCAGGCGTGCTCGGCGGTGGGACGAGGACGGGGGACGTGGTCACGTGGCGAGCCCGGGGATGATCCACCAGCCGCGCCGCCGGCGGAAGGACGACGCAGCGGCAATTCGGGATCGGCGCACGAGGCCGGTCGGGATGAGCCGCGCGCTCGGTGCGCGTTCGCGCCGCACCATCGAGCGGCCGAGCCCGACTCGACGAAGCCCGACGTCCGGCGCAGCCGGGATGGTTCCGGGCGCGCGCTGCGCGCGCGATCCCGTTGCACGCTGACCGTTCGGACGCGTCGCGGCGGGCCGCTTGCTGCGCCCGCACTGCGCGCTCCTCTACCATGACGCCGTGCGTGCTGCTCTCGTCATGCCGACGCTCGACGCCGGCCCCCTGCTCGACCGCGTGCTCGCGGGCGTCGCCGCGCAGCGCAGTCCCGGTTTCGCGGAGCTGGTCGCGATCGACAGCGGGTCGACCGACGGCACGCGCGAGCGCCTGGAGCGGGCGGGCTTCCGCGTGGCCGTCATCCCGCGCGCCGAGTTCGACCACGGCAGCACGCGCGACCGCGCCATCGCGATGACCACGGCCGAGGTCGTCGTCCTGCTCACGCAGGACGCGGTTCCGCTCGGCGAGGACTGGCTCCGATCGATGCTCGAGCCGTTCGCCGACCCGCGCACGGCGGCGGTGTGGTGCCGGCAGGTCCCGAGGCCCGACTGCCCGCCGGTGATCGCGCGCCGCATCCGCGAGTGGCTCGGCGACGGCGACCAACCGCGCGTCCAGGAGCTGGCGCCGGGCGAGACGCTGGAGAACCTGGCACCCGCCGAGCGGCTGCGACGCTGCGCCCTCGACAATGTCGCCTCGGCGCTGCGGCGCGCGGTGTGGGAGCGCTTCCCGCTCGGACCACGCCGGTTCGGCGAGGACCTCGCGTTCGGCATGCGCGCGATCGCCGCCGGCTACCGCATCGTCTACCAGCCGCGGGCAGTCGTCGAACACAGCCACTCGCGCACTCCGTTCGCGGAGGGCAAGCGCACGTTCTGCGACCACCGCAACCTGCGCGAGATGGTCGGCCTGGTCACGATCCCCGACTGGCGGACGCTGCGCGCCGCGCTGCGCGACGGCACGCGCGAACACCTGGCCTACGTGGACTCGCTCGGCCTGCCCGAACCCGAGCGCACCCGCGTACGCCGCTGGACGCGGGCGTACGTGCGCTGGCAGTGCTGGGCGCAGTACCTGGGCGCCAAGGCCGGCGCGAAGCCGGGCGGCCTGCGCGGCTTCCTGCTCGCCAGACTCGGCCGGCGCCTCGAGCGCGGCGTCGGCTGACGTGGCACGCCCCTCGGGACCAGGACCCGGCACGCCGCGCGCGCCCTTGCCGCGCGGCCGGCGCGCGCTGTTCGTCGCCGCGGGCTGCGCCCTGGTGCTCGCCGTACTCGCCGCCGTCCTCGAGATCGGAGCAAGACTCCTCGTCCCCGAGGCGTCCCTGCGCGTACTCGCCGACGTGTTCGCCGCCGATCCCGACCCCGAGATCGGCTACACGATGCGGCGGAACTACGAGGGCTCGGCGTTCGGCGTCGACCTCGTGACCAACTCGCACGGCTTCCGCGGGCCGGAGTGGCCGGCGCGCAAGCCGGACGGCGGGGTGCGCATCGCGCTGATCGGCGACTCGATCGCGTTCGGCTTCGGTGTGCCGTTCGAGCAGACCATGGGCGAGCTGCTCGCCGCGCGGCTGCGCCGCCGCCTCGGCCGCCCGGTCGAGGTGCTGACCTTCGGGGTCAACGGCTACAACGCGCGCCAGCAGCTCGCGGTGCTCGAACGCCGCGCACTGCCGCTCCGGCCGGACCTCGTGCTCCTCGTGCCGTGCAACAACGACGCGGACCCGCCGCTGTGGGCCGACGCCGACGGCTTCCTCCGCTACGGCGACGGCGCCGACCACGTGGTGCTCGACCGCCACCAGCGCGGGGTCCTCGGCTTCCGGCGCGGCCTGCTCGGCGCGAGCCGCTTCCTGTTCTGGCTGCGCCTGCAGTGGTTCCGCATCTCGCTGGCGCGCGCCGCCGCGGAGCGCGAGGCGGCAGCCGGCATCCCGCACGACGGGGACTGGCTGTCGCCCGTCGGCGTCGGGCCGGTCGCCGAGAGCCTGCGCGGTCCGGTGTACGAGCCCTGGTGCGCGATGGTCGCACGCTGCCGCGAGCACGGCGTCCCGGTGGCCTTCCTCACCTACCTGGGGCCCGGCGCATGGCGTGCGACCGCGGCCGCGGCGGCCGCGGACAGCGGCGCCCCCCTCCTGGAGCTGGTCCCGCTCCTCGGCGCGAAGAGCTGGGCCGACATGGTCGCGACCTGGAGCCTCGGCTGGGACGACCACATGGGACCGAAGGCGCAGGAAGTGTGGGCCGAGGCGGTCGAGGAGTTCCTCGTCGCGCAGGGCCTCGTGCGTTGACGGTCCGCGTGCCGGCCGGCTTGATGGCGGCATGCGTGCGACCGCGCCCGGTCCCGGCGGCGGGACGATCGACGTCGACGACGAGCGGCTCGCGCCGCTGCGCGCGCGGGTACCGGCGGCGGCAGGGCCGCCGGCGCGCCTCGCGTTCGCGGCGGTGCACGTCGTGATGCGGCCCGGCTACGCAGCGGTCGCGCACGCCCTGGACCGCCCGGGGCATCCCGACGAGATCGCCGAGTGGCTCGACCTGGAGGCGACGATGGCCCTGCGCCGACACGTCGACGCCCAGGGGCTCGGCGTCGCCGAGGCGATGGACACCGCGCAGCGCTTCGCGCTCGGCTGGCACAACGCCCGCCGCCTGATCGAGGCGTGCGGCGCGCTCGCGCTGCGGCACGGCTTCATCGCGGGCGCGGGCGCCGACCACATCGCCGCGGTGCGCGGCGCGACCGATCTGGTCGACGCGGTCGTGTACCAGGTGCACGCGATCCAGGCGGCGGGCGGGATGGCGATCCTGCTGCCGCTGCCGTGGCTCGCGCAGCAGCGCGCGAGCCCGGCGGAGTACGTCGCGGTGTACCGCGCGATCATCGCGCAGTGCGACGGACCGCTGTTCGTGCACTGGCTCGGACCGATGTTCCAGCCGCAGCTCGAGGGCTACTTCCCGGGCGACAGCTTCGACGCGGTGATGGCGCTCGCGCCGGACAAGGTCCGCGGCTGCAAGCTGTCGCTGCTCGACGCCGACCTGGAGCGGCGCGTGCGGCGCACGCTGCTGCCGCGCGAGCAGATCGTGCTGACCGGAGACGACTGGCACTTCGCCGACCTGATTGCGGGCGACGCCCCAGCGATAACGGGACGCACGCGGATCGGCGCGCACGACGTCGCGCTCGGCGACTTCAGCCACGCCCTGCTCGGGGTGCTCGACGGAGTCGCGGTCCCGGCCGGGCTGGCGCTGCGCCTGCTCGCGGCAGGCGACGGCGAGGGGTTCCGCGCCGTGATGCGGCCCTGCGAGCGCTACGGCAGGGTGGTCTTCGAGCCGCCGACCTCGGCGTACAAGGCGGGCCTCGCGTTCACCGCCTGGCTCAACGGCCTGCAGGAGGACTACCAGCTCGTGAACCACGAGGAACGCGCGCGCGACCGCGAGCACTACCTGCGCGTCGCCGCGGCAGCCGCCGAGTGCGGCGCGCTGCGCGACGCCGCGACCGCGGCGAAGCGGCTGCGCGCGTTCGCGGGAGAGGCGCGATGAAGCCGCGCGTGCTGGTCACCCGCCACGTGTACCGCGCGGCGCTCGACCGCCTCGCGCCGCACGCCGACGTCGAATACGTGGACCAGCGCGAGGTGCTGACCGAAGACGAGCTGGCCGCCCGCCTCGCCGACAAGGATGCGGTGCTGTGCCAGCTCACCGACCGGATCACGGCCCGCGTGCTCGACGCCGCGCCGCGCCTGCGGATCGTCGCCAACATCGCGGTGGGCTACGACAACGTCGACGTCGCCGCCGCCACCGAGCGCGGCGTCCTGGTCAGCAACACGCCGGGCGTCCTGACCGAGACGACCGCGGACTTCACCTTCGCGCTCCTGCTCGCCGCGGCGCGCCGGGTGGTCGAGGCGGACGGCTTCGTGCGCGCCGGCCGCTGGCGGTGCTGGGAGATCGACCTCCTGTGCGGCACGGACGTCCACGGCAAGACGCTCGGCATCGTCGGCATGGGCCGCATCGGCCGCGCGGTCGCGGCACGCGCACGCGGCTTCGGCATGCGCCTGCTGCACGCGAACCGCCGCCCGGTCGAGGTTCCCGGCAGTACGCGCGTCGCGCTCGACGAGCTGCTGGCGCGCGCCGACTTCGTGAGCCTGCACGTGCCGGCCGAGCCCGGCGCCCCACCGCTGATCGGCGCGCGCGAGCTGGCGCTCATGCAGCGCACCGCGATCCTGGTCAACACCGCCCGCGGCGCGATCGTCGACGAGCAGGCGCTGGTCGACGCCCTGCGCGCGGGCCGCATCGCGGGCGCCGCCCTCGACGTGTTCGCGCACGAGCCGCACGTGCCAGAAACCCTGCTCGGGATGCCGAACGTCGTGCTCGCCCCGCACCTCGGCAGCGCGACGGTCGAGACCCGCACGCGCATGGCGACGATGGCGGCCGACAACATGGTCGCGTGCCTGCGCGGCGAGCGCCCGCCGAACCTCGTCGACGAGCGCGCGTTCGCGCGCCGGCGCCCGTGAGCGACGCGCACGCCGCCGTGCGCGCGGAGCTGCGCGCGGTGTTCGCCGGCATCCTGCCCGCGCTCGATCCGGCGCGCGCGGTGCGCGAGGCGCTGCGCGTCGGGCCCGGGATGCTGTCGGTCGCCGGGCGCACGCTGCCGCGCGACGGACAGGTGCGCCTCGTCGCGATCGGCAAGGCCGGGTCGCCCATGGCGCAGGCGGCGCTCGACGCGCTCGGCACCGGCGTGCGCGGCGTGGTGGTCGTGCCGCACGGCACCGGAGTGCCGGGCGCGCGCGACGGGATCGCGGTCGTGCACGCGCGCCACCCGCTCCCCGACGCCGGAAGCCGGCGCGCCGCGGCGGCGGTCCGTGCCGCGCTCGAGGGGTGCACCGCACGCGACGTCGTGCTCTTCCTGCTGTCGGGCGGCGGCTCGGCGCTGTGCGAGGCACCGCTCGACCCCGCGATCCCGCTCGACGACGTCGCCGAGTTCCACCGCGCGCTGGTCGGCAGCGGGCTCGACATCGTGGCGATGAACACGCTGCGCAAGCACGCTTCCGCAGTGAAGGGCGGCCGCCTCGCGCGCCTCGCGGCGCCGGCCGCGCAGGCCACGCTCCTCGTCTCCGACGTGCCGACCGGACGGCTCGACGCGGTCGCCTCGGGTCCGACGATGCCCGACCCGTCGACCGTCGCCGACTGCCGGGCGCTCCTGCCGCGCGTCGCGGACCGGATACCGCCGAGCTACGTCGCGCTGCTCGGGTCCCCGGACCTGCCCGAGATCGCGAAGGCGCACGAGCCCGCCTTCGCCCGCGCGTCGTTCCACTGCCTGCTCGACGACGCGACCGCGGTCGCCGCCGCGCGCGACCGGTGCCGCGCGTCGGGCTGGATCGTGGAGGTCGACGCCCGGACCGACGACGCGCCGGTCGCCGACGCCGCCGAACACCTGCTCGCCCGCCTCGCCGCGCTGCACCGCGCCCACCCCGGCCGCACGGTCGCGGTGGTCGCGGGCGGCGAGCTGAGCTGCCCGGTGCGCGGCGGCGGGATCGGCGGCCGCAACCAGCACTTCGCCCTGCACTGCGCGCTGCAGATCGAGGACGAGCCGGTCGCGGTGCTGAGCGCGGGGACCGACGGGATCGACGGCAACTCGCCGGCGGCGGGCGCGGTCGCCGATGGCACGACGTGCCGCCGTGCGCGGGCGCGCGGGCTGGATCCGCGCGCGGTGCTCGCGGCGTTCGACTCGCATGCGCTGTTCGCCGCGCTGGGCGACGCGATCGTGACCGGCCCGACCGGGACCAACGTGCGCGACGTGCGCGTGCTCGTGCGCTTCGCGTGACTCGTGCGCTTCGCGTAAACGGCGCGCTCCGGTCGAGGACCGACTTCGCTCCGCGGCGCGGCTAGCGACCGCCGCGCTCGTGCCCGGCTTCCTCGCCGTCCTTCTTCTCCTGCGCCGCCGCTTCCAGCTCGCCGCGTACGCGTTCCAGCAGCGCCTTGGTCGCCGCGATGCCCTCCCGTTCGCCGAGCCGGCTGCCCTCGTACTCGATGCCCACGTACCCGCGGTAACCGGCGCGGACCACGATCGAGAGCATGCGCCGGTAGTCGGTCGAGGTCTCGTTGCCCTCGGCGTCGAAGTCGTGCGACTTGGCGCTCACCGCGCGCGCGAACGGCATCAGCTCCTCGACGCCCTGGTAGCGGTCGTACCACTCGTCCTTGCCGTCCGCGCCCCGGCCGATGCGGAAGTTGCCGAAGTCGGGCAGCGTCCCGCAGCGCGGATGGTCGACGAGCCGGATCACGCCGGCGAGCCACTTGCCGTTGCTCGACAGGCCGCCGTGGTTCTCGACGATCACGTCGAGCCCGTGCGCGTCGCCGCGCTCGGCGAGCGCGCGCAGGCCGTCGGCCGCGAGCTTCTGCTGCTCTTCGAAGCTGCCACGGCTCGCGGCGTTGACCCGGATCGAGTGGCAGCCGAGGAACGCCGCGGCCTCGAGCCAGATCTCGTGCGCGGCGACCGCCGTCCTGCGCCGTGCGTCGTCCGGGTCGCCGAGGTCGCCGAGCCCGTCGCACATGATCAGCAGACTCTCGATGCCCTCGTCGGCGCACGCCTTCTTCAGGTCGCGCCAGTGGTCGCGGTCGGCGCCCTTGCCGGGGAAGAACGTGTTCACGTACTCGACCGCGTCGATCCCGAATCCGCGCGCGACCCCGGGAAAGCCGAGGTGCTTGACGTCGCCGGCGCGCAGCGCGCGGTGCAACGACCACTCGGCGAGCGAGATCGAGAACAGCGGGGCGCGCCGGCGCGGCACCGCCGGCCGCAGCGCGGCGGAGCCGACGCACCATGCGGCGGAGTATGCGAAGAAGCGGCGACGATCGACGTGCATCGCAGCATCATGCCGCGGGGGAGCGGGCGGTCGAGCGCCGCGAGGGCAGGTGCCTCGCCTTTGACCGCGGGCAAACCGTCAGTCAAGCTGACGGACATGCTGGTCCGCGCCGCGCCCGCCGTCCTGCTCGCCGCCGTCCTCGCCGCTCAGGACGAGCCGCGCTGGTTCAAGGGCAACCTGCACACCCACACCCTGTGGTCGGACGGCAACGAGCTGCCCGAGCTGATCGTCGACTGGTACAAGCGCGAGGGCTACCACTTCCTCGCGCTCTCCGACCACAACGTGCTCGCGGTCGGCGAGAAATGGGTGAAGGTCGACACCGTGATCGCGCGCGGTGGCCGACGCTCGCTAGCCGCGAGCAAGGAGCGGTTCGGCGAGGACTTCGTGGAGACGCGCACCGGCGCCGACGGCAAGGTCGAGGTGCGCCTCAAGCGGCTCGACGAGATCCGCGCCGTGCTGGAAGAGCCCGGCCGCTTCCTGCTGATCCCGGCCGAAGAGATCAGCGACAGGTACGAGAAGCTGCCGATCCACATCAACGCGACCAACGTCGGCGAGGCGATCCGCCCGCAGGGCGGCGGCAGCGTGCGCGAAGTGATGCGCAACAACCTGCGCGCGGTGAAGGAACAGGCGGTGCGCCTGGCGCGCCCGATCCTCGCCCACCTCAACCACCCGAACTTCTACTGGGCGATCACCGCCGAGGACCTCGCGCACGTCGTCGAGGAGCGCTTCTTCGAGGTGTTCAACGGGCACCCCGAGGTGCACCAGCTCGGCGACGAACACCACGCGGCGATCGAGCGGATCTGGGACATCGCCAACACCCTGCGGATCGCCGAGCTGGACGCTCCGCCGCTCTACGGGTTCGCCACCGACGACAGCCACAACTACCACGCCCTCAATCCCAACACCGCGCTCCCCGGACGCGGCTGGGTGATGGTGCAGGCTCCGCAGCTCACCGCCGAGGATCTGATCGCGTCGATCGAGGCCGGACGGTTCTACGCGAGCACGGGCGTGACCCTCGACCGCGTCGAGTTCGACGGCGAGGAGCTGCGCGTGCACATCCGCGGCGAGCCTGGGGTCGACTACACGACCCGGTTCGTGGGCACGCGCAAGGGTTACGACCCGGCCAGCCATCCGGTGGTCGACGCCGAAGGCAAGGAGGTCCGCGCGACGCGCCGCTACGCGGACGAGGTCGGCGCCACCCTGGCCGAGGTCGGCGGGACCACGCCCGCCTACCGGGTCAACGGTGACGAGCTGTACGTGCGCGCGATCGTCACCTCCAGCCGGCCGCACCCCCGGCCGACGTGGGAAGGACAGCGCGAGCAGGCCTGGGTCCAGCCGGTGCGTCCGCGCCGCGATTGACCCGCGCGGCGACGGACGGACGCACCGTCGCCGCCCGAACGTCGGCGCCTCGACGACCGGTGCGTCGACGCGACGCCGCCTCGGGCCCACCGGCCGCCGCAGGACGCCCACTCCGCCGGCGCCTGGCGGTCCCCGGACGCGCCCTCCGATCCGCCGGCCCGCCGCTTGCCTGCAGCCGCCCGCCGGTGGTTCCCGCCCGGCCTCGCTCGTCGCGGCGCGCCGACCACGCGCGCCTCTGCCCCCGAACTCCGCACCATGACGCGCACCGCTCCGGCGCCCGACGTCTCGACCTTCTCCGCGTGCCCGGGCCCGTCCGCGGTCGGGCGCAACCTGCCGCCGCCGGCCGGCAGCCTCGGCCTCGGCCAGTTCGTCGGGCGCTCCTTGTTCCCCCTCCTCGCGCTCACCCTGATCCTCGGCACGCTGCTGTGGGGACCGTGGGTGACCCTCGCGCTCGCCGTGGCGAGCTGGGCCGTGGTCGGGAGGATCGGCTGATGGCGGACCCGCGCCGGAGGCCGCTCCTGCTGCGGCCGTTCGCCCGCGACGAGGACGTGCACTGCGTCGTCTACCACGTCGTCGTCCTCCTCGCGTGCGGGGCGGCGTTCTGGATCTGGCTGCACCCCGACTCGGCCGGACTCTCGGGTCCGCTCGCCAAGACCGCGTTCGTCGTCGCCGCGGCGCTGCTGCTCGGCTGGATCTCCGGCGTCGACGTCGGCGTCAACTTCCACAACCACACGCATCGCCGCATCTTCCGGGCACCGTGGTTGAACCGCTGGTTCGGCCGGCTGTGGACGTTCTCCGGCGGCTGGCCGTCGTTCTTCTGGGAGCACGCGCACGTGCGCGTGCACCACGCCAACGTCATGGAGGCCGACGACTGGACGCTGCCGCGACGGCGTCCGGACGGCCGCTTCGAAAGCGTGTGGCGCTACTGCGCACTGCACTGGCCGTGGCGCTACGCGGCGCACCTGGCGCACGACTTCACCACCGGGCGCGGCGGGCACCAGGTCGGGCGCCGCGCGCTCGGCGAGCTGATCGTGTTCGCGTTCCTCTACTCGATCCCGTTCTGGATCGACGTGCCGATGGCGTTGTGCCTGTGGGTGCTGCCGCACTTCGTGGCCAACTGCGTGACGATGGGCTCGGGGATGTACGTGCAGCACGCCGGCGGCGCGCCGAAGAGCTCGGGCGCGCGCTACCAGCACTCGAACACGTTCCTGTCGCGCTTCTTCAACCTGACGATCTTCAACATCGGCTACCACCTGGAGCACCACGAGCTGCCGGGGCTGCACTGGGCCGACCTGCCCGCGCTGCACCGGCGGATGCGCGCGACCTACGCCCAGGAGGGCGCGCGGGTCGTGCCGTACGGCTACTACCGCGCGGCGCGCATCGTCTCGAGCGTGCTCGACCCGGACGGCGGTTACCGAAGGTTCACCGTCGACGACCAGCTGCCCGAGTTCCGGCGCGACGCACCGCATCCGCAACGCGAACCGGAGGCGAGCGCGCGTCCACGTCTCACGAGCCGGTCCGCTTGACCGCGCGGCCGGCGGCGCGCTCGCCTTGCAATCGGCGCGCGCCGGCTGCACGCTCGCTGCGGCGATGAGCTGGTCCGGTCACTACTGGACGATCTGGCCGACGCTCGCGGGCAGGGCGCTTCCGACGCGCGTGCCGCCGCCCGTCCCCTGGGAGACCGCGGTCGATGATCCACTGCGCGGGCGCGTGCGGCTCACCGGCGAACTGCGCGAGCAGCCGGATGCGCCGGGACTGGTGCTCATCGTGCCGGGCCTCGGCGGCAACGCGCGCAGCGTGTACGTGCGCGCCGCGGTCCGCGAGCTGGCGCGCCTGGGGTGGTCGTCGCTCGTCGTGCCCCAGCGCGGCGCCGACCTGAGTGGCGAGGACTACTACCACGCGAGCCTCACCGCCGACCTGCACGCCGCGGCGCGGTCGTCGCCCGCGTCCGACTACGCCAACGTGTTCTGCCTGGGGTTCTCGATGGGCGGGCACGTCAGCCTGCGCTTCGCCGCCGATCCGCCCCCGCCGCACGTGCGCGCGGTCGCCGCGATCTGCGCGCCGATCGACCTGTTCGCCGCGCAGCGCTTCTTCGACCACCCGCGCCGCTGGCTGTACCGGCGGCACGTGCTGCGCGCACTGAAGGTCATCTACCGCGAGGTCGACCGGCGCGGCAACGCACCCACCCCGCTGCGCGACCTCCTCGGGGCCCGCACCATCCGCGAGTGGGACACGCTCGCCATCGTGCCGCGCTTCGGGTTCCGCGACGCGGAGGACTATTACGCGCGCGCCTCGGCCGCGCCGATGCTCACGCGCCTCGCCGTGCCGAGCCTGCTGCTCTTGTCGACGCGCGACCCCATGATCTCCGCCGAAGACGTGCGCCGCGCCCTTCCCGACCACGCCCCGCGACTCGAAGTGCAATGGCACGAGTGCGGCGGCCACGTGTACTTCCCGCGCCGCTTCCGCCTGATCGAGCGGGTGTGCGGCTGGTTCACGCAGGCGACGGCGCGCGACCGATGACCGGCGACGGCGTGCCGCAGTCGGCGTCCGTGCGCCGTCAGCTCGACGAGGACATCGTGGGGCTGGTGCTGTCGTTCTGCAGGCGGTTCGCCGAGGTCGGCGGCCTCGCGCGCAGCCTGCTCGGCGAAGAGATGCCGCGCCTCGGCCTGGAGCCGGCCGACCGTCGCGCGGTCGCCGCGGGCTTCTATCGGGTCCTGCGCCTGCGCCGGCGGATCGAGTTCGCCCTGCAGCACGCCGGCGCCGCGCTCGCCGATCGCGACGTCGACCGGGCGGCGTACTTCGCCGCGCTCGTGCTCGACGGCTGCATCGCGCCCGAGGCGGCCGCCGAGCGCGCGCGCCTCGGCCGCGAACGGATCGACTTCCGCGCGGTCGCCGGCATCGATGCGGTGATCGCCGCGGAGCCGGACCCCGTGCGCCGGTTCGGGCTCACCCACTCGGTGCCGGACTGGCTCGCGGAACGCTTCCTCGCCGAGTTCGGCAGCGAGGCTGACGCGGTCGTGCGCGGGCTCAACGGGTGGCCGCCGCTGACCGTGCGGGCGAACACGCTGCACGTGACGCGCGAGGCGCTCGCCGAGGAGTTCCACGCGCTCGGATGCCGGACCGAACCGACGCGCCACGCGCCGCACGGCCTCGTGGTCGAAGGCGACGTCAACCTGTTCCGCCTGCCGCCGTACCAGGCGGGCCGGTTCGAGCAGCAGGACGAGGCGAGCCAGCTCTGCGCGCTCCTCGTCCAGCCGCCGCCGCGTGGCACCGTGCTGGACGCGTGCGCCGGCTCGGGCGGCAAGACGCTGGCGCTCGCCGCGGCAATGGCGAACAGGGGGACGATCCTCGCGGTCGATGTCAGCCGACACAAGCTCGCCGAGCTGGTCCAGCGCCGGCGGCGCGCCCGCACGGACAACGTGCGCAGCAAGGTCGTGCGCGCCGACGGCTGGCCCGACGACGTGCGCAACTTCGCGGCGCAGGCCGACCGCATCCTCATCGACGCGCCGTGCGACGGGGTCGGCTCCTGGCGCCGACGGCCGGATGCCCGCTGGCGCCTGCGCCCGGAGCACCAGGAAACCGTGGGGCGCAAGCAGCGCGCGCTGCTCGACCGCGCCGCCGCGGCGCTGCAGCCGGGCGCGCGGATCGTGTACGCGACTTGCACCGTGTTCCACGCGCAGAACGAGGCCCAGGTCGAAGCGCTGGTCGCGCGCGATCCGGGGCTGGAGATCGTGCCCATCACCGAGGTGCTCGGGCGGGCGGCCGCCGAGCCGATCGCCGACCCGAGCGGCCGCTTCCTGCGCACGTTCCCGCACCGCCACGGCGCGGACGGCTTCTTCGCCGCGGTGCTGCGCCGGCGCCGGATCCCGCGCGCGGGATAGCGCGGGGCAGGGCCGCCGAACGCCGCGCGCGTCCAGGCCGCGGGCGGCGCGCCGAAGGCGGCGGAGCTGCATCGCATCGAGGGCGGACCGCCGTCGCCTTCCGCGAGGTCCGCCGCGACGCCGTCGCGCGCTGTCCGGCAACACACGCCTCGCCGCCGGTCCGCGCTTTGCTCGACGAGCAAAGCCTCCCCGATCGCCGCATCCTGCCTCGCGCTGTCGTCACGAGCGCGAAACAGCCGGCGCAGTCTCGTCGCCCCCACAACCCAGTCCGAGCGAACTTGCACATGCGCTACTCCCTACCCGCGGTCGCAGCCCTGGCCGCCCTCTCGTCGCTGCACGCACAGCGGCCTGCTTCCCTTCCGGACGGCGGCTCCGACCGCTGGATCGTGACCTTCACGTCGCGTCCGTTCGACCTCACCCCGCTGCGCGAAGCGCTCGCGAGCCCCACCACCGCCCACACGGCGGCGACGGTGGCGGCCGACCTCGAAGCCCGCGCCGCGGAGCACCACGCGCCGGTCACCGCGCTGGTCACGAACCTCGGCGGCCGCACGCTCCGCCACTGGTGGATCGTCGACGCCTGCCACGTCGAGCTCGACGCCCGCGCGGTCGACGCGCTGAAGGCGCACCCGCTGGTCGCCCGCGTGTTCCGCGACGAGCTGCGCACGCCCGCGGGCATCGAGTTGATCAAGAACGCGACCAACGCCGGCAACCACACCTCCGACATCGCCAACCAGATCGGAGTCCGTGGCGCGGGCATCACCATTGCGATCGCCGACTCCGGCTGCGACGTAAACATGAACGGCGTCGGTCGGCCGCACCGCACGTTCTTCGTCAACGGCGACATCAACAACCAGACCGGCGGCGGCATCGGCGGCTCGCGTCTGGTGGTCAACGTGCAAATGGGGCAGTTCCCTGCGGACGACATCATTGCGCACGGCACCGCGGTCGCCGCTTGCGCCGCGGGCCAGATCTGGGGGACGTCCAACGGCGACGCCGGCCAGGCTCCCGATGCGCGCATCGCGAGCTACAGCATGGTCGACGCAGCCGACGGCTCGGCGCTCCTCAGCACGATGGTGAACACGTGGCAGCGCATCGCGACCGACGCGGGCCCGCTCGGCATCAAGGTCGCGAACCTATCGTACCACGGCACCCCGTACCCGGACTGGATCGAGCAGGTCGCGATGGACGCCGCCGCCGAGGTCGCCGACATCGCGATCGCGGTGATGGCCGGCAACGATGCGCGTTTCGCGCACGCCGCGGTCAACGTCCTGGCGGTGGGCTCGGTGGCCACCAACACCCGGCTCCTTTCCTCGTTCTCCGCGCGCGGCCCGCTGGCAGGCGTGCCGAACCGGTACTACCCGGACCTCGTCGCGAATGGCGAGAACCTGTTGCTGCCCCTGGCCGACGACGAGAGCCAGGATCGCATGGGAACGGGCACGTCGTACGCGTCGCCGCAGGTCGCGGGCGCGATGGCGCTGTTCCGCAGCGTCCGGCAGAGCGCCACCGCGCTCGAGGCCCGCGCCGCGGTGATCGCGTCGGCCGAGGCGATCGGCGACCGGAACCCCGACTTCTCCCGGCACGGGCGCAATGCCTACGGCCTCGGCTACCTGCGAACCGACTACCTGGTCGGCCTCGCCCTCGACTCCGGCTCGATGTCACTGACCCGCCGGATGACGCAGCAACAGCCGACCGCGACCGTGCGTTACCCGGTCGTGCAGGGGAACTGGTACGTGGCGGCGCTGGCCTTCAACCGGCAGGACCCGAACCGCAACCAGCGCGCGTGGAGCAACGTCGACCTGCGCGTCGTGCAGGGCACGACGACGCTCGGTGAGTCGACCCTGCCGGAGAACGCGCACGAGCGCGTGGTGTTCAAGGCCCTGGCGACCGGCCTCGTCGACATCGAAACGCGCGTGGTCAGCTTCGAACCCGGCCAGAACGCGATCGACGTCGGCCTTGTGGTCGCACCGAGCCTGCCCGCCTACCACGACGGCTCGATCGCCCGGTTCGGCAGCGCGTGCGGCGGCGTCGCGCTCGATGCCACTCTCGTGCCGATGATCGGCCGGACGCACAACGCGATCCTGTCCGCACCGACGAGCAGCACGACCGCGGTCATGCTCTACGGTGCATCGGCGACGGCGTGGGGCAGCGTGCCGCTGCCGCTTTCGCTGGCCGCGTTCGGCGCACCCGGTTGCTCGCTCTACGTGAGCCCGGACGTGATGGTCGGCGTCTCGATGCCCAGCGGCGCCGTCCAAGTCAGCCTGACGATCCCGAACGACCCGGTGCTCGTCGGCGCCGAGCTGCTGCAGCAGGGCGTGCAGATCGCGCCGGTGAACCCGCTCGGCGCGGCGTTCAGCAACGGGCTGCGCGGCAGGATCGCGGGCCGGCTGCAATAGCGCGGTGGCGCGAGGCCGGGCGCCGCCGGCCTCGGGTTCACGCGCGCCGCAGCGCGTGCCACCACACGCGCGGTCGCAGCAGCTCGCGCATCGGCGCGTAGTCGCCGGTGAGCGAGACGAGCAGGTCGGCGAGCCGCGGGCGCGCCTGCAGGAGGCCCATCACGTGCTCGACCAGCGTAGGGTGACGCAGCCCGCGCTGCAGCAGCAGGGCGAGGCGCAGGCGCGGCGCGAACTCCGCACGGCGTGCGCGTTCGTAATCGCGTAGCGCGGCGTACGCCGCGGACGGCTCGGCGAGCGCGGCCTGCGCCGCCCCGGCGAGGAGCTGCGCGCCGCGCAGGGCGAAGAACAGGCCTTCGCCGGTGACCGGGTCGACGTAGCCGCACGCGTCGCCGACCAGCGCGGCGCCGGGCACCGCCTGCATGGTCGTCGTGACCGCGAGCGGCCCGCAGCCGCGTACCGGATCGACGCGCCGCGCGCCGCGCAGGCGGGCAGCGAGCGCCGGCACCCGGGCCAGATGCGCGGCGAAGAACGCGTCCCAGTCGCCATCCCGCGCCCGCAGCGCGCGACGGTCGAGCACGAGGTTCAGCGAGAACAGGCCGTCGTCGACCGTCGTAGCCGCGAAGTAGCCGCCCGGCACGAAGTGCACCTCGGCGCATTCGCGCGGCTCCACGCCCGAACAGCGCGTGGTGAGCGCGACCTTGTCGAGCCAGGCGATCGGCCGCTGCACGCCGAGTGCGTGCGCCACCGTCGAGCGCAGGCCGTCGGCGCCGACGACGAGGCCGGCGGCGACGCCATGCGCGGCGCCGTCCGGCGCACGCACGCGCAGGCCCGTGACCACACCGTGCCGTGCACGCATGAGACCCTGCACCGTCCAGCCTTCGTGCACGGTGACGCCCGGGGTCGCCTCGGCGGCGCGCAGCAGGATCTCGTCGAAGCGTTCGCGCCGGACGGCGAGCCCGTGCGCGACCGAAGGGCGCGCGCGGCCGACCTCGACGAAGCGCCCGGTCGCGCAGCGCGAGCCGACAAACAGGCGCATGCCCTGGACCGGGGCGCCACCGACCGCCGCGACGGACGCATCGACGCCGAGCGCGGCGAGGATCGGCGCGCACTCCGGTCCGAGGAACTCGCCGCACGGCTTGGAGCGGGGGAACCGCTTCTTGTCGAACAGCGCGACCCGCCGCCCGGCGCGTCCGAGGAAGATGGCGAGGGCCGCACCGGCGGGACCGCCGCCCGCGATCGCGACGTCGCAGGCGCTCGGGACAGCGGAGTCGGACATCAGGAGCAACCGAGGAACGACGCGGTGGACGATCGCACTCCCCGTGCCAGTGTCCCCGCCCCCGGCACGGCACGCCACGTGCCGGCCCGCGGCGCGGCGATGCGCAACGACCTGACGATCTACGACCGCGCCGCGGACGGCTGGTGGCGCAGCGACGACCGCGCATTCCGGTCGCTGCGCTCCGTGCAGCACTACCGCCTCGCGTGGCTCCTGCGCCGGGTCCCCGTGTCACCTGCGACGACGGTCGTCGACCTCGGCTGCGGCGGCGGCTTGTTCGCCGCGCCCCTCGCCCGGCTAGGCGCGCGCGTCCTCGGCATCGACCGCAGCCGCCCGAGCCTGGCGACCGCGCGCGCGCACGTCCCCGAGGCGCGCTTCGCCTGCGCCGATGTCCGCGCCTGCCCTCTGCCCGACGCGTGCGCCGACCTCGTCCTCCTCGCCGACGTGGTCGAGCACGTTCCCGGGTGGCCGGCCGCGATCGGCGAGGCCGCGCGCCTCCTCCGCCCCGGCGGCGCGCTCTACGTGAACACCATCAACCGCACCGCGCGCGCCCGCTGGCTAGCGGTCGTCCTCGGCGAAGGCCTGGGCTTCCTGCCGCGCGGAACGCACGACCCTGCGCTCTTCGTGCGCCCATCCGAGCTGTGCGCCGCGGCCATGACGGCCGACCTGCGGACGGTCGCGATCGAAGGCGAGGCACCCCGCCTGTTCGCGACCCTCCGCACCGGCGCCATCGCGCTCCGCCGCAGCGCCAGCGTCGCGGTGGCGTACGCGGCGCTGTTCGCGAAACGATGAGGCGGCGGGCAGCGCATCGTCGCAACCCCGCGACGTGAGGCACCACCTCGTGGCCTCATTGGTAGCCGAGTCGTACCACGGGCATGAGCTGCGGATACACGCGGCCCACCGCCGGCCACGGTTCCGTGTTACCCAGCGGCCCGGTGCGCACGAGCGTGCCCGGCAGCGTGGAGGGGCTCGAGGCGATCTGCAGCGAGAGGACCTTGGTGGTCGTCAGCAACGCCGGGTTGCGCGGATTCGGGAAGACCGCCCACTGCGCGAGGATCTGCCCGCCGGCCAGCCACGATTCGCACGGCAGATCGAGCGTGAGGTTGGCCGCGGCGCGTTCGGTCACTGGGCCTCCCTGGATCGGGGCGGCTACGGCAGCCGCCGGTACCACGCCCGCATAACAGTCGGGAGCCCCGAGGAAGTCCAGCGACAGCGCCGGAGTGATCGGCGTCGTCCCGAGCAGCAGCACTCCCGTTGCGCCGCGCGGGCCGCTGCAGATCAAGTCGAGCGAGCCACCCGGCAGCAGCGTGTTCCTGGATGCGAACGCATTGGAGAGCGGGTCGCACGCCGCACCGGTCGCAGCCACCTGCGCGTCATGCCAGAACAACTCGTAGTCGATCCGCCACCAGGGCGACGCCGAGCCGGACACCGGCGCAGCCGCGAGTTCGACGCACAAGGTGCCGGACTGGTACGGGAACGGATCGCGCAGCGCGAAGACGACGGCATCGGGTGCGGTCCACTGCGCGCCGTCGCGGTTCGCCAACGCCGGGGACGTCGGCACCACGATCTCTCCCGAGAACACTTCGCGCTCGTCGGCGCCGTGATTGTCCCGGAACCGGGGCGACGCAGCCGAGCTCGGCCGGGCCGTCGTCGACATGCGCACCGTGGCCTGGACGCGGCCGCCTTGCTGAGCCGCCAGATGCTGACCGTCCCGCCGAAACGCCAGGTCGGTGATGGAATGCCCCGGCAAGGGTCCGAGTGCAGCGCCGTCCAGCAGGACCTGCATGCGGAACCGCTGTTCGACACCTGCCAACGCGCCACCGCTCGTGCCGTCCATTGCCGTGCGGGTGGCCGGCACGACCAAGGACTGGGCCGTCGACATCGACGCCATGCAGAGGACGAGAGGAAGGCGTACAGAGAGCATGGGCGGCGGGCTTCAGTCGTTCGAGTTCACGAGGGTTTCGCTCTGGTCCGGCGACGGCATCTTGAGGTCGGACACGTCCAGGACGCCGCCGCCGGAGCCGGCGGGCAGGGTGATGGTTCCCGTGCCCCTCTCCTCGTCGATCGGAATCTCCTCCCAGTCCCGGCCGGAAACGCGCCAGTAGTAGGGACCGGGCCCGTTGACCTTGATCGTGGCCGGCTGGCCTTCGATGGCGGGATCAGGATCGACGACGATGGTCACGGCATCACCGACCGCGCAGGCGACGGAGCAGCTGGCCTCCTTCGACGATGTGCTTCGGCATTCCGGGGCGCTCGCTGATGCGCAAGAGGCGGCGGGCGAGCGCTTCATCCTCGCGATGCGCGATCGCTAGCGTCAGCAGGCGCTGGAACGCAAGCCCCAGCGAAAGATCGTCAGGCGTCCGTTCCAGCGCGGCATCGATGTGCATCGCTTGCCGGCGCAGCTCATCGAGGTCGCCCAGGGCGAGGGCACGGACGGGATCGACCAGCGCAGGCGATTCGGGAACGGCATCGTGGTGCGCGCGCCCCGCCGTATAGCCGCATGCACCCGCGATCACGGATGAACCTGCGGCGACGAACAGACCACGGCGCGTCAATTGCCGCCTCTGTTCCGCGAACGCGGCACGCAGGGCCTCCACCTGCCCCGGAACAAGACCGATACGCATGGACGTGCTCCGTCGCGGTCGAGTCGCTTCCACTTCCGACGTCCGCGACCCGTGGATTGGAAGCAGTCCCTCGACGAGGGTCAACCACCGCGGAGCCCAGGCGACACGAGACGGCGCTCGGTCGCGCCGGGGTGCCGATCCCGTCGCCGCCTGTCGCCCGCGGCCCACGTGCCGCATGCTGGTGGCATCCGCCATCGGCGGCACCGTCATGATCATCGCCTCGGCCGCCCGCGCCCTGCCGCCCCACTACTACCCGCAGGAACGCATCAGCGCCTTCCTGCAGCAGATGTGGGCCGGGCATCCGAGGGTCGCGGCGCGGGTGCGCGCCCTGCACGAGAGCGTGCAGGTCGTAGGCCGCCACCTCGTGCTGCCGCTGGAGGAGTACGCGGCGCTCACCACCTTCGGACGCTGCAACGACGCGTGGATCGCGGCGGCCGTCGACCTCGGCGAAGAGGCGATCGCCGCGGCCTTGCGCTCCGCCGGCCTCGGCGCGCGCGACGTCGACGCGATCTTCTTCTCGACCGTCACCGGCGTCGCGAGCCCATCGATCGACGCGCGCCTGATGAACCGCATGCGGCTTCGCCCGGACGTCAAGCGCGTGCCGATGTTCGGCCTCGGCTGCGTCGCCGGCGCCGCCGCGGTCGCGCGCGCCGCCGATTACATCCGCGCCTTCCCCGAGCACGTCGCCGTCGCCCTCACCGTCGAGCTGTGCTCGCTCACCCTGCAGCGCGACGACCTGTCGGTCGCCAACCTCATTTCCACCGGCCTGTTCGGCGACGGCGCGTGCGCCGCCGTCATCGCCGGCGCACAGCGCGTCACGTCCGGCCCCGAGGTCCTCGCCACCCGCTCCGTCTTCTATCCCGACACCGAAGACATCATGGGTTGGAAGGTCAGCGAGCGCGGCTTCGAGATCGTGCTCTCGCCCGCCGTGCCGGCCATCGCGCGCGAACGCGTCGGCCGCGACGTCGACGCGTTCCTCGCCGACCACGGACTCACGCGGCGCGACATCGCCCGCTGGATCTGCCACCCCGGCGGCCCGAAGGTCCTCGCCGCACTGCAAGAGGCACTCGGCCTGCACCGCGAAGACCTCGCCGTGAGCTGGCGTAACCTCGCAAAGCACGGCAACCTCTCGAGCGCCTCGGTCCTCTCCATCCTCGCCGACACCCTTGCCGATCCCCCGCCCGCGGGCGCACACGGAGTCATGCTGGCGATGGGCCCGGCGTTCTGCTCCGAGCTGCTGCTCCTCCGCTGGCGCGCGTGAAGCGCTCGGCATCCCGCTCGACCTCCGGAGGCGAAGCAGCACCTCACGGTCGCCGCGCCGCCACGCGAAGGGATGTTCGTGCTCCAGC
>Ga0079224_100003460_pt1 | contig 19980 bp, 14 predicted proteins | sample Stecom2015_FD_80414 | JGI IMG/M metagenome (GOLD analysis project Ga0079224, IMG submission 80414) | Agricultural soil microbial communities from Utah to study Nitrogen management - Steer compost 2015 | ecosystem: Environmental > Terrestrial > Soil > Agricultural land | place: USA: Utah...
AGCGAGTTCTCCGTGGCTACGAGGCCGACGATCAACGCGTTGACCCGGATGCGCTGTGGGCCCCATTCCATGGCCAGCGACTCTGTAAGATTGAGCAGCCCGGCCTTGGCCGCGCCGTAGGCGGCCGTGCGTGGTGAGGAGCGCACCGCTGACACGCTCGAAATATTGATGATCGAGCCGCCTTCCGGCTGATCCTTCATGACCGCATGCGCCGCCTGCGACATGAAGAAAGCGGAGGTCAGGTTCAACTGGATCACCTTCTCGATCAGCGACGGCGAACAGGTCGCCGAATCCACCTCGGGACTGCCGCCGGCGTTGTTGACCAAGACGTCGAGACCGCCATGGTCGCGCGCCACACCCTCGATCAGCGCCTTGCACTGATCCGCTTGGCGCACATCACACTGGCGAAACTCCGGCTGCGCGCTCCCCGTCGGCGGCGCCTCGGGCTTCTTGCGGCCGCAGACGATAACCGTGGCGCCGCACTCGAGGAACGCCTCGGCGATGCCGCGACCGATGCCCGCAGTGCCGCCGGTCACGAGTACTCGGCTGCCCGAGAAGTTCAGCACTGCATTCGCCACCTTCACCCTCGCTTCGTGCACACTTATCTGCTACGTTTTTGCGTAGCGTTGAATTTCGATTCAATTAATCAGCCGCGACTTATAGACGCTCCGACGACGCGCATGCAAGCCTCTCTCCCCGCAACGGGCCCGGCCGCCTTGGCGCGCGCCGCCCACAAGTACGGCGCCGATGTGGCCATCGAGGAAGCCGGCCTGCGCTGGACTTACCTGGAGCTCGAGGCCGAGGTGCGGCGCGCCGCTGCGAGCTTCATCGCTGCGGGCTTGCGTCACGGCGAGCGCGTTGCGATCTGGGCGCCGAACCAGGGCCGCTGGATCGTCGCGGCGCTCGGCGCGCAGTCGGTCGGCGGCGTGGTCGTGCCGCTCAATACACGTCTCAAGGGACGCGAGGCTGCATATATCCTGAACCGCAGCGGCGCGCGCATCCTGGTGCACGCCAGCGAGTTGCTCGGTACGCGCTTCGCCGACCTCCTCGAGGGTGAGACGCTCCCCGCGCTCGAGCGTCGCGTCGTGCTCGACGGTGCGCAATGGGACGAGTTCCTCGCCGCCGGCGCCTCGGTCGCCGACTCGGAAGTGACAGCCCGTTTGCAACAGCTGCGCGGCGAGGACATCGCCGACATCCTGTTCACGTCAGGCACGACCGGCCAACCCAAAGGGGTGATGTGCTCGCACGCTCAGAACGTGCGCGTATTCGACACGTGGGCCGCCATCGTCGGGCTCGAGCACGGCGATCGATACCTGATCGTCAATCCGTTCTTCCACACCTTCGGCTACAAAGCAGGCTGGCTCGCGTGCGTGCTGCGCGGCGCCACGATCCTGCCTCTGGCGGTGTTCGACGCCGACGTCGTGCTGCGTCGCATCGTCGATGACCGCATCTCGGTTCTTCCCGGACCGCCGACGCTGTTCCAGTCGCTGCTGACGAGCCAGGAACGCGCGCCGGTGGACGTCTCCTCGCTGCGGCTCGCCGTGACCGGCGCGGCGAGCGTGCCGGTGACGCTGATCGAGCGTATGCGCTCGGAACTCGGGTTTCGCACGATCATCACGGGCTACGGCCTGACGGAGTCGACCGGTTGCGTGAGCATGTGCCGGCCGGGCGATAGCCCTGAGCGCATCGCCGGCACCTGCGGCGCGCCGCTTCCGGGCGTCGAGGTGCGCGTCGTGGACGATTCCGGCGCCGAGGTTCCGAGGGGCGCGGAAGGCGAACTGCTGGTGCGCGGCTACAACGTCATGGTCGGCTATTTCGACGATGAGGCCGCCACGCGGGAAGCCATCGACGCCGACGGCTGGCTGCACACCGGCGACATCGGCGTGATGGACGAAGCGGGCTATCTGCGCATCACGGATCGCAAGAAGGACATGTTCATCGTCGGCGGCTTCAACTGCTACCCGGCGGAGATCGAGAATCTGCTGAGCGCGCATCCCGCCATTGCGCAAGCGGCCGTCATCGGCGTCCCTGACGAGCGCATGGGTGAGGTCGGACACGCCTTTGTGGTGCTGCGTCCGGGCGCCGTGCTCGATGAGCCTTCGCTCATCGCCTGGTGTCGCGAGAACATGGCGAACTACAAGACGCCGCGACGTGTTCATTTCGTGACTGAGCTGCCGATGAACGCTTCCGGAAAGGTCCAGCGCTTCGCGTTGCGCGCGGAGCGTTGATGAGCGGCCGCCCGGCTCGCGCCGACGGCGCCCGTCGGCAAGACCGAGGCGAGGCGGCGGCCGTCGACGCCACGACGAACAGACGGAACGTCGACTTCGGCCATGGCGTCTTCCGCCGGCGGCTGCGCCTGATCGCCGCGGCGGGACGGGTCTGCGCAGGGCTGGAAGACTCGCACCACGCCATGCGCCTCGTGCTGCGGCACGATGGCGAACGGGTCACGGACATCGAATCCAGCATGACGCGCATGCCGATGTCGACCTGTCCAGGCGCGGCTGCGCCATTGCTGGCCTTCATCGGCATGTCGCTCGCGCCCTACCCGCAGCGGCCGTCCGCGCTCGTCGATTCACGCGCGAACTGCACCCACCTGCACCACATGGCGCTGCTGGCCATCGCACATGCTCAGCGCACCGGAACCCGGCAATACGACATCGAAGTCCCCGACGAGCATCCGGGCCCGGTCTGGTCGGTGGTCCGCCGCGACGGTCTCGAGGTGCATCGCTGGCGCACCTGCAACAACAGGATCGTAGAGCCTGACGCGTTCGCCGGCCTGCCCATGCAGAAGGGGTTCGCGCGCTGGGCTGCGGAACGATTCGATGGCGATGATCTCGAGGCGGCGTTCGTGCTGAGCAACGCCTATCTCGTCAGTCACGCACGGCGTTTCGACGTGGGCGCCTGGGCGGGCGAGCAGGCCGTGGCTCATGACTCCATGGTCGGCAAGTGCTACGGCTACCAGCCGGCGGTCGTGAAGCGCGGCGTCTATGTTGCGAACGCATCGCGTGACACGACTGCCGCGGATACGCCGCTGCTGGCCGACTTCACCTGCGAGCCCGAGCAATAGCAACGCCCGGCAGCGGCGATTTCCCTGTTCGCGCGCCCTGTTCGCGCGGCCTTCATGGGTGGGCAGGTTTGAAACGTTGCGCATTCATCAGGGACGCTCTGATTAACCCACCACGCTGACGGCTCAGCCCGAAGAAATGCTCGCAATGCATGCCGTTTCGAGCGCCTCGTGATCGCAGAACCAGAGCACATCAGACGTTCCGCAGCGCGCCTTCTCACAGGCGCGCAACGAACGCGGCCCCCCATATCCGCTAATCCAATCAGACGATGTATCGACGATTTGCCAACTGTACACATGGCGGTCTTGGTACGAGAACAATCCTAAGGGGGAGCTTAAGATGCTTAGCACTAAGAGAGTTGACGATCGTGTGGCGAACGCCCTTGCGGCGAGCATCTTGGCCCTCGGGGCGACACAAGCCGTCGCGCAGGAACCTGACTCGGGCCCGGCGGCCGCCCTCGGGGTAGTCGAGGAAATCATCGTCACGGCGCAGAAGCGCGAACAGCTGCTGCAGGACGTGCCGATCGCGATCAGCGCCATGTCGAGCGACCAGATCGAGGCCCGCGGCATCGACAATCTGCTCGACCTGAAGGCTCTGGCGCCCAACCTCATGGTCAGCAGGTACCCGAACAGCAACGTGGTGTCGCAGGTCGCAATCCGCGGCGGCGTGACCGTCAACGGGGCCATGTACTGGGAACCGAGCACTGGGCTCTATATGGACGGCGTATACCTCGGCAAGGCCGTGGGATCGGTGTTCGACGTGGTCGACGCTGAACGCATCGAAGTGCTGCGCGGGCCGCAGGGAACGCTGTACGGCAGAAATACAATGGCGGGAGCGGTCAACTTGATCACGCGCGCCCCGAGCGGAGCGTTCAAGGGATCGGCCAGCCTCGAGGTCGGCAACTACGGACACCACGTCGAGAAGCTGTCGGTCGATCTACCACAGATCGGGATCGCGAGAATGTCGTTCGGCGTGCGCTCGGAGAACCGGGACGGGCTGGTGAATCTGACGCCAGGGAGCCCGGGCGTCGAGCTCGACAGCCGCGACAAGTTCGGCGCGCGGTTCGCACTCAGCCTGGACTTGCGTGACGATCTCGTAGCCGACTATCGGTTCGACTACACGAAAGTCGACCAGGCGCCGCCTCACAGCCAACTGTATCGCGTCGATGCAACCGCGGAGCCGTTTCTCAGCGCCGCCCCCTAGGCCTCGAGGAAACGTCTTGAAACCGTGAGCACCGACTGGCCCGGATACGAGCAGATCAAGCTCCAGGGCCATTCGCTCACGCTGCAGTGGGACGTCAACGAGAACAATACCCTGAAGTCCATCAGCTCGTACCGCGAACTGGAGAATGACGACTCGGTCGATCTGGACGGCGTGCCGCTCACGATCGCCACCGCCAATCGCATCTCGGACTTCGACCAGAAGTCGCAGGAGCTGCAGTGGATCGGCGCCACGGAGCGAATGGATTACGTGCTCGGCCTGTACTACTACAAAGACGACGGCTACACGATCAACCCGCACGTGTTCTTCTTCGGCACGGACAGCTCCGAATATGGCTTCGGCGCCGAAGCAGTGGCGGCGTACGCACAAGTCGACTACGAAGTCACACAGGCGCTGACGCTCTCGGCGGGATTGCGCTGGACCGAGGAGGATAAGCACACGCTGCGCTACAAGACGGTCACCGGCTTCGGCGCACCGATCCCGCGGGTCACAGCCGAGGAATCGTTCTCGGCGACCACGCCGATGGCCAACGTATCCTACAAGGTGAACGACAGCCTGAACCTGTACGTGAGATATGCGGAGGGCTTCAAGAGCGGCGGCTTCCAGGGCGAAGCAGGAAGCGCCGCGGAAGCAGTGATCCCCTACGATCCTGAGGAACAGACGACCTGGGAAATCGGCGCCAAGATGACGTCCGCAGATGGCCGTCTGCAGGTCAATACGGCTGTGTTTCGCAACGATATCGAAGACATGCACGTCAACCGCTTCACCGGCCTGCCTGGCGTCTCGGTCATCCGCAACGCCGGCGAGGCTCGCACACAGGGCGCCGAGATCGAAGCCGTTTGGGCGCCGACAGATGCGGTCCGTCTGCAGCTGAGTTACGGCTATCTCGACGCCGAGTGGATCGAGTTCATGGAGGCGCCGGCGCCCAATCAGCCGATCGCCAACGTCGCTGACAATCGCTCCTACCCGCACGCGCCCGAGCACACGGCCAACGTGGTGGCCGACGTGAGATTTGCGCAGACTTCCTGGGGCGAATTGCGCGGGCTGCTCGACTACGGTTACACGTCGTCCTTCTATGCGTACCCGTATCAGCTTGATACGGTCGACCCGACGCGCGCGACGGCGGGCAACACCAAGGTGGACGGTTATGGGTTGCTCAACCTGAAACTCATGCTGGCCGATATGCCGCTCGGCGAGTCAGGACGCGGAGAACTCTCCCTCTGGGCCCGGAACGTCACGGACGAGCAGCAGCCGCTGAATTTCATAGACTTCGGTCCCGGATTCTTCGCCAACTACACGCTGGCGTACTACCAGGAGCCGCGCACCTACGGAGCGACCTTTACCTATCGGTGGTGACCCGGGGCTCGCCCGGACATCCGACGGGGCGGAAGAGCGGCAAGTGCGCTTTTCCGCCCTTTCGCCGCTTTCGGTCTGCAGCGATGAACGGACCAGACGGCGACGCTGCTTTAGCGTCTTGATGGATAACTAACCAGGCGGGCCTCTGCTACAGTCCCGTCAAACAGGGGACGCTGCACGCTGGTTAAACCCGCCCGAATCCCGTTCACCGAGCGGACGTGGCGCGCCCTGCGCCTGCGCTGACATCGACGAGCAACTGCGTGAGGAGAAGAAGCGTCATGAGATTCGGATTCCACATGTTCATGACACCGCCGGCTGAACTGCAGGATCTCGCGCGTTGCGCCGACGAGGCCGGGTGGGACTGTCTCCAAGTCGCCGATGCGCCGTTTTTCCCGGAGGTAACCTCCGTCCCCTACCCTTATACCCCGGATGGATCGCGCTTCTGGCCGCTCGACATGCCAGTCCTCGATCCCTGGGTGGCGATCACCGCCATGGCGGTCGTCACGAAGCGCATCCGCCTCATGCCGTCGGTGCTCAGACTGGCCGTTCGACAGCCCTTGCTCGAAGCCAAGAGCCTGTGCTCGGTCGCCGCTCTCGCCGACGACCGCATCACCTTGGGCGTCGGACTGGCGTGGATGCCCGAGGAGTTCAAGTGGCTCAGCATGGACATGAAGACGCGCGGCGCGCGCCAGGACGAGGCCATTCAGATTCTGCGTTTGCTGATGCGCGGCGGCATGACCGAATTTCACGGCAAGTACTATGACTTCGATCGCCTGATCATGGCGCCGACGCCGAAAAAGAAGATTCCCATCTACGTGGGCGGTACGACTGCGCCGGCCATGCGCCGCGCCGCACGACTCGGCGACGGCTGGGTCAGCGTCATTCACAACAAGTCGGAAGTGGAAAAGGTGATCGCCGAACTGAACGGCTATCGCCGCGAGTACGGGCGCGACAAGGAGCCGTTCGACATCATGCTGCACTGTCCGGACGCCGATTCGATCGACGACATCCGTCGCCTGGAGGATCTTGGCGTAACCGATCTGCAGGTCACGCCCTGGAGCGTACCCGGCATCATGGCTGAGATGGGAGTCGGCGTCATCATGCAACAGCAACCGCCTTTGCACGTGAAGCAAGAGGCGGTCAAGCGCTATGCGGACAAGGTGATCGCCAAGTTCAGGTGAGTCCGTCGCCATGGCGTATCTGCCGCGGACGTCCATAGCGCGCCTGCTGCGCAACTGGCCTCGCTATATACTCGTCCGCCATGGCTAAGCGCGTAAATGCTGAGGAACAGCGCCACAGAATCGTCCGTAGCGCTTTCCGGGTTCTGGCCCGGGACGGGTTGACGGGGCTGTCAATGCGGCAGGTCGCCAAGGAGGCCGGCTGCACGATCGGCCTCATCAACCACTGGTTTACCTCGAAAGAGGATCTCGTGATGGCCGCGTGGCGGGAGGCGGTGCGCCGCGAGAACGAGCGCGCCGAGCAGTTGCGCGCCGAGGGTAGATTCCAGGCGGACCAGCTGCTGCTCGACACGCTGCCAACCACCCCCGAGCTGCGGCGCAAGGAGCTCGTCTGGCAGTCCTTCGCAGCGCTGGCGGTCAGCGACCCCGCGATCCGCAAGATCCACATCCGCCATTATGATTACGCGCGCGAGGCGCTGTCCGAGGCCCTGGCGCAGGATCGTCCGCCCGACGAGCAGGACGAGGAAATCGCCGATCTGCTCATCGCGGCCACCGACGGCGTCGCCAAGATCGCGGCGCTCAACCCTTCCCGTTGGCCGCCGGCGAAGCAGCGCGAGGCGCTGCGCAAGCTCATCGAGCCGCATCTCGGCGCCTCGCGCCTCGCCACTGGAACTCAGAAGCGCAGAGTGAAGTCCGCTCCGTAGGTGCGCGGCTCGCTGAAGGTCACTCCGGCGAAGCTGAGTGCGCCGAAGTCGACGGCGCGTGCGTGGTAAATCTCGTCGGTGAGGTTCTTCACCCACAACGAGGTCGACAGGCGCCAGCGCGAGGCGCCGAGATCGACGCCGCGAGCGGCGCTCACCGAAGCCCCAGCGCGAGACTCGTCATGAAAGCCATCCCTGGCCGGACTCCGATTGACACCAAGGCCATATCAGAACTTGAGCGTCGCCTCGAGACCGTACGTCCTGGGATCGCCAAAATAGCTGCTGGTCCAGGGGCCAAAGGGGATAGTGCTCAGCCGGTATTCCTCATCAGTCAGATTCTGTCCCCACAACGCGATAGTCAGAGCGGTGTCGCCAGCGAGCCTGACATCTCGCAGCGTAAGGCGGGCATTCACCAACCCGCGGCCATCAATCATCGATGTGGCGTTTTGCTCCGGATTCACATACGGCACGAAGTCGTCCACGTAGCTGTAATTGATGTAGCCGGCCAGCTCGCCCCACTGTCCGCGCATGAACGTATAATCGACGCCGACGTTGAAAGTGTGCTCCGGCGCGAATTGGAAGTCCTTTTCATCACTCTTGTCCACGACGCGACCCAGCACCGGGTCGAACTCCTCGTACCTGTCGTACTCGACGTGCAAATAGCCGTAGTTCGCGCTCAGCAGCAGGTCGGCAACCGGTTGATAGAGGATCTCGAACTCAAAGCCGCTTTTGGTGGCCTTACCGGCGTTGCGCACGACGGAGGAGGCAGCCTCCCCGCTGGCAAAAACGGAAAGCTGCAAATCGCTCTCGTCATTGTAAAACGCCGCTGCATTGAACTGTAGGGCGCCATCCAGCCAGCGCGATTTGACGCCCACCTCGTAGGCGTCCACCTCCTGCGGATCGTAGCCATTGACGAAGTCCGTGGGACTGTCCGATTCCCCATTGAATCCACCGGCCTTCCAGCCCTTTGAATATTTCACGTAGGCGTGGATATCGCCAGTGAAGTCGTAGCCGACGATCACTGTCGGCGCCCAATCGGTCCAGCTATCGTCAGCTTCGACCGAGAACGGCGCCTCGGCATGACTGACATAAGCATCCTTCTCTTCCTGCGTCCATCGCAAGCCGACCGTCGCCGTCAGCCGGTCCTCCAATACGGGAGGACGCCATTCCAGTTGCCCGTAAACCGCTTTCTGTTTGGCGCTGAATCCATATCGGTGGTCGAGGACGACCGGACCGAGTAGGGGCTCGTAGACGGCGTTGAACGGGAACAGTGGGTCGATGACATCGGCCTCCTCATCGAAGTAATACGCACCGAGCACATAGTTGGTCCGTTCCGTGGCGCCAGTGAACTGCAGCTCATGGGATAACTGCTCGTATCTCTCATCCTGCCCAATACTATGGAACAGCTCGAAGGGCGTGCCATCGTTGTCGAGGTTCTGCTCGAAGGTCAGGTCACGGGTGTTGAAGATGTATTTGACGGTGACGTCACCGAGCACACCGAGCTCACCGACCCCGTAGGTGGCAAAGAATGAATGACTGGTGGACTCGAAGCGCTCAAAGGTAGGGGCGTCTGTGCTGATCTTGTCGAGGTTGTCGTTCTCGTCCGTCAGGTAGGCTTCCAGGCCGGGCGGTATCGGAATGCCGAACGCGAGATGGGTCGGATCGATTGCCGTCAACTGCGCCTTTGCCGGCGTGTTGTCGGCTTCAGCATAATGGAGGGCGTAACGCAGCGTCAGCCGGTCGCTCACGTCCCACAGTACGTCCAGGCGTCCGCTGGTTTTATCGAGCTTATCGTGCGCATCGACGCCCGGCGGGTTGGGGGCTATCGGCGTTTCCAGTATAGGGTGAATCACGGGGCCTTGGGTCGCCGGCACATTGTCGTAGAAGCCGTCGCGCTTCTCCACGCCGCCTGAGATCTTGGCCATGATCCGGCCAAGGGGGCCCAATTCGAGCGCCGGCGTGTCGACGGAGCCGTACAGGTCGCGATAGTCAAAGTTGCCGTAACCGGCACGCAATGTGCCGCCGAATTCGCCAGTGGGCTTCTCGGTAATGAAATTGACGGCGCCGCCGATGGTGTTCTTGCCGTACAACGTGCCCTGTGGGCCGCGCAATACTTCGATCCGCTCCAGTTCCGGAATATTGAGCACGTTACCCGAGAACTTGCCGACGTACACCCCGTCCAGATAAACACCGACAGTCGGCTCCCATGTGACGGCAGGATTGGACGTGATCGAACCGCGAATGGCGATGCTGGCCTTGGCAGTGTTCGACGGCATCGACGCCACCATCACGTTGGGCGCGAACGTGCCCAAGTCAGCGAGATCATCGATACCCATCTGCCGAAGGTCCTCGGCGCCAAACACACTGATGGCGATCGGCGCCTCCTGCAGCGACTGCTCTCGCTTCTGCGCCGTCACCACTATTTCTTCGAGCGCCTGTGCACCAGCCATGCACGGCGTCGCAAGCAGCAGCGTCGAAACGACCAGCTTTGCGGAGGACGCGGCGTTCTTGTCATCTATTGAAATAACCATATCGAGCCTCGTTTGCGTTGACAGGGATTGTGGTTTCTGTTGGTTTGTTTGGCGCACCCGGGTCTCACGCCATCGGGCTGGCTAGATGATGCCGACCTTCTGGCCCATCCTGGCCGCAGGAATCATCAGCGTCCGTATTCTGAAACTCTGTTTGTTCCGGTCTTCCACTGCCTGCGGCTTCTCCAGCGGAAACGGCAGCTGATCCATCCTGTCGCTCGCGAGCGCCTCGGCGAGCAGCATGCCCATCAATGGCGCCATCAGATTGCCCCAGGCATTGAAATGCATGAGCCCGAAGACCCCGGGGCGCACCTCGAAGACTCCGGGGAAGTCCCGATCCCGCAGCGCCACTCGCCCCGTCCAGTACGTCTCCAGCTCGATCTCCAGGTCCTTCGTTTCAGGCCAGGTTCTGTGGATCCACGCCAAATGGTTTGCGAAATGCCACGCAGCATCCTCGGGCGTGGACACGCTCGGAATCGACGAGGTGACGATGCGCCCCTCGCCGTCCACGATGAACGGATTGAGATCAACGGGAACCTGAACCAACGTTGCGCCCGAGGGCATGACGATCTCGCGCGCCGCCTGCGACAAAGGTCGAGTGGACAGAGCGTAGGCCGTCAGCGGGTAGAAGCTGTCTGCGAACTCGGGAATGATGTCGGTGGGATAGGCGTTGGTGCAGAACACGACCCTATCGGCGGTGACGCTCCCTCCTGCAGTCTCGACCCGCCAGCGATTGCCCGAACGGGCGAGCGCCAGCGCCTCGCTCTCGCCAAACACGGCCGCGCCGTGGCGAGCCGCGGCCGACACCATGCCGTTGGTGAACAGGTAAGGGTTGACGCGTCCGCCGGCCTTGAAGAGCACGCCATAGGGGTAGTACGCGGAGCCCGTCAGCCTCTGCACATCCGACGCGCCCAGCCGCTCCACTTTGAGCCCCTGCTCTCTTTCGAGCTGGGCGGCCTGTTCGCTGAAATCCTGAAACGCGCCTTTGCTCCGCATCACGTTCAAATAACCTGACGGTGCGGCATCGCAGTCGATGTCGTGCTTGCTCGCCAGGTCGAAGACGATCGAGCGATGCTGACGGAACAGCTCCAGAAATTTCCTGCCACGGTCGGGGAACTGCCGAAAGACCTCGAGATCCTTAAGGACCGGCAGCACGTGCCCGGCATTCCGCCCGGAGGCTCCCCAGCCAGGCTGACGCGCCTCGAGAACGCCGACGCCGATTCCTGCCTGCGCCAGGTGCAGCGCCAGAGAGGCTCCGGCCAGCCCCGCTCCGACGACCGCCACATCCGTATCGAGGTCTCTTTGCAGGGAATCAAAGGCCGGCATGACGCCGCGAGGAGTGGTCCAGCCGCTGAGGTCGATGGGAACCACACCCTTGTCGTACATCTCGCGCGCACGCGTCATTCCGGGCCCGCCCCGGGAGGCGCCTGGCGACAAGGAATCCCGTTCGCTGCAGCCAGGAACAATCGCTCCCGCCAGCAGCGCTGCCGAAGCCTTCAGGTAGTCGCGTCTATTCATTCCCCTGATGACTCGCGCGCCGCATCCCATGCATTGCGCTCAACCACGATGAGTTCGCGGAACTTCCCCCGGGTTTCCCAAGTGCCTGTGAAGCCCTTCGGGATGAGCAGGAAATCGCCCGCGTTGAATTCCCGCGTCCGGCCGTTCGAGTCGGTGAGGATCAGCGTGCCTTCCAGCACATGGACGAATTCGTCGTAAGGCATGCCCTTGCCCTGCAGGGGAAGCTTCACTGGCGCTTCTTCGTAGACCGCCGCCACGATCTCGTCGCCCTCATGGAGTACGCGCTCGCGGGGCCGCGAAACACCGCTCAGCAGGAACTCTTTCGGCACTGGCGGGACTTCGCGCAACCCCTCGCCCGCCAGCACGGCGGGATCGAGCTTCAGCGGCTTTTCGGTTTCGGACGCCTGCACGGCCGCATTTCCGTCTTCGACCGCATACACCAGCAGCGCATTGCCGGGCCGACCCATCACGCTCGCGCCCGAGGTGATGTATACCGCACCGCCGCTCACCACCACGGGATAACCGCCGACCTGCCCGCCGCGCGCTTCGACGCCGTTCACTGCCGACGCCGGTACGGCGGTATCCACATCCCAGAGCAGCCGCCCGTCCACCGTCGAGTAGGCGCGCACATGCCCGTCCCAACCGCCTGCGAATACAGCACCCGGAATCGCGGTGGTGGCCGCGACCTTGGCGCCGCTGCAATCGCAGACGTTCGCGTTCGCACACGCCGCTGGCTCGCCGACCTGCCAGCTGCAGGCCGGCGGCTCCGACTCGATCTGCCAGCGCAGCTTGCCGGTTGCAAGATCAAGTGCGGCAAGTCCGCCTGCCCGTTCAGGGGGTAGCACGGTGTCGGCGATCGGCACATAGAGCGTGCGGGTATCGGCCGAAGGACCATACATGATTCCGCCGAGATCTCCGCCCTTGCCGACCTTGCGACTCCAGAGCGTCCTCCCTTCGGCGTCTGGATCGAGCGCGTACATCCAGCCCCACTTGCTGCCGACGAGAAGAATTTCCTTGCCGTCGGCCAACGTGTGCACCATCACCTGGGTGCTCATCGAGAACATGTTGCGACAGTCGCTCTCGCCGGCTTCGCGGCAGATGCGTGTGCGATCTTTTTCCGCGGGCATGAACTGGCGCCGCCAGCGGCGCGCGCCGCTTTGCATATCGAAGGCGATCACCGCATAGGCGCCTGGCGGATTCTCACGGTCGTACGCCTCGGCGGTCGCCGCATAGACGAGCCCGCGCCGGACGTCGACGCCGAGCGGCGTGTAGACCGAGCCGCCGGCCGGTCCGAAGTACTGCGGACTGTCCACACTCGCCTTCGGACGCGGCTTTGGCGCCTCTTCGATTGTGTAGCTCTTCCAGAGAAGCTCGCCGCTCGACGCATCGAGCGCCGCGACGCTGCCACGGTGCGTACAGCAGGGATAGCTCGGGTCATGGGTGAGCGGATCTTCCATCCCCGAAACCGGGACGAACACGCGGCCTTCGTGAACCGACGGGGGCGCAGTGATGCGCGCCAGCGGATGCGTCTCGATCGCCGTCTTCCACAACTGCGAGCCGCTCGTCGCATCGAGCGCAGTGACGGCGCCCTGATCATCGCCGAAGAAGACGGCGGTCTGGCCGGCGGAGCCTTCGTTCGCGGGAAGCGACGCAACCGTCACGGCGCGCACCACTCGACTGGTCTCGAAGCTCCAGTAGCTGCAACCGCTGTGCGCATCGAGCGAGTGCACCCGCCCGTCGCCCGAGGCGAGAAACACCCGTCCGCCGGCCACCTGCACTGGTCCCGAGGCGCCTTCGGGGTAGGCGAAAGCCCATTTGAGCTTCAGGTGCGGCAGGTCCTCAGCGCGCAGGCTGGTCTCGGACTGGAAGCGGCTGCCCGCGATGTCCCGGCCGATGACCGGCCAGTCGACGGAGCTCAAGCTCACGGGCTCGCCTGCATGAGCGCAGCGATTGGCCGCCAGCGCCGCCTCCGCGCGCGGCGCGCGGCCGGTGAGAAACGTGACCAGCGCAGTGATGTCGTCCGTGCTCAGACCCTCGGCCATCGGACGCATGACGCCGTGCACCAGCGTTCTGGCCACCGCATTGGGCGAACGAAAGCCGAGCAACTGTCGTGGCGGAACGCGGTCCTTGGCGTTGTCGTGGCACACCGCACAACGCTGCTCATAGAGCGTCGCGCCGTGCGCCGCCGTCTGTTCCGCGGCTGCTTCCGCATCCGCGAGCGGCTGCGCCGCGACGAGCCGCCAGCCCCACAGCAGAACAGCAGCCCAAGCAACGACCACGGCCGCATTCATCGGCGTCCCCTTAATGCATATCGAGTGATATACACCATATCACCCGATATGTGATGTGGCAACGAACAGCCTCGGGCGCCGCGGCGGCAAAGCAGTGGTCGTCAGCGGCGGTGAATGTCGCGAGCGTTCGACCTTTACGGCCGCCCCAGGAAGAAACGCTCGGGGTCGAACAGCCTAAGCAATGTGAGCTCCTCCGCACTCGCTGGCTGAAGCTCCTCGACCTCATCGGCGACCTTCAGATCCCAGCCGCAGCGCCGGCGAATTTCCGCTATGGCCTGCTCACGATCACCGCCCGCCGCCGGCAGGTAACCGGTGAGCACCAGCTCATGGCCATCCAGCTTTTCGAAACGGCCCATGGTGGAGATGACGCAGCGGATCTTGGCGCCCGGGCTCGTAACATAGCCGACCTTCTCCACGAACGTCTGAGTCCGCTGAGCTGCGACCACGACCGTCTCTGCGGCCGACGTGACGATGTCGTTGGCGCCGCCCGATCCGACGAGAAATTCGCCTGTGGCGGTGCGAGTCGAATTCACGTTGCCGTGCTTGTCGATTTCGCCCGCGCCGATGGCGCCGACGCAGGCATTGGCGCCGCCGCATCCATGCAAGCCGAGCGCTTCGAAGACGTCCGTGAGCTGAGTGCAGGTGGGCAGGTTGCGATAGCTGGTCAGGAATGGATCGCCTGGCCGAGGATCGAAGCCGTACATGCCGGTCTCGGCGAGTATGGCGATTTCGACGCCCTCTTCCCGCAGTCGATGAGCGGCCAGCCAGCACATGAGCGAGGCTTGTCCCGCGCCGGCCAGCATCGTCTTGTAGCCGCTCGCGACGATGCGCTTCGCGACTTCGCGGGACGCCTGAACAATCATTTCCTCGACGGCGCCGCCCTTACGCACCTGATCCAAGGCTTGCGAGTGAAGCTCCAACTCCTCCCGCCAAGCATCGGCTTCGGCCGCTCGATGAATTGCGCTCAGGCGCTCATTGCCGAGCTTCGCGAGATAGGCCTCCTGGTCCTCCATGTCGAGTATCCACTCCCGGACCCACGCGTCGTAACGCTCCCGGCTGCTCTGCGCTTCGCGATGCGCCTTCATGAAGGCGTAGTCGTTGGCGTAGGCGCGCAATTCCGAAATGCCTGCGCTGTAGGCGCCATACGGGTGCGACCCGTATGATCTGCAGCCACGCTTTCCGGCGGGCGTCGACGCCATCTCGCGAAGACCCTCGCCCCACGCCGCCTGAGGCAAGCGGGCGAGCGCGCCGGTTGCAGAGCAGCATGCCCGAACAACGCCGCATTCGGTTGACAGTCAACGGCCAAGGCCACGAGTACGAGGTTGAGCCCCGCCTCAGTCTCGCTGAGTCAATGCGTCGCCAGCTTCTGCTGGCGGCGCCCTCTGTCGCTGCAGCGGTTACCGGAATATCATTGCTGCGGCGCCCTCGCGGCAGCAAGACTGCAGGCTGGCGGTAATTTGGGCGTTAGGGAAGCTCTGATTAACCTACCGCCCTGACGGTTCAGCCCAAAGAAATACGCGCAATGCAAGGCGTTTCGAGCGGCTCGAGATCACAGAAACAGAGTAGATCAGAGATTCATTAGCGTGAGCGAGCAATCAGAAATGTCAAGATTCAACGGTAAGACTGCAATCGTTACGGGCGCCGCTTCGGGCATCGGTCGCGCGGTGGCGGAGCGACTCGTGCGCGAAGGCGCTCGTGTCGTGTTGGGCGACATCAACGCTGCTGGACTGTCCGAAGTCAAAGCCGAATTGGGCGCCGCCGCCTCGGCGCACGAGCTCGACGTCGCCAATCATGAGCACTGCGCGGCGATCGTTCGATCCGCAATCGAGACGACTGGACGTCTCGACATTCTGTGCAACATCGCGGGCGTGCTTAACATGGCGCCGATCGCCGCCATCACTCCTGACGAATGGAACCGCATCATTCAGATCAATCTGAGCGGCGTCTTCTACATGTGCCAGGCCGCCCTGCCGCGACTCGTCGAGACGAAGGGCTGCATCGTCAATCTGTCGTCGGCGGCCGGGCTCGTAGGCGTGCCCTTCAACGCGCCTTACGTCGCATCCAAGCACGGCGTGGTGGGCCTGACTCGGGCGTTGGCCTTGGAGTTCGCCAACGCCGGCGTCCGGATCAACGCAATCTGTCCGACCGGGGTGAAGACCCCGATGATCATGAAGCCGCTCGCCGAGGGCCTGGACGCCGCGTTGCTCGCCAAGGCCGCGCCCTGGCTAGATGGCGGTGAATTCTGCGATCCGTCCGATATCGCTGACGCAGTCGCCTTCCTGGCGTCCAACGAGGCCAAGCGGATTACCGGAATCGCACTGCCGGTGGACGGCGGTCAAACAGCGTTCTGACGGCGAGACGGACGCCTGACGGGCGGCCGGGTCATGCAGCAGCTTCAGCCGCCGGTACGACGCGGCGGCTGAAGCCCAGCAAGGCTCGGCGGCGAACCGTCGATAGACCGGCCTTCAGAATCGGCGGGAAACATACAGCGTACCGCCGTAGATGTCGTAGTACGCATTTGGGCGGGAAGCCACTGGATCGTCCGGCCGCACGTAGTCACGGGAAACCTTCTCCGCGAAGCGCGCATCAAACGCCAGATCCCACCCGTCAACGATGTTGCGCCACTGCACGCCGACGCCGTAGTACAAGCCGTAAGCCGGTGTAGCCAAGTCGTAACGAGAGGCGCCCAGGAAGAAGCTTGCGGCGTAGCGTTCCCCGAAGCGGTAGCGGTAATCGATCGCGCGCACCGAAGCCAACACCCGACCTTCAACGTCATCGAGCTCCAGCCTGACGCCGATGTCGCTGGCGCCGCGCCCGATTCTGCGGGCGCCGACGCCGACGTGCGCCCCGGCGCGCCAGGAGCTGAGCATGCGCGGCGCGTCCGCCCTTTCATCCACCTGCACCCTGGATACGTTCGCGCCGGCGTCGATGAACAGTTCGCCGCCGCCGTTGGTCGCGGAGTCTAGCGGGAGGAAGGAAGCATACTCGGCCAATTCGGAGATCCGCGCGTACGCGCGGATCTGCGAGAGATCCTCGCCGAAAACATCCTGGCCGTACACCAGCTCGAGACCGGCGAGGACCGGGCCCACTTTGCGCGAGTACGCCAGCCCGAGCTCGTACCCTGTATCGTAATCGGCGGCCGAATAGTCTTCGTTCTGAATGACTCGATAGCGCAACGCCATGAGACCGCCGAAGGTCGGTCGCCATCCAAGACGCACCATGGCGCTGCGGCCCACTACATCGTCGCCGAAAACACGATGGTCGCCCGCCCAGTGACCGATGACGCGCCCGTCGTTGATCATTCCGTCGCGATAGAGGTGATGCACATACCAGGCGTTCTGCCATTCGGATGCTTCCACGACCAGATCGAGATTTCCGGGCAATCGCGGCCAGTGCATGCCGATCGACAATGCCGCGTTCCCCAAGAGATGGTAGCGGCCTCGAACCGAATCTTCGCCCGCATATTCGATGTAGGCGGCGAACGGCGTCTTGCCTGGATAGATGAAACTGCTGGTGATCGCCGCGGTCTGGTTGCCGAACTCGTTGTCTCCGACGCCGGGGTTGACGTTATCGTACGAGACAGGGTCGAAGAACGCGTCGATGAAGTCGCTGAATGATCCGGGCCGTGAACCGCCGCCGAACTGCAACAGCCGATTGACGGACATCGACCAGCCGCTGACCGGCTCGATCGCCAGATGCACGCCGGCCAAGCGTGGTCGACCTTGCGTGAAGCCGTCCTCGAACACGATGCGATCCGACCTGGACATCTCCGCCACAAACAGTTCGTAGTACAAACCGAGGCGGCTGATCGGCTCGTTGTTCGACAAGGTGATGGACGGCATGGTTGGCGCCTCCGTGCTGATCAGCCAACTGCTGTCTGATAGAGGCGAAAGCCAACGGTCGCGGAAGCCGATGTCTAGCTGTGCGAGCCCAGTGCCCAGGCTGAGCATCGAGCCTGCCGCGGTGACGTCGTCCGCATGAGCGTGTCCCGCCAGAGTCAGGATCACGTAGTCGCTGGGCTGCCAGTAGGTGCGCGCATGGACCCGCCATTCGCTGTCGCTGCTTTCGCCGCGCTGGTTCGGCGCCGCGATTGCAGAATCGGCGGAACTGCCAAACTCGACGCTCAGATCCGTAACGCCGTAGTTGCGCATGTAGCGGCGCAAGTAGGTCCCGACCGCCTCGCACAGGACCGGATCCTTCGCGCATGCGTGCGGCAGCGCCGCTGCGACCGTAGCCGCAGGAATCGGGCGCTTGAGAATCGGCTTGTCCGCCAGAATGAGGACCTGCTGGATCTGCCACTCGATCTCCGGTGAAAGATTCAGCGGCAAGTAGGGCGACGGTCCGCGCGCATAGGCGCTCGCGAACAGAACATTCACGCCGAGCGCCACCAGCATTACGGCTTTGAACGGGCTTCGAATCATCGAATGTCTCTTGATCTCGCGATGACGATCAGGGCCAAAGGCTGTCCGCTTCGATGTCTGGACGCGCAAGTCGCGGCGGGCAGAGCGGCGCGCGATGATAACGGTCCTGATCTACTTCCATAAACCCAGCGCGCGCGCTGTGCGCCGTGACAGTTCCTTGGCGCGTAGCGGCTTACCGCGCCAGAAACGCACCCGAGCATCGTCGGCGAGCGGCGGGATCGTCTCGAACAACAGCTGCGCCCATCGCTCGGTCAACGCAGCACTGGTGACTTCCTGCGCGCGCCGCTCACCATTCCTGACCATTGCCTCGTACAGTTCGGGATCGTTGCATAGCCGCTCGATGGCCATCCGCGCCTCTTCGGCCGAACTGACTTCGATGTAGTCAAGCGGCGAGCGTCGGAAATCTCGATAGGCGAGTTCCGGCCCAAGGATGGCGGGCGCTCCGGCATGCCATGCGTTGTACAGCTTGGTGGCCGGCTTACGTGGATGCAGTTTTCGATCGTACGGCCGCACTGCGAAGACGATATCGATGTTGTGGTAGTCGTTCCACGCCAGCACCTGCTGCGGCTGAGCGTCGCGCGTATACGACACGGCGTCCGTGAACCACCCGAGCCCCCGCTCGTGCAGATATGCGCGCCAGGCGGCGGTGCGAAACTCGGGCGCCAGATTGGCCTCGAAGCCTTTGAACGCGATGTTCTCCACGCGCGCGCCGCGCGCCGGGTCGCGTGGGATCAGCGCCGGCTGCGGCCACAGGGGCATGAAGAAGCGTCGCACGCCGTCGGCCTGAGACGGGTTCTGCACGATCTCGAAATCCGCGATCAGCGGCTCGCCCACATCCTCACGAACGCCCACCCATATCAAGTTTCGAGTGTCGTGGGTCAAGCGCAGCAACTCGCGACGCTGCTTGGAGCTGAACACTACGACGCCGTCCGGCGGAGGCCGGTCGCACAAGGTCACGGGCCATCCGCCGGCGCGCAGACGCAAATAGGCTTGCAGTATCCAGGCGCGTTCGCCGTTGACCATATAGCGCCAGTCGCGATCCGGATCGATGGACCGGAGTTTCGCCAATTCTGGATCGAGCAATAGAAACGCAACGTTCATCGTGTTCAGGAGCGGTACGGCCTGTGCTTCTGCGACCAGCGACGCCGGCCTTTACACCGCATGCCGCAATGAGCGGACGGGGTCGCCCGTTCGAAGTTCTGGCCGCATCGATCGGCCGTTCGGACCGAGGTCGCCAAACGCGCTGACGCGGTCTGCATTACAGCAGCGGGACTAGCCGTGGTCCGGGCGGCGCATGGGCGCCAGAACATGCAGGATGGGCGACCGGCCTTGATGATCCTGGTCATCCACGAGCGCTCGACCGTGTCCATGGCGTATCGCAACCAGGGAAGCAACGCCACGGCGATCGCTTGTATTCTCGTTTGGACCACGCTGCCGTAGACTTCGCGGTCGGAAAAAGTAAATCCAGCCCATTCCGCGCCACTACGGGCGACAAGCAGCAACCTATCCGACGAGGGAATCCATGTCCAGCCCTTTCCAGCCTTGCGCGTGATAGTCCCGCCTGCACGACGCCGACCGATCACCATCGCCGATGACGCCTCGTTTGCCGACCATCGCTTGGCGAACCGGCTTCAACGTGTAGACTCGCCGCCGCGGTGGACCCTCCTGTTCACGCATGATGGACGCCAGAAACCATGAACG
>Ga0079224_100003461_pt1 | contig 19979 bp, 17 predicted proteins | sample Stecom2015_FD_80414 | JGI IMG/M metagenome (GOLD analysis project Ga0079224, IMG submission 80414) | Agricultural soil microbial communities from Utah to study Nitrogen management - Steer compost 2015 | ecosystem: Environmental > Terrestrial > Soil > Agricultural land | place: USA: Utah...
CGGGCCGCCGGCCCGGCCGCTCACACCGGGCCCGTCACGGTCCGATCGAAACCGGGATCGTCACCGTCCGCTCCGGGTGGTCGGTGGCGGTCACTCGGATCACGTACTCCCTGGGAACAGCGTCGTAGGTGTGGCTGACGGACCCCTCCGCCGCGTTGAAGATCTCCGACTCGCCGTCGCCCCAGTCGATGGTCACCCCGCCGTAGATGTCGTTGTCCCAGTCGACGCTCACCGTCAGCGGATCCGGGCCGGGCTGCAACCGCGCCTCCAGCGGACCACCGTCGGGATAGATGTAGATGGTGACCGTCTCTCCCCGGGCCAACTCACTGTCGGGCTGCGGGCTCTGGGAGGCGACCGTACCCACCTGCTCCGCCGACTCCGGCGGCGTGGACGCGGTCTCCGCCGCCACCTGGTAGCCGGCATTCTCCAGGACGCCCCGGGCCACTTCCGCGGCCATGCCGACCACGTTCGGCACGGTCCGGATGTCCCCCGCAGAGACATAGAGCTTCACCTGCGAGTTCACCGGCACCTCCTCGCCGGCCGGCGGATCGGTGCGGACCACGTACCCGGCCGGGAGGGAGCTGGACGCCTCCTCCACCTCCACCCGCAGGTCCAGGTCTTCCAGTTCAGCCCGGGCCCGCTCCTCCGGCAGCTCGGACACATCCGGCACGATCACCGTCTCCGGGCCGGTGCAGACCTGGTAGGTGACGGTCTCCCCCTCATCCAGGGATTCCCCCGCGGCCGGAGTCTGCCGCTCCACCAACCCCTCGTCCTGCACACACCCCTCGGTGATCCCCTCCCCTTCGGATGCGACCAACCCCGCCGCCTCGATCGCGGCCACCGCGTCCTCCGGCGACAGCCCCACCACCGACGGGACCTGCACCTGGCGAGTGGAGTTGCTGAGCACCAGCCCGATGATCAACGCGATCACGGCCAGCACCCCCAGCGCTCCCAGCGCCACCATCACCCAGGTGGAGGCGCGCCGCCGGTCCGGGTCGGCCACCCGGGCCGGCTCACCGGCGCCGCCCGCGGCGCCCAGCAGCACGGTCTCGGCCTCATTCATCACCGGGGTGGCGAGCACCGGCCGACCGCTGGCCGCCCGTAGGAGGTCGGCCCGCATCTCCGCCGCCGACTGGTACCGGTTGGCCGGGTTCTTGGCCAGCGCCTTCAGCACCACCGCGTCGATGTCCGGGGTGACCTCCGGGTTCAGCTCCGACGGGGGCCGGGGATCCTCCCGGACGTGCTGGTAGGCCACGGACACCGGGCTGTCCCCGACGAACGGAGGGTGCCCGCACAGCAGCTCGAACAGCACACATCCGGTGGCGTAGACGTCCGACCGGGCGTCCACCGCCTCTCCCCGCGCCTGCTCCGGGGAGAGGTACTGGGCGGTGCCGATCACCGCCGAGGTCTGAGTCATGGTGGTGGCGCCGCTGGCGATGTCCCGGGCGATCCCGAAGTCCATCACCTTCACCTGGCCGTTCGGGGTCACCATCACGTTCCCGGGCTTGACGTCCCGGTGGATGATCCCGTGCCGGTGGCTGAACTCCAGGGCGGCGCAGATGTCCGCTGCGATCTCCAACGCTCGCCGGGGTTGCAGCCGCTGCTCGGCCGCGAGCAGCTCCTTCAGGGTCTGCCCCCGGACGAACTCCATCACGATGTACGGCAGCGACTCCCCGGTGGGGCTGGTCTCCTCACCGGTGTCGTACACCGCCACGATCCCGGGGTGGTTGAGGGTGGCCGCGTTCTGCGCTTCCCGGCGGAACCTCAGCTGGAAGGTGTGGTCCCGGGCCAGGTCACTGCGCAGCATCTTGATCGCAACGTCCCGGCCCAGCCGAAGGTCACGTCCTTTGTGCACCTCGGCCATGCCGCCGTAACCCAGCAGCTCGCCGACCTCGTACCGGCCACCCAGCAGACGCCCTGGCGCGTTCATGTCGTCATCGGTCCTTCGAAAGGATGATCATTGGAGATCAGTAAGACGTTGCCGAACTCCCGGCCGTCGACCACCTGGCGGACCAGGTAGCCGGCCAGCCCGGCACACGCCACCGTCGCCACCGCCAGCAGGATCACCGCCACGACCGCGAGCGCGGAGGGGCGGTCTCGCCGCACGGTTCCGCCGGGCGTCGGGGTGGGCGCGTGGTAATGGCCTGCCGGAGCGGGCAGGGGTAGCTGACCCATCTGACCCATCTGGTACGCCGGAGGCGATGGCTGGTGGATAGGGGTGGGGGCCGGGGTCGCCGGTGAAATCGGCCCGGCGGCCGGCGGCGGTGGAATCACCACGCTGGCCCCCAAGGTAGCGGCCGCCTGCCGGGCCACCGCGGCCAGCGCGGCCGCCGACGGCCACCGCTCGGCCGGATCCTTGGCCAGCGCCCGCATCACGATCTCGCGAACCGCCGGCGGAATGTCCGGAGGCAGCGGCGGGGGCTGTTCCCGGACATGCTTCATTGCGATCTCCAGGGGGTTGTCCCCCTCGAATGGTCGCCGACCGGCCAGGCACTGATAGGCCACCACTCCGAGTGCGTACACATCCGAGGCCGGGGTGGCGACCTGCCCCGCCGCCTGCTCCGGGGAGAGGTAGGAGGCGGTGCCGAGCACCATGCCGGTGCCGGTCAAGCCGGTCATCTCCGACCGGGAGATACCAAAGTCGGTGAGCACCAGGGTGCCGTTGGCCCGCACCATCAGGTTGCCGGGTTTCACGTCCCGGTGCACGATCCCGGCCTGGTGGGCGGCCTCCAGCGCATCGGCCGCCTGCGCGATCAAGGCCATGGTCCGGGCCGCGGTGAGCCGCCCCACCCGGTTCAGGGTGCGAGACAGCGGGTCCCCGTCGATGTACTCCATCACCAGGAAGGCGGTGGTGGCGTCGCTGTGGTAGTCGTAGACGTTCACCACCCCGGGGTGCTTGAGCCGGGCCATGGTCCGGGCCTCCGCCCGAAACCGCTCCACGAAGCCGGGCTCGTCGAGCAACGCCGGAAGCATGATCTTCACCGCGACGGTCCGGCCGAGCACCTCGTCGGTGCCCCGCCACACCTCCCCCATGCCCCCGCCGCCGATCCGTTCATCGAGGCGGTATCGGCCCGCGAGCTGGACCCCTGCCCCGTGCATCAACTCTCTCCCCGTTCCGCGACCACGGCGTGCATGACCTGGCCGGCGATCCGGGCCGCCTCCGCACTGCCGCCGGTGCCGGCGTTCTCGAGAAACACCGCTACCGCGCTCACCGGCTCCCCGTCGACCAGCACAAATCCGACGAACCAGCCGTGCTCACGGTCCCCGGTGCCGGTCTCGGCGGTGCCGGTCTTGCCGCCGACGACGTACCCGGAGATCCGGGCGTTGGTGCCGGTGCCGCGCTCCACCACCCCGATCATCATGTCCTGTAGCGCCGCCGCAACTTCAGGCGAGATCGGCCGCCGGAGTTGTTCCGGGGAGGCGCGGTACACCGTCCGCAGTTGCGCGTCCTGCAGCTGCTCGACCAGGTACGGCTGCATCTGCACCCCGCCGTTGGCGACGGTGGCCGCGATCATGGCGCCCTGCAGCGGCGTGATCTGGACACTGGCCTGGCCGATCGCGGACAGCGCCACGGTCGGCGCATCGTACTGCCCATCTTCCCGGGTCAGCTCCCCGACCGTGCTGGTGGCCACCGGCATCCCGTCCGCGTCCAGCTGACCCAGCGTCAGCTGGGCACCGAACCCGAACGCCTCCGCCATCTCCCGGATCGCCTGGCCCCCCAGCTCCTCGGCGGCCAAGTGGGAGAACGCGGTGTTGCACGAGACCACGAACGCCTGCTCCAGCGTGATGTTGGTGGGGCAGACCACCCCGGGGGCGTTGCCGATCGGCCGGCCGGCGGTCGGGGCGAGATACTCCGCCCCGCCGGTCACCCGGGAACCCGGGGTGTACTCCCCGGTGGCCAACGCCGCCGCCGCATCAATGATCTTGAAGACCGATCCGGGGGCGAACCGTTCCGAGATCGCCCGGTTGGCCAGCGGCCGACCCGGCGCTTCGTTCAGCTCCCGGTACGCCGCCTGCGCCTCCGCAACGTCGTGCGACGCGAGCGGGTTGGGATCGAAGCTGGGCATGGACACCAGCGCCTGCACCGCCCCGGTGCGGGGGTCGATCGCCACCACCGCGCCCCGATTGGTGCCGGTCCGGTTGTCCCGTAGCTGCTCATACGCGGTCTGCTGGGCACCGCGAGAAAGGGTGGTGACCACCGTGCCCCCGCCAGTCTGGCCACCGGTGAGCAGGTCCCGCACCCGGTCAACGAAGAACCGATCCCCGGAACCGGCCAGGAACTCGTTGGCGAACTGCTCGATCCCGGCGGCGCCCAGGTTCACCGCGCGGTAGCCCACCACGTGCGCCCACCGCTCCCCCTCCGGGTAGGTGCGGAGATACCGCAACCGACCGTCGGTCTCCACGCTGGTGGCCACGGCGGTCCCGTCCGGTCCGACCAGGATCGGCCCCCGCTGCCGCTGGTACTCGTCGATCTGTACCCGGCCGAGGTTGTACGGACTGGTGCGGTACTCATCGGCTTTGTAGGCCTGCACCCAGTTCAGGTTGGCGAACAGCAACCCGAACATGACCAGGATGATGACACCGACCCGGCGCAGGGGCGCGTTCACTGTGCGGCACCTCCGGTAGTCGGGTAGGCGGCGGTGGGGCTGGCCAGTGCCACCGGCGTGGTCGGCTGCCGGGCCGCATTGGAGATCCGCAACAGCAGTCCCACCAGCAGCCAGTTAGCCATCAGCGCGGACCCGCCGGCCGACATGAACGGGGTGGTCAACCCGGTCAGCGGGATCAGCCCGGTCACCCCACCCAGGATGACGAAGATCTGCAAACTGAGCGTGAACGCCAGGCCACCGGCGAGCAGCTTGCCGAATGCGTCCCGGACCACCAGTCCCGCCTTCAGTCCCCGGGTCACCACCAGCAGCAGCACGATCAGCAGCGAGGACAGGCCGAACAGCCCGATCTCTTCCCCCAGCCCGACGAAGATGAAGTCGTTGTGCACCATCGGCACCAGGTGGGGATACCCCGCCCCGGGACCCACGCCGAACAGTCCACCGGTGCCCAACCCCAGCAGCGCCTGCACCGGCTGGTAGCCGGTCACCTCCGGGTCGGCGAACGGGTCCAGCCACACGTTCACCCGGGTGGCGAAGTTGGTGAACGGCCCTCCGACCGTCTGACCAAGCAGGTAGGCCAGCACCACCCCGCCTAGGAACAGCAGCCCACCGATGATCAACCAGCTCACCCGTTCGGTGGCGACGTACAGCATCGCCACGAACATCCCGAGGTAGAGCAGGGACATCCCGAGGTCGAACTGCATCACCAGCACCAGCAGGGACAGCACCCACACCGCCACCACCGGGCCGAGATCCCGTCCCCGTGGGAAGTCCACCCCCAGGAAACGCTTGCCCGCCAGCGACAGTACCTCCCGCTTGCGGACCAGGTAGTACGCGAAGAAGCACAGCAACGCCAACTTGGCGAATTCGCCGGGCTGGATCGACACCGGCCCGAACCGGATCCACAGCTTGGCCGACTTGTCGTACTCGCTGGCGGAGATGCTGGCCGGTAGCAGTCCCGGCAACATCATCAAGATCAGCCCGACCAGCCCTAACGTCCAGGCGTACCGGGAGATGAACCGGTGGTCTCGCACCACCAACAGCAGCGCCACCACGCCGACCACGCTGATCAGGGTCCAGATCAACTGCCGACCACCGACACCGCTGAGCGGTGACACGTTCTGCGCTACCTGGGTCAGGTCGTCCACCCCGAGGTCGAGCCGGCGCAGGAACGCCACCCCGATGCCGTTCAGCAGCGCGACCGACGGCAACAGCACCGGGTCGGCGTAGGGGGCGACGAACCGCAGAAACACGTGCAGCCCCAGGAACACCCCGGTCAGAATCAGCGAGGGCACCCAGAAGGTGGCGGTGATCCGTTCCAGCAGCTGCATCTCGACCACCGCGAAGAACCCGGTCACCACCGCCATCGCCAGCAGGAGGAGACCGAGCTCGGCTCGGCGCGAGTCGTTCGCCCGGCCACGCGGTGCCCTACCCGCGGGCGCGGGTGGGGTCGGCATAGCAGGAGCAGTCACCACGGCCATCCAGAGTCACTCGACACGGCAATCGGGAGGATCGATCAGTGGGGGTGGGTCGAACCGAGGAGCGTCTGGGGTTGCGCTGGCGGCGGCCGCCACATCCGGGGAGGAAGAGGGGTCCAGGGAGGTGGGAGAGGTGGAGGGGCGCGCAGAGGCCGTTCCGGACGGCTCCGGCGTCGGATCCTTCGAGGGGCGAGGAGACGGCGTAGTCGGCGCGACGGTCGGGGACGGCGTCGGGCTGGGGCACAGCGGTTTCAGTTCGGTGTGGAGCAGCTCGATCATCCGAGACACCGCCTCCTCGGCGGTGTCGGCCCGGATCACCCCTTGCCGCACCCGCTCCTGGGCATGGGCGCGAAGATCGTCGACGGTGTAATCACTGGTCTGGTAGAGGGTCGACAGCTCCAGGCCGGCCACTCGTCCCGGCACTCCCCGGAACACCGCCACTCGGCCGTCCTCGGTCACCCCGACGTAGTAACCCGACTGGGTGAACGACCAGCCGTACCACAGGCCCCCGCCCAGCAGCGCCAGCAGCACCACCACGAGCAGGATGCTGCGGATCGGGCGCCGGCGTGGGCGGTCCGGCTCCGGTTCGGCGACCTCACTGGCCAGCTCCGGCGCCGGCGGCCGGGTGGTCAACGCGGAGGCCCGGGTAGCCGGGGTGGACTCACGCTGGTCTCGCTCCTCCGCCCCCGGGTCGCGGGCGGCCGCCCCACCCACCACCGGGGTGGATTCCACAATGTCCTCATCGGTGGCGTCGGCCACGATCACGCTGATGTTGTCCGGCCCACCACCCCGCAGCGCGAGCGCGATCAGCCGCTCCACACACTCCTGCGGCTCCCGGTACTCCTGCAGGGTGTGGTGAATGGTCTCCTCGCTGACCACCCCGGACAGCCCATCGGAGCAGAGCAGGTACCGGTCACCCGGGAGAACCGTGCGGATGGAGTACTCCGGTTCGACGTCTCGACCGTCCATGGCCCGGGTGAGCAGCGAGCGCTGGGGGTGACTGCCGGCTTCTTCGGAGCTGATCCGCCCCTCATCCACCAGCATCTGCACGTAGGTGTCGTCCTTGGTGATCTGCGTGAACTCACCGTTACGTAGCAGATAGGCGCGCGAGTCACCGATATGCACCAGCCCGGCCCGGGAACCGGCGAACAGCAGCGCGGTCAGCGTGGTGCCCATCCCCTCCATCTGGGGATTGGCCTCCACCGTGGCGCGCAGGTGTTGATTGGCGGTCTCGACGCTGGCCCGCAGCGCGTCTAGCAACGCCTCCCCGGGCACGTCCTCGTCCAACGGCGCCATGGCGGCGATCACGATGTTGCTCGCGACGTCGCCAGCGGCCATGCCGCCCATTCCGTCGGCCACCGCCAACAGCCGAGGTCCGGCGTAGACGGAGTCTTGATTACCGTCGCGGACCAGGCCGCGGTCGCTGCGGGCAGCGTAGCGCAGGGTGAGGTTCATGGCCGTAGCTCTAGGGATGTGCGGCCGATCCGGATCGGCACGCCGATGGGTACGGGGGTGGGACCGGTCACTTTGGCACGGTCCAGATAAGTGCCGTTGGTCGAGCCGAGGTCCTCGATGTACCACTGGCCGCCCCGAGGCACCAGCCGGGCGTGCCGGGCTGACGCGTAGTCGTCAGTGATCACCAGTGTAGAGTCCTCGGCCCGGCCAATCGTGATCTGGGTCTCTCCCAGACTGAGCCTGGTGCCGGCGAGTTGGCCCCCCGTCACCACCAGCTGCCGCGCAGCCCGGCCTTTGCGCACCCGCGCCGGCACACCGGCCGCCGCGGCGGCGGCCATGGGCGGTGCCACCAGGCGCCTGGACCGGCCGCCGGCGAAGATATCCCGGCGGACCACTCCCGCCACCGCGAACACGAAGATCCACAGCAGCACGAGCAGCCCGAACCGGGCCACGGTCAGGACGAGCTCATCCAAGGTGTGTCAACCGTCCACCCGGAAGGTCAGGGTCGTGGTTCCGATCTGAATCATGTCGCCCGGGTTGAGGGTCACCGCGGAGATCCGTTGACCGTTGACCATCGACCCGTTGGTCGACCCCAGATCGGTCAGCACCACCTGGGTGCCGTCGAAGTCGATCCGCGCGTGGCGGCGGGAGATCCCCACGTCCGGCAGCCGGAGCGTGGCCTGATCCCCCCGCCCGATCACGGTCGACCCGATCGAGAGCGGGTAGGTGCGGCCGTCCCCGGTCACCAGCCGCGCGTTGCGGTAGCCCATGCCGGGCGGCGGGCTACTCGGGTAGTGCGGCTGCGGCTGCTCGTACGGCGGGTAGCCCGGCTGCGGCTGGTGCTCGTGGGCCGGGTAGGGGGGTGCGGGCGGAGTCGGGTCTCCGCTGAACACCTCCGCGGTCACCCGGAACATCCCGGTGTCCAGGCCCTCACCGCGCTCGATCTCCACGATCACGTCGCCGTACACGGTCCAGGCCTGCTCGCCGATGAACTCCGCCTGGGACTGGGCCAGCTCCTGCGCAAGGGCGGCGGCGTAGGGCGCGAGCCGGCTGTGGTCGTACGGTGAGAGATCGATCACGTACCGGTTCGGGACCAGCGTGCGCCCGCCGGCGAGGATCGCCTTGTGCGCCTCCGCCTCCCGTTGCATGGCGTTGAGGATTTCCACGGGGTGGACGACCCCTTTGAAGACCTTGGCGAAGGCCCCCTCCACGAGGCCTTCTAGTCGCTTCTCGAAGCGCTGCAGCACACTCACCGGCTCCTCCTCGGTTCCGAGAAGTTGATGGTATCCGTAGCACGCACTGTGGGTCGCATGCTGCCGGGGGGTTCGGGCATGCCTGGCCGGCATTTCACCGCCACGCGGGGTATGCTGGTCCGGCTGCCTGTGGAGCAGTCCGCGAAGCAGGGTAGGCCCCATTTGCTCCGCGCTGCGGGGCTGGGGTATCGTTCCTTTCGCTTCACCGCGGGGAAGTGGCGGAATGGCAGACGCGCACGGTTCAGGTCCGTGTGCCCGAGAGGGCGTGAGGGTTCAACTCCCTCCTTCCCCACCACATCATCTTCCGGACGCCGCTGCCGGGCCGATTCGGGCCGGTAAGCTCGCGGGGTCAGGTTCCCGACGCTGGAGCGACTCGTGAGTGTTGCGCTGGTGACCGGCTCCGCCGGTCTGATCGGCTCGGAGGCCGCCCGTCACTTCGCCGGGCTCGGGCTGGACATCGTAGGCATCGACAACGATCTGCGGCGGTACTTCTTCGGTGACGACGGCTCCACCGGTTGGAGCCTGCTGCGGCTGACCAACGATCTTGGGGAGACATATACTCATTTCGACGTCGACATCCGGGATCGGGACGGACTGGAGCGGATCTTCAAGAAGTACGGCCGCGACATCGTGGTGGTGATCCACACCGCTGCCCAGCCCAGCCATGACTGGGCGGCGCGGGAGCCGTTCACCGATTTCGACGTCAACGCCGTCGGCACGCTGAACGTCCTGGAATACACCCGGCAGTACTGCCCAGAGGCGGCGTTCATCCACTGCTCCACCAACAAAGTGTACGGTGACCGGCCCAACTACCTGCCGTTGCAGGAGCTGGAAACCCGGTACGAGATCGCCCCGGACCACCCGTACGCGGACGGGATCACCGAGGACATGTCGATCGACGACTGCCTCCACTCGATCTTCGGGGCGTCGAAGGTCGCCGCCGACATCATGGTGCAGGAGTACGGCCGCTACTTCGGGCTGAAGACCGCCTGCTTCCGGGGCGGGACGTTGACCGGGCCGGCCCACTCCGCCGCCGAGCTGCACGGGTTCCTCGCCTACCTGATGCGGTGCGTGATGGAGGGGCGCACCTACAACCTGTACGGGTACAAGGGCAAGATGGTCCGGGACGCCATCCACTCCCACGACGTCCTCACCGCGTTTGAGGCGTTCTTCCGCAACCCCCGCTCGGCCGAGGTCTACAACCTGGGTGGGGGCCGGTTCGCCAACACCTCCCACATCGAGGCGTTCCGACTCGCGGAAGAGATCACCGGCCGGGAAGCAAAGATCAACTACATCGATAAGGCCCGGATCGGGGACCACCAGTGGTGGATCAGCAGTATGGCGCGGTTCCAGTCCCACTATCCAGAGTGGCAGCCGAAATACGACATCCCCACCATACTGCGCGAAATTTACGAAGCTAACGCGGACGTGTGGGTGCCCAAGTGATCGCTCGCGGTAAGCGCAACCTGCTCGGGGTGCTGGTCGACGTCGTCGACTACCAGGCCGCCACCGCGCAGGTGCTGGCCGCGGCCCGCGAACAACGACCGTACGCGGTGACCGCGCTGGCCGTGCACGGCGTGATGACCGGGGTGGCCGACCGTCAGCACGGTGCCCGGCTCAACGCCTTTGACCTCGCCACGCCGGACGGGCAGCCGGTGCGGTGGGGGCTCAACCTGCTGCACCGGGCGGGCTTGACCGACCGGGTGTACGGCCCAGAACTCACCCGCCGCGTGCTGGTCGCCTGCGCCGAGGAGGGCCTGCCGGTCTACCTGTACGGCTCTACGGAAGCCACCCTGCGCCGGCTGACCGAGGCGCTCGCCACCCAGCTACCCGATTTGAAGATCGCCGGTCAGGAGCCCTCCAAGTTCCGGGCGTGCCACCCCGGGGAGCCGGCCGAGATCGCCGCCCGGATCCACGACTCCGGCGCCCGAGTGGTGCTGGTCGGGCTGGGCTGCCCTCGGCAGGAGCAGTTCGTGTACGGCATGCGGCCGCTGGTGCGGGCACCGATGCTGGCGGTGGGCGCGGCGTTCGACTACCACGCCGGGCAGCTGCGCAACCCCCCCGCCTGGATGCAGCGGTACGGGCTGGAGTGGTTGTGGCGGCTGGGCCTGGAGCCACGCCGACTGTGGCGCCGATACCTCCTGCTCAACCCGGCCTACCTGACCCGGTTGGCGGGGCAGTGGCTGCGGCTGTGGCGCCCCACCCCGCCTGAACCGGCCACCACCCCACTGGAGTCGTTCCCGGTCTGACGCCCACCGCGCGTGCTCAGCGCGGATGGGCGGTGCCGTACAGCAGCTCCAGGATCGACCGCGTGGCCTCGAACCACCGCTCCAGCCACTCTGGCGCGGGCGCCTGCCCCCGAGGGGGGAGCTCCATCATCAGCCCCCGCAGCAGGGGATGCTCGGCCATGCTGCCGCCCGGGGCCTCCAGCCAGTCCGAGCCGAAGTCCGGCTCCGACGGCTCCTCCAGCTCCAGGGAAGGCAGCCGGGCCCGGTGGTAGTCGGCATCGTCCCGCCGGTCCGAATCGGCCGGTCCGATCGCATGCCGGTACCCAACCGGCTGATAGCGGTCCTGGTCAGCCAAGTGGCCGCCGGTAATCACGTCGGGGCTCATCATCGCACTCGCCTGTCGGTCGCACGGTTGGTCGTTCCACTCAACGAGCCAGGTCAAGCCCGGACGCGTCCAGACCGGGCGAGATCGGCCTGGATCATCCCGACTTGCGTGACCGACAGGCAGCAGGCACGCTTCGGTCATGACCACCGGTATCGACCGGGTGAGGCGGAATCAGTCGGATGGCCCCACAGGTATCCCCCGCGTCGGAGACGTGCTGTACGTGACCCGCGCTGCCAGCGTCCAGTTCCGACAGCCGATCTACTTTCGGGTAATCCGCGTACACGACTGGCCGACCTACGCCGGATGGGTGTGGTTGGACGGTTATCAGCTCAATGACAGCGGAGAGGCGGTCGAGCGTCGGTCGATCTTCGTGCAGGTGGCGGGCCTGCGTCGTATCACCGGCCCGGCCAGCCGGCCTCGCCGCCGCCCGTCCGGGTCCGGTGGCCCGACCCCCGGGTGAGCCCGCGACACTTTCTGCCGAAGATCGCGGTGGAAGATCTGGTTCCTGCCCGGCGGCGGGTGGGCGGCACTAGCATTGAAAGAGAATTCCCTTTCTTCCTCTCCTCCTCCGCAGTAGCCGGACCCCAATCCTGGGGGCGGCATGCTCATGCACTTGCGCCCGACCCGTGGGGTCGGTCACCCACGTACGCCTCGGTCACGGCCGGCCCGACTCCACGCCATCGGCCGGGGGTTACGGGCGGCGCTGCTCGTCGCGGCGGTCTTCAGCTTGGCCATGGTGGCCGGTGGCCTCGCCGCGGATTTGATCGGGCAGCTGGCCGCGGAGCCGGATCCGCTGGAGTTGGTCGCGGATGACATGGCGACCACCCCTGCCACCGCCGGGGACCGGCTTCACACTCGCCAGGTGTTCGCGCTGTCACTGATCTACAGCGGCGCGGTCGGCCTGGCGGTCTCCCTCACCGGGATCGTGATCATCGCCCGGCGGCGCCGACTCTGGTGACTGAGTGGACAAATCGCTGCCGCCCTGTCACATACGTCACTGCTCCGGAGACTCGGTCGGCGCCGGCTCCGGCTCGGTGGGTTCCCCCGACGGGGGTGCGGTCGGTGCCGGCGCGGTCGGTGCCGGAACGGTGGGGACCGGCGGGGGCGGACCGGTCGGTGCCGGTGGTGGCTCCGGTGACCCCCCGGGTGCCGGAGGCTCCGGGGAGGCCGGCGGCACCGGGGCCGGTACGGTCGGCTCCCAGGTAGGGGTCGCCGGCTCCCGAGACGGGGTCGGTGAGTCGGTAGGGGTGGGGGCGACCGGGGCCACCGGATCATCTCCGGTCGCTTGGACGATCAGGTAGATCCCGTACCCGAGCACTCCGGCGAGCAGGAGCGCCACCAGTCCGAGCAGCGCGGGCCGCAGCCAGCGGCGCCACCGCCGCAGTGACGGCGGCGGCGCCGGCTCCCATTCCCGGGTGTCGGTCAGGTGTCGGTCGAACTGGTCCGGCGGGCGCACCGTGGCCCGGCCGGCCCAGACCGGTGCCGCCCCGGCCGAAGGGGAAAGCTCCCGGGTGGCGTCAGCGGCGGACAGCTCTCGGGTGGCGTCGTCCTCAGGGAGTTCCCGAGCGGCATCGTCCTCGGGAAGCTCTTGCGTGTCGTCGCTGGCGGGCCACTCCCGGGTGACGTCGTCAGCGGAGAGTTCCCGAGTGTCGTCGTCAGCGGGCTCCCGCGCCGACTCAGGAGGCAGTTCCCGGGTGGCATCCCACTCCCGCTCGTGCGCTGGCGGGCCGGGTTCCGACGCGGGGGGCTCCGGCGGATCGTTCCTCGCCACAGAGGCAACCGTACCGTCGCCGGCGGTAGACCGGCACCTGCGCGGGCTCGCGGGGGCGGCCGGCGAGCGCTACGCTGCCCGGCATGGTCGTACGAGGATGGGGCGGTACGGTCGCCACCGCGGCGGGGGTCGGCGTGGCGGTGGGCGCGGCCCAGCTCGGCCTGGGCTACGGGCTCGACATCATTCACTGGACCCACGGCCGCTCCGATCCGTCCATCGGGACCACGAACCTCAGTTGGGCGGTCTGGATCGCCGCCAATTCGGTGATCCTCGGTGCGGTGATCGCGCACCGGCTCGGGGTTGATCCCGCCAACACCGGCCAGCCGGAGACGACCGACCGGCTGACCCGGTGGCTGTGGCGTCCCGTACTCGGCCTCGCGGCCGGGCTGGGGGGTTCGATCACGGTGCTGCTGGTCATGCTGCCGGCTCGGACCGCCGACCTCCCCCAGGTGTCCGGTTCCCTCGCCGCCACCGCCGCCGGCTACACCGCCGCCGGGGTGGTGACCGGGGTGGTGCTCGCGGTCGCGGCGCTCGCCGCCCGTCCGGTCGCCACCAATCTGCTCGCCACTACCGGCTGGGTGTGGCTGCTCGGGGTAGCGGCGGTGACCACGCAGGTAGTCGGAGGCGCGGATCCGACCCGGATCCCGTTGGGCTTCTGGGAAACCACCGCCGAGGGGCCGTGGTTCCGGACTGTCCTGTTGTCGGACGCGGCGCTGCCCCTGGCGGCGGTGCTCGTGACCGGAGCGCTGGCGGCGGTGCCGGCCGCCCGGCGCAGGGACCACCCCGTGGGGGTGGTGCTGTCCGGTGGGGCGGGCCCGCTGGTGTTGACGGTGGCTTACCTCGTCGCCCAGCCGGATCTCACGAGCGCGGCAGCGATGGACCTGTCCCGCCACCTGTTGCTGCCGTACCTGGTGCTCGTCGGTGTGCTGGGCGCCCTCGTGACCAGCCTGGTCCGCCCCCGCCCCACCCCACCGGCGGCGAAGCCGGCTCCCGCCGCACCGGAGGAGCAGACGCCGGATGAGGGGGCAGCGGAGTCCGCCTCGCCCGCAGAGCCCACCGATCCGGAACTCGACTCCGCCACCGACGCGAGCTCACCGCAGACGACCGTCCCTCCGCCCCGGACCGGCAACTAGGCCGCAGCGGCCCGGCCCGCGAACGCCGCCGGGCCGCCCACGTCACTCCAGCGGCCAGGAGTGCACCGGCTGGTTGCTGCGCTGATGAACGAGGTAGAGACGCAGCATCTCCCGGAGCGCCGCCGGCCGGGACAATCCCCGCCGCTCCGCCGCCTGCACCATCTCCACCTGCCAGACCGCCCCGTTCCGCCCGGTCAGGCAGCGCTGTTCGATGACACCGAGCAGCCGGTCCCGCAGGTCCGGGTCGACTCCGTACCGGTCCAGCCCCTCGTACGCCTTGGGCAGCAGCCAGCGCAGCACGAGCTCGGTGGCGGGCACCTCCCCTACACGGGGCCAGTGCAGGACCGCCCGGATGCCCTGCCGGGCGGCCTGGTGGAAGTTCTCCTCCGCCGCGGAGAACGTCAGCTGGCTCCAGACCGGCCGATCCTCCTCCGCCAGGGCCCGGATGAGTCCGAAGTAGAAGGCGGCGTTGGCCAGCAAGTCGACCACCGTCGGACCGGACGGCAGCACCCGGTTCTCCACCCGTAGGTGAGGGCGGCCGTCCATCACGTCGTACACCGGTCGGTTCCACCGGTAGACGGTGCCGTTGTGCAGCCGCAGCTCCCCGAGCCGCGGCACTCCGCCGGCCTCCAGGACCGCCACCGGATCTTCGTCCTCGCAGATCGGCAGCAGCGGCGGGTAGTACCGGACGTTCTCTTCGAACAAATCGAAGATCGAACTGATCCATCGCTCGCCGAACCACGCCCGCGGCCGTACCCCCTGGGCTTTCAACTCATCCGAGCGGGTGTCGGTGGCCTGTTCGAACAAGGCGATCCGGGTCTCCTGCCACAACTGCCGCCCGAACAGGTAGGGCGCGTTGGCGGCCAGCGCCACCTGCACCCCCGCGATCGCTTGCGAGGCGTTCCAGTACGCGGCGAAGGTGTCCGGGGCCACCTGCAGGTGGCACTGAACGCTGGTCCCGGCCGCCTCCGGCCCGATCGAGTCCGTGGTGGTCCGCAGTTGCTCCACCCCGCGGATGTCCAGCTTGATGTCCTCTCCCCGGGCGTTCACGATCTGCTCGTTGAGCAACCGGTAGCGGGGGTCGGGGGACAGGTGCGCGAGCACGGTGTGGTCGGGGGTGAGGGTGGGGAGGATGCCGATCAGCAGCAGGGTGGCGTCTACCTTCGCGGCCCAGTCGTCGGCCCGCCCCAGCCGGTCCAGGAGGTCGTATTCGTAGTCGGCGAACCCCCGTCCGGCGATCAACCGGGGGCTGGCGTTCAGTTCCAGGTTGAACTGGCCGAGTTCGGTCTGGAAGGCGGGATCGGCCAGGCTCCGCAGGACCTCACTGTTCCGCATCGCCGGCTCCGCGTCCGGCGTGACTAAATCCAGCTCGATCTCTAACCCGGTCATGGGACGTTCGGTGTCGAACCGAAATTCGTCCAACATGAGCGCGAACACGTCCAAGCACCGGCGCACCTTGTTCCGGTAGCGGGTGCGGTCCGCACGAGTGAAGGTCAGCGGCTCGACTTCCTCACCCATCGACACGCCTTCCCATTGCGGTGGGTACTGGCATATCTACCGTAAGGAATCATGAAGCTCTTCTACCAGGGATAAATCGGACTATTTTTAGGGTTTACCGCCGCGGTACCGGGGTAATTGTCGAATCAGTAACTGCAAGATCAAGATTGGCTAGAATCAACATATGGGAGCCACCCGGTACGACGACCCACGGATCACCGCGTTCGGCCTGCTCGCTGAGGTCTACGCCGGACTATCCGGCGTCTTGTCCGAGCAGCTGGCCGAGCACGGGCTCTCACTGGTGGAGTTCGAGGTGCTGGTCCGGCTTGCCCGTTCCCCGCAGCGACAGCTACGGATGACCGAACTGGCCGGCCAGGTCGCGCTCACCACCAGCGGAATCACCCGGGTGGTGGATCGACTCGAGCGACGGGAACTGGTCTGTCGGCAAGCCTGCCCGAACGATCGCCGGGGCGCCTGGGCGGTGCTCACCGCGGCGGGGGAAGAGCGGTTGGCCGCGGCGCTCCCGGAACATGTGGCGCTCCTGGAGCGCCACTTCACCGGCCGGTTCTCCCCGGCCGAGCTCACCCTGCTGACCACCCGGCTCCGGCAGATCCGGGACGAGGTGCATCCAGGCGGGATGCCGGGCAAGAGCAACTCCAGCCCAGCGGCGCCCTCGGAAGAGGCGCCTACGGTGCCCGCCCCCGAGCTGGCGGCCACCGCACCGGAGCAGTCCCGGAGCGAGCTCCCCGACCCGGCCGCCTGACCCCGTCGCGGGCCGTCACCGAGCAGCCCCGCTCCGCAACTCCGCCAGCCGCGCCCGCTCCCGGGGCAGCAGCGTGAACCCGTCCCGGCGGCACAGCTCCTGTGCTTCGGCCAGCAGCTCCCGACGCCGCTCCGCGTCGACCAAGCAGGCCAGTTCCACCAGCACCTCCAGCAGCTCGCGCCGGTCCGACCCGGTTCGGTAGGCGGTGGCGGCCGCGGTGAACCACTCCATCGCCAGGATCCGGTCCCCTCGGGCCAGCGCCAGCCGAGCCTCGATCGCGGCGCAGACCCCGGTCACCGGGGCCCGCTTCGCCTCACCGCGCAGCCGCACCAGCACCTGCTCGGCTTCGGCCACCCGCCCCAGCGACGCCAACGCCTGCCCGATCGTGCCCAGCACCCGCCATCGATGACCCGCGTCCCCCAACTGTCCTAACTGGACCAATGCCCGCTGGCCGGTGGCCAGCGCCTGCTCCCCCCGGCCGGCCAACCGGAACAGCTCCGCGGCACCGGCTACCGCCAGCGCCCGCGGCCACGGATCACCCGCCTCCGCCCCCAACCGGTCGGCGGCCGCGAGCCGGTGGCGGGCAGAAGCCAGTTCCCCCATCCGCAGGTCGTGCCAGGCCAGCATGAGCTGAATCAGCGCCGCCTCCCGCCGCCGACCATGCCGTTCGGCCGTCGCCAGCACCCGCAGCGCGTACGTCCGAGCCTGGTCGTACTCGCCCGCGGCGACGCAGATCGCGCTCAGGGTCCGGCCAGCCGCCAACTGCCCGCTCACTTCTCCCCGAGCGGCGAAGATGTCCAGGGCGGTCTGGGCGGCCGCGCGTTCCGCTTCTCCGTCGCCCTGCTCATAGGCGAGCTGGGCCAACCCGAGCGAGGCCCAGGCCCGGACCCCGGGATCGGCCCGATCAGTCCGCGGATCGGCCAGCAAGCGCCGTAGCCAACAGCGCCCGACCTCCCCCTGTCCCCGCTGACGCCACCAGCCCGGTAACGCGGCGGCCAACCGTAACGCGGTCGGGGGGTCGTGGTTGGTGGCGTGGTTCAAGGCCGCCCACACGTCGGGGGTGAGCGCCTCCATCCGCGCCCGGGCGGCCCGATGGTGCGGGCCGACCTGCGCGGCCGCGCACCGTTCCACCACCCGGGTCACCACCGTCGCATGGGCTCGCCGGGCCGCGGTCAGCTCACCGCACCGCTCCGCCTGTTCCCGGGCGAACTGCCGGACCAGCGGCAGCAGCTGGAACCGGTGCTCCCGCGTGCCGTCGATTTCGGCCAGTCCCAGACTGACCAGCCGATCCAGCACCGGAACCGGATCCCCGGAGCCGAGCAACTGCTCGGCCTGCTCCACCGACCACCGACCCCAGAACACCGATAGCCAGCGCAGCGCCCGCTGCTCGGCCGGGCGCAGCGCCCGATAGCTGATCGTCAGGGCCTCCCGCAGCGGCTCCGCATCCGCGCCGGCCAGGTCCAACTCCCGACCGGCGAGCCGGCGCAGGATCTCCGCCAACGGCAGTAGCCGCGCCTGCTCGGCGACCATCGCCAGCACTCCCGGGAGTCCGCCCAGTTGGCGGACCAGCCCCACCAACGCCGACACCTCGTCGGGGTGCACCGGCTCCGACCGGACCGCCGCTATCTGCTCCGCCAACACCGCCACCGCCGGGTACCGCAGCGCCTCCGACAACTCCAGTTCGGCCGTACGGGGCGGTGCCGCGAGCGGTGGGACCGGCCAGAGTCGCTCCCCGGGGAGACCGATCGGCACCCGACCGGTGGTGATGATGCGCATCCCGGTCGGTCGCCCCAAGGCGGCGCGCACCGCGGCCGGGGCCCGGTCCGCACCATCCAGTACCAGGAGCCGTTGCCCGACCGGTGGGTCGGCATCGATCAACGCGCGCAGGTCCGCCTCGCTCCAACCGGGCGCGACCTGCAGCCACTGGACCGTGAACCGGGCTGGCCCACCGGCCAACCGGTGGGCCAACGCCAGGGCTAGGCTGCTCTTCCCCACCCCGGCCACCCCCACCAGGGCCACCGGGCTGGGACCACTCGTGGTCACCAGTTCGGCCAGCTGGTCCAGGTGGCTGTCCCGACCCGACAGTTCCCCGGTCACCGGGGGCAGTCCGGAGGGGCGTTCGGGTGAAGCGGCCGGGGTGCGAGGCAGCGGGATCGGCGGCGCTCCGCCCCGGGCCGCCCCCAGAAACCCCGCTCGCTCCGCCCCGGTCAGACACAATGCATCCGCTAGTAGCAGCGCGGTGCTGCGCTGTGGGCGGGCGGTGCGGCCCCGTTCCGCTTCCCGGACCGTCCGCACCGCCAACCCGGAGCGAGCCGCCAGCTCGGCCTGGGTGAGTCCGGCCGCCCGGCGGCGCTCCCGTAACAGCACTCCGAAGTCCACGCTCACACCGTCGGCACACATGGTCAAGCCAGCGTAGGCGGGCATACCCGCCAACGGGTGCGAGTTGTCGGACAACCGACGCAGCCCTTGCCGGGAATCTGACAGTCGGTGGCGGTTAGACCGAACCGACCCCCATCTCTCGGGCGATCACCATCCGCTGAATCTCCGAGGTGCCCTCCCCGATCTCCAAGATCTTGGAGTCGCGCCAGAACCGGGCCACCGGAGTCTCGTTCATGAACCCGTACCCACCGTGGATCTGGGTGGCGGCCCGGGCACTGTCCACCGCGCACTCCGAGGCGTACAGCTTGGCGATCGCCGCCTCCTTCTTGAACGGCTCACCGGCGAGCATCTTCCGGGCCGCCTCGTAGTAGGCCAGCCGGGAGGTGTGGGTACGCACCTCCATGTCGGCCAGCATGAACTGGATCGCCTGGAAATTGCTGATGGGCTGCCCGAACGCCTGTCGCTGCTGGGCGTACTTCAGCGACTCGTCGATGCAGCCTTGTCCCAGCCCGACCGCCAGGGCCGCGATCGCGATCCGTCCCTCGTCCAGGATCTGTAGAAATTGGGCAAACCCGCGGCCACGCTCCCCGAGCAGGTTCTCCGCCGGCACCCGGCAGTCGTCGAAGTTGAGCTCGTGCGTATCGGAGGCGCACCAGCCGACCTTGGAGTAGTTCGGCTGCACCGTGAACCCGGGGGTGCCATTGGGCACGATGATGGTGGAGATCTCCTTGGAGCCGTCCTCGCGGGTGCCGGTCACCGCGGTCACGGTCACCAACGCGGTGATGTCGGTGCCCGAGTTGGTGATGAAGATTTTAGAACCGTTGATCACCCATTCATTGGTGTCCGGATCGAACACCGCCCGGGTCTGGGTGGCGCCCGCGTCGGAGCCACAGCCAGGCTCGGTCAACCCGAACCCGGCCAGCGCCTCCCCGGTCACCAACTTCGGCAGCCACTTCTGCCGCTGCTCCTCGGTGCCGAACCGGTAGATCGGCATCGCCCCGAGGGAGACCGCCGCCTCCAGCGTGATCGCGAC
>Ga0079224_100003462_pt1 | contig 19978 bp, 17 predicted proteins | sample Stecom2015_FD_80414 | JGI IMG/M metagenome (GOLD analysis project Ga0079224, IMG submission 80414) | Agricultural soil microbial communities from Utah to study Nitrogen management - Steer compost 2015 | ecosystem: Environmental > Terrestrial > Soil > Agricultural land | place: USA: Utah...
CTGGCTGTCCACCTGACCAACTTCTGGGCGGAATATCACTGGGGGGAACTTCCCTACACCAAGTACGTGGTAGATCTGGGAACCGGGGAGATTCTTGGGACGGAAGACGTGACCGGACAGGGTTATTCGGAAAAAGGCTTTGTCTTGACCGACATAGAGAACGAACAGGAAATTCACGTGTACAAGGATATGTACAAAGTAGTGGAAGCCGGATTTCAGCAACCGTTGATCGTGTTGCTGTACCTGGTATCGATGATCGCCCTGGGCTTTCATCTGCGGCACGGGTTTCAAAGCTCCTTCCAGTCCATGGGACTTAATCATCCCAAGTACAATGGGGCCATCCGGTGGGTGGGGACGGTGATTTTCGGAATTCTGATTCCGATTGGTTTTGCCACCATGCCCATTTATTTCTACTTTTTCCATACTACTTGATTAAAAGCGTTTGATTTATGGAGTTGAAATCCAACATACCCGAAGGTCCTCTTGCTGAAAAATGGACCAGGTACCGTTCCTCGGTTCCCCTTGTCAATCCGGCTAACAAGCGCCATCTGGAGGTAATCGTGGTGGGTTCGGGACTCGCCGGAGCTTCAGCAGCCTCTACCCTGGCTGAGCTGGGTTACAAGGTAAAAGTATTTTGTTTTCAGGACTCTGCCCGGCGGGCGCATTCCATCGCTGCCCAGGGTGGGATCAATGCGGCGAAGAACTATCAGAACGACGGGGACAGTACCTACCGGCTTTTTTACGATACGATCAAGGGCGGAGACTACCGCTCCCGCGAGGCCAACGTGCATCGTCTGGCGGAAGTGAGCGGAAACATCATTGACCAATGCGTGGCGCAGGGAGTTCCCTTTGCCCGTGAATACGGAGGACTTCTCAGTAACCGGTCCTTCGGAGGGGTGCAGGTGCAGCGAACCTTTTACGCGGCCGGCCAGACTGGGCAGCAGTTGCTGTTGGGAGCCTACAGTGCGCTTATGCGTCAGGTGGGAATGGGAAAGATTGCCATGTATTCCCGCCATGAAATGCTTGATGTGGTGGTTATTGACGGGAAAGCGCGGGGCATTATCGCGCGCAACCTGATTACCGGGAAATTGGAGCGCCATTTCGGTCACGCGGTCCTTTTGTGTACGGGCGGCTACGGAAACGTATTTTATCTGTCCACCAATGCGATGGGCAGCAATGTGACGGCAGCCTGGAAAGCGCATAAGAAAGGCGCCTTCTTTGCAAATCCCTGTTTTACGCAGATCCACCCGACCTGTATTCCTGTATCAGGAGACCATCAGTCCAAATTGACACTGATGTCGGAATCACTCCGGAACGACGGACGCATCTGGGTGCCCAAGAAAAAAGGGGATGCCCGGCCGGCCAACGATATTCCGGAAGACGAACGGGATTACTACCTCGAAAGAAGGTATCCGGCGTTCGGGAACCTGGTGCCGCGTGACGTCGCCTCCCGTGCAGCCAAGGAGCGTTGCGATGCGGGATACGGGGTAGGTCCTTCCAAAATGGCGGTTTACCTCGACTATGCATCGGCTTTCGAACGCTATGGACAGATTGAGGCCGCCAAACAAGGGCTTGTTGATCCGGATAAGGAAACCATCAAGCGCCTGGGCAAGGAAGTGGTGAAGGAAAAGTATGGGAACCTGTTTGACATGTATGAGCAGATCACCGGGGAGAATCCCTATGAAACGCCCATGCGTATTTACCCGGCCGTTCACTATACGATGGGGGGGCTGTGGGTTGATTACGATCTGATGACCACCGTTCCCGGGCTGTACGCGCTTGGGGAATGTAATTTTTCCGATCACGGCGCGAATCGTCTGGGCGCATCGGCACTAATGCAGGGGCTGGCAGATGGCTATTTCGTGATTCCTTATACGATCGGATCGTATCTGTCCAAGGAAATTTCCACCAAGGCCATCCCGACCGATCATCCGGCCTTCGAGGAAGCCGAACGGAATACGCAGGCCCAGATTGACCGCCTGCTGAATGTGAAAGGTTCCCGGTCGGTAGACTACTATCATAAAAAGCTAGGCAAGATTACCTGGGACAAATGCGGAATGGCCCGGAACGAACAGGGATTGAAGGAGGCGATCGGGGAGATAAAGGCGTTGCGGGAAGAATTCTGGCAAAATGTGCGGGTTCCCGGCGATCAGCATGAACTGAATCCCGAACTTGAAAAAGCGGGACGGTTAGCCGATTTCCTGGAACTGGCTGAATTGATGTGCATGGATGCGCTGCACCGGAACGAATCATGCGGAGGACATTTCCGCGAGGAATATCAGACCGCCGACGGGGAAGCGCTCCGGGACGATGAAAACTTTTCGTATGTGGCTGCCTGGGAGTATAAAGGGGAGGCGGGGTATGAGCTGCATAAGGAACACCTGACATTTGAGAATATCAAGATAGCACAACGTAGTTATAAATGAGCGGAAATATGAAGCTGACCCTGAAAGTCTGGCGTCAGAAAAACAGGGAAGCGAAAGGAGCTTTCGAGACGCATCAGATTGACGGCATTTCTCCCGATATGTCGTTTCTGGAGATGTTTGATGTGTTGAATGAAAAGCTTATCAACGAGGGCAAGGAACCCATTGCGTTTGATCACGATTGCCGTGAAGGGATTTGCGATACCTGTTCCATGTTCATTAACGGCCGTCCGCATGGTCCGAAGCGGGGAATCACTACCTGCCAGTTGCACATGCGTTCCTTCCAGGATGGAGACACCATCGTGGTGGAACCCTGGAGGGCTGGACCCTTCCCCGTCATCAAAGACCTGGTGGTGGACCGTTCGGCATTCGACCGCATCATCGCCAGCGGCGGGTTTGTTTCGGTAAATACCGGTAACGCGCAGGATGCCAACAGCATTCCGGTGGCGAAGGAAGATGCCGATGACGCCTTCGATGCGGCAGCCTGCATTGGCTGCGGAGCCTGTGTGGCGGCCTGCAAAAACGCATCGGCCATGCTGTTTGTTTCGGCCAAGATGTCGCAGCTGGCTCATCTACCGCAGGGACAGCCTGAGCGGCGCCGTCGTGCTCTGGCCATGGTGGCCCAAATGGACAAGGAAGGGTTCGGAAACTGCACGAACACCTACGCCTGCGAAGCGGAATGTCCCAAACTTATTTCAGTAAGCAATATCGCCCTGATGAACCGGGAATACCTCGGTGCGACCGTGAAATCTGACGAATAACCACTAGTGCAGCTCCGGTTTTCTGCAATTTAATTTTTAAATTAGATGGAAAACCACAATGTATGAAGAAGCTGCTGCTATTGATGGCTGCCCTGTTCAGTTTCCCGGCAACGCAGGCGCAGGACTTTCGAGTGATCGCCTATACCACAGCCTGGAGCGAACTGGATCCGGACAGCATCCGGTACGATCTGCTCACTCATATAAACTATTCCTTTCTTATTCCCGCTTCGGACGGAAGCCTGGAACCCCTGGATAATCCAGCTCATCTGGAGCGGCTCGTGGAAATGGCCCATGCCAATGACGTAAATGTATTCATTGCCATTGGCGGCTGGGACCTGGGCGACGGGGGTGGCGTGGACACCCGTTTTGAGCTATTGGCTGCAGACCCATCCAGCCGCGGACAGTTTGTCCATAATGTCATTAATTTTGTGGAAGCCTATCGGCTTGATGGCGTGGATATGGATTGGGAATATCCCGATGCACATACGGATCCCGGGGAAAGCAAGCCTTCCTCGGAGAATTTCTACGAGCTGATGCTGGAACTGGATGCGGCGCTGGAGCAATCGGGAAAACAACTTAGCATGGCGGTGGTAGGTGCCAATCCCCGCATTGGGGCGGGAATTCCCTCGAAGGTGTTTGAACTAGTGGATTGGGTGAATATCATGGCTTATGACAATCCGGGTGGTGGACACCATTCTTCATACGGGCATGCCGTGGAATGCTTGGATTACTGGCTGGATAAAAGGGGCCTGTCAGCGGAAAAGACCGTGCTGGGCTTGCCTTTTTACGGGAAATACCCGGGTACGGATTACCGGACGCTGGTGATGATGGATCCCGAGGCACCTGAAAAGGATCAGGTAAACGAGATCCTGTACAACGGTCCGGAAACCATCCGCAGGAAAACAAGGCTGGCAATCGAGCGGGCCGCCGGCATCATGTTCTGGGAACTCTCCCAGGATGTCCGCGATCCCCGGATATCGCTTTTAAAGGCTATTTACGACGAAGTGAGATCCCTGACGGATTAGGTCGGGCCGGGGCCCACAAAAGCGCCAAAGCCAGGTAACCGGGGTTATCTGGCTTTCATGGCGCGTGCTAATATATTTGAATTGCTGCTCAGGTATGAAGTACAAAGATAGGGAAAGACCTTGCTAAAGAAATACCCTATAGGGAGTATTTTTGCCCGACAGTTCAGAAAACTTCGCTCGCGATAAGCCGGTGAAGTTCCTTGGCGAGCTCTTCGGCCGGTCGCCCGGCGGGTTCAAGCGATGGAAGCACTTTCCAGGTGAGTTCGTTTCCCGAAGAGATGGCAAAGCTTTTATGCCGGTGTAATTTCCAGGTATTATTAATGGCGATTGGAACGATCAGGGCATCCGGACAGGTTTTAAGGAGTGTGGCAAGGCCTTTCCAGGCGAAGGATTTTATCCGGCCGTTTTTACTTCGCGTGCCCTCGGGGAAAATAACCATCGAAAGCCGCTCCCGGTGAGCGATGGCTCCCATTTCGGAAATGGCTTTCAGGGCTTGCCGGCTGTTCCCCCGGTCAATGAGCGCGGCCCCCGAATGACGAAGTACGTAGGAGACGAAGGGGATTCCCCGGCTGAGTTCCTTTTTGGCTACGAACAAAGGATGATGTTTCCGGAGATACCAGATAATAGGAGGGATGTCGTAAATGCTCTGATGGTTGGTTACGATTAGCAAGGGCCGGTTGTCCGGCAGGTCCTGCGAATTTTCAAAGCGGACCCGGTTGTTCAGGATCAACAGTCCGCGCATGATAAAAAGGCTGAAATATTCTTTCATCCTCAGCAAGGACTTCCGGTTCCTGTTCCGGTAGGCTATTAAACCGGCCAGGTGAAAGCCCAGGAAAACCAATCCAAACCAGATATAGTAAAAGAAAGAAAGGATGTATTCCAGCAGTCGTTTCATGATGCTTGTGATATCCCGGGCAATTGTTTTTTATCAAGCAGGAACTTTGCTTTCAGGATAGCGGCAACGGATATTGCATCGGTAATTTTGCCTTCCATAACCTGGATAACGGCTTCTTCGAATGAGACCTTTTTTACCACGAGTTCTTCGGTTTCCTCCGGTTGGGGCATGTGCTGTGTCAGTCCGGTGGCCAGATAAGTCACGGAAAATTCATCTGAAACCGAATTGGAAAGATGCATGCGCAGCAGCTCCTGCATATGGGCTGCCTTTAAGCCGGTTTCTTCCAGCAGTTCCCGCCTTGCCGCGTCCATGGGGTCCGTCCCCAATGGTCCCCCGCCTTCGGGAATTTCCCAGCTCCATTGATCCAGCGGAAAACGATACTGACCCACCAGCCAGGTGTTCAGATCGCTATCCAGGGGAAGGATCCCGATTGCGATATTCTTAAAGGATACTTTTCCGTAGATTCCTTCTTTACCCGCCGGGTTTAATACAGAATATTCCGTCAGACCAATCCAGGGGTTGGAATAGATTTCCTTCTCACCAAGTATTTTCCAGGGATTTCTGTTCAAGTCCATGAAAGCCAATTTGTGCAAGCGCCGCAAAATACTAATTTTGTCCAGATATAAGCCGCTCTCTCCCATGATAAAAAAGCTAACGTACTCCATTCTGCCTGCTATCTTATTGGCTGCCTGCTCCAACCCTGAAAAAGACGAACCATCCGCCCACGAGGTGGTTTTTGCCGGTTACCAGGAATTGCCCGACCCGGCTCCCGTGAACGAGGCAGCCTGGGACGAACTGGAAAAACCCCTGTATGCTTGCTTCGGGTCAACCGACATCCGCTATCCGAAAAGCGAGGTACCGGAACCCTCGATTCGGGCCAGTAAAAAGCTGATCGATTCAAAGGTGGTGAGCCTGGAAACCAATTTCAGCGGGAGAAGCCTCGATTGGCGCGGAAAGGCCTGGAAGGGGGAAAGGGTAAACATGCAGTTCCTGTTGTGGGCGACGCAGGATATGAGGGATGTAAAAATTGGTCTTTCGGATCTCAACACGGATGAAGGAGCACGGATTCCGGCAAGTGCCATCAAAGCGAGTTTCGTCCGGTATGTTATGACGGATGAATTCGGCAACGCGTGCGGCAAGCGGGAGCCCGCTGATTTTGATTCCGCATTGGTTGCCGATGTGCTGGATGTGATCCCCGCAATGGATATTCCCGCGCGAAGCGTGCGCCCGGTGTGGGTGCAGATCCAGGTACCGGAAGACGCCGAACCCGGGGCCTATCGCGGAACGATTACCATTACCAACCGGGGAAAAGTGGAGGTCAGTCCATTGACCATTTATCTGACCGTGCAGGACCACGTATTGCCCCCTCCCTCGCAGTGGGACTTTCATCTGGACCTCTGGCAGAATCCTTTCGCCGAATCGCGGGTTCACCAGGTAACAAACTGGTCCACCGCTCATTTCGAGGCCATGGAACCCTCCATGCGGCTTCTGGCCGGCGCTGGGCAGAAAATCATTACGGCCAGCATCATCCACGATCCTTGGAATAGCCAGACCTATGATATTTACGAAACCATGGTACGATGGATCAAGAAAAAGGACGGCAGCTGGGAATACGATTATACCGTGTTTGATAAGTGGGTGGAATACATGTCCGATCTGGGCATCGATCAGCAGATCAACTGCTATTCCATGGTTCCCTGGAATTTGAAATTCTACTATTTCGACGAGCATCTGGGGCGCGATACGCTGGTGGTGGCCCAGCCGGGAACTGCCGAATACGAGGCCCATTGGCGTCCGATGCTGGAAAGTTTCGCAGCCCATTTGAAGGAAAAGGGCTGGTTTGAAAAAACGACCATCGCCATGGATGAACGTCCCCTGGAAGCCATGCAGGCGGTGATTGCCCTGGTAAAAAGTGTGGACAAGGATTTCAGAATCGCGCTGGCCGGGAACTACCATTCCGAGATCGTCGCCGATGTGTACGATTATTGCATCGGCTCCGGACAGCGGATCGGCTCCGATACCCTGCGGATGCGGAAGGATGAAGGGAAGAAAACCACCTATTATACCTGTTGTGTGGAAGCGTATCCAAATACCTTTACTTTTTCTCCTCCTGCCGAGTCCACCTGGCTGGCCTGGCATGCCGCCGCCCGTGATTACGACGGATACCTTCGCTGGGCATACAATTGCTGGGTGGAGGATCCCCTGCGGGACACGCGGTTCCGTAGCTGGCCCGGAGGCGATACCTACCTGGTATATCCCGGCGCGCGCAGTTCCATCCGGTTTGAACGGATGATCGACGGAATTGAAGACTATGTCAAGATAAATAGGCTAAGACGGGATTTTCAGGAGCGCGGCGATGCCGAAAAATTAAAGGAGCTGGACTCCATGCTGGAGCCGTTCCGGGATATTGCGAACCTTGAAACCGTTCCGGCGGCACAGATGCTACGGAAAGCTACGGAAATATTAGGCAGATTCTAGATCTGCGGCCATTTAAAACCTTTTAGCATGGGGTTACAGCAAAGCCGCGCCGAATACCCCGGCGCTGTCACCCAATTTCGGTTTCAGAATTCTGGTTTCCAGATGGGAATTGAATGTGAACCGTTCAACCGAACGGACGCCTTCGGTATAAAGCAGGTCGATATTTCCCACGCCGCCTCCCAGGATGATCACGCCCGGATCCAGTACATTGATTGCCGAGGCCAGCGCCTTGCCGAAGAAATGGCACATGCGTTCCATGGTCGGTCGGGCGTCTTCACAGCCTTCGTGATAGCGTGCAACGATTTCCTTCAGCGGACGCTTTTGTCCGCCATTCACGCAGCTGTAATGACGTTCCAGGGCCGGGCCGGACAGAATGGTTTCCACGCATCCGGTACGACCGCAATAACAGGGGCCTCCCGATTCGTCCAGGAAATTGTGCCCCCATTCGCCCGCGATTCCCTGCAGGCCGGTAACCACTTTTCCGTTCACGATGATGCCGCCGCCTACGCCGGTTCCCATGATCACTCCAAAGATTACTTCCGATTCGTCCAAAAAGGGTTTTCCGGCGCCCAGGAAAGCTTCCGCAACGGCAAAGCAATTGGCATCGTTGGCCATGGTAACGGGAAAGCCAAGCATCGCCTCCAGATCGGCTCTCAGCGGTTTCCCATTGAGTGCGGTGGTGTTGCAGTTTTTCATGGTGCCCGTGGAGGGTTCCAGCACTCCGGGGGTACCGATTCCGACCGAATCGGGGGTTAAGCCGCTCTCGTTTTCGAGCGCTTTTACCAGTTTATGGATTTGCTGAAGAATGTGGCTATAGCCTTTGGATGCTTCGGTTGGAATACGGAGGCGCGCAAGCTCCTGCGGATTCTCCTGGCTTTGAATGATGACGCCCTCGATTTTCGTGCCCCCAAGGTCTATACCCCAAAGTGGTTTCATGTGCTATCTATCCCTTGTATAACGGTTAACAATATCTATGATCACCTTATTGTCCTGTAACTGGGGGAGGTATTCGAAAAGCAGGTCGTATTTCTCTGGATCCATGTTCAACGCGTGCTGAAGCGTATTGAGCGCCTCGTTGTACTGCCCGTCGCTGAAGAGGTAAACCACCAGCCGATAGTATAACTCGGCCGACGCAGGGTTATTTTTAATTCCTTCGCTTAAGAGCGTAATCGCACGCTGAATTTCCCGCTGTTCAAACAGCATGGCGGAGAAATCAAGCCAAACGTCCACGTCCAGGGGATCGTATTCGGTCACCCGGGTGTAACATCTGGCGGCTTCTTCGTAATTGCCCAGTTTACGGTAGGAGTCAGCCATCGCGAACCAATAATCGGCGTTCTCCGGATCCAGGTCAATGGCTTTCCGGTAAAAATGAAGCGACTCAAACCAGCGCTCCTCGAAATCGAGCGTGATCCCGATGCCGTACCATCCGTCCGCCATGTTCGGGTCCATCTTCACAGCCTTCTTGTAAAAAGACCGCGCTTCATCCATGTTCTCCAGTTTCTCGTAACATTCGCCGATATTGCAGTAAATCTCTGCACCGGGCTGCTCGTATTCAAAAGTTTGCCGGAATACCTGGATGGCCTCGGTATACCTTTCCAGATTCATCAACGCGTTACCTTTGTTAAACCAAGCCGCGGCAAAATTATCCCGGATGAGAATGGCGTAATCGTACGCGCCAAGCGCTTTTTCGAAAAGGCCCATCTTATTGAACGCGTTTCCCAGATTGTACCAGGCTGCATACGAATACGGTTCCTCGTCGATGTATTTCTGATAAAATTCGATACTTTCTTCCTGCCGATCCAGAATATCGAAACAATAAGCCAGTTCGTACAACGCTTCCTGGTTTTCCATATCTTTTTCCAGGCATCGCTTCAAATAGGTGATCGCGTCCTCAAATCTTCCCAGATTCTGATAGGTATAGGCAATCTGCAGGTAAATCTCTTCCGATTCCTCTGAGAATATCAGCGCCTTCTGGTAATTCTCCAGCGCCTTTTCATATTGTTCCTGTTTCTCGTAGAATCCTCCACGGAGCATGTAAATATCCGGATTGGAGGGCTCAATCGATTCCGCGCGGTCCAGCAGTTCCAATGCGTTTGCAGTCTGGTTGGTCATCAAAAGAAGCTGTGCCTGTTTGATCATGAAAACCGGCGCGTAGGGATGCTGATTGATCGCGTAATCAATTACCTGAAGAGATTTTATCGGATCGTTTTTATCAAGATAATAGTCGATTATGTTTTCAAATGCCTCTGTGTCAAAGAAATACTGATCCTTGTTCCTGATCATCTCCTCAAATCGCTCCACCGAAAATCGCATGTCTTCGGAAGGATCATTTTCAAAGTCATTGAACATGCGTTGAATTTAATTATGTAACTTGGGCTGTCTTTGGATTATTTTTCCACATACTAACAATACGGCCTCGATGACAAATATACGTATTATGGATGTGAAAGCGAGCGAAATCTTGAAGGAGCTGGGGATCGCGGAAGTGAACCCTTCATGGAGTACCGGTGAAAAATGGGGCGGAGGGCTTCCGCTGGAAGCGAAACCGGTAATTTCACCCGTGGACGGGAAACCGCTTGCCAAAATCGTTTTTGCCAAACGGGATGATTATCAGAAGGTAATCGAAGCGGCCCGGCAGGCATTTGTCAGTTGGAGGAGCTACCCTGCACCCAAGCGGGGGGAAATCATAAGGCAGATAGGGGATGAGCTCCGCAAGGAGAAAGAACGGCTCGGCGCACTGGTTTCGCTCGAAATGGGAAAGAGCTTGCAGGAAGGCTGGGGAGAGGTGCAGGAAATGATCGACATCTGCGATTTTGCCGTGGGGCTCTCCCGTCAGTTGTATGGCCTGACCATGCATTCGGAACGTCCCGAGCACCGGATGTATGAGCAATGGCATCCCGTTGGCGTGGTGGGTATTATTTCCGCCTTCAATTTTCCGGTGGCCGTGTGGTCCTGGAATGCGATGATCGCGTGGGTATGCGGGGATGTCTGTATCTGGAAGCCTTCTGAAAAAACGCCGCTGACGGCCGTAGCCTGCCAGAAGCTGGTAGTCCGGGTGTTCAAGCGGAACGGAGTTCCCGAGGGGGTTTCGGGACTGTTGATCGGCGGACGGGAAGTCGGTGCGATGCTGGCGGAAGACCCCCGCGTCGCCCTGCTATCGGCTACCGGATCAACGCGGATGGGAAAATCGGTGGCAACCGCGGTTGGCGCCCGTTTAGGCAAGGTATTGCTGGAGCTGGGTGGGAATAACGCGATAATCATTACTGAAAACGCGGATCTGGACATGGCCCTTACCGGGAGTGTGTTCGGCGCCGTCGGCACGGCGGGGCAACGTTGTACCACCACGCGCAGACTGATCATCCACCGGGACGTTTACGACTCATTTAAGAAGCGGCTTGCAAGCGCGTACGCCCAATTAAAGATCGGGAATCCCCTTGACCAGAATAATCACGTAGGACCTTTGATTGACCAGGACGCCGTACAAACTTATTTGAACGCGATCCAAAAGGCGCAGGAAGAAGGCGGGAAGATCCTGGTGGAAGGAGGTGTGCTCTCCGGTCCGGGGTATGAATCGGGTTGCTATGTCAAACCCTGCGTCATTGAGGTCGAAAGGCATTTTTCCGTGGTGCGGGAGGAGACCTTCGCTCCTATTTTGTACCTGCTTCGTTACCAGACCCTGGACGAAGCAATCGCCATCCAGAACGACGTGCCACAGGGATTGTCTTCCGCCATTATGACCACCGATTTACGCGAAGCCGAGCGCTATCTTTCTGCCGCCGGCTCGGACTGCGGGATTGCCAATGTCAATATCGGCACCTCGGGAGCCGAGATCGGAGGCGCTTTCGGGGGAGAGAAGGAAACCGGAGGCGGGCGGGAATCGGGCTCGGATGCCTGGAAAGCCTACATGCGCCGGCAGACCAACACGATCAATTACGGAACCGCTTTACCTCTTGCCCAGGGGATCCGGTTCGACCTATAAGGTCTGCTATTTGCCTGGTCAGTGGGCGCTCCTAAAAGCCCTCCGTATCAAATACGGTCCCTTTGTCAGTCAATACCTTATTGCCCTGGTACGGCGTGTGGGCGTAATAGGTTTCGCCCGGAAATCCTGTTGCCTGGAAAGGAGTGTCTGGAACAAGTGCTTTTTCATGACGAAAAAGCCTTTGGTCTGGCTGCCCAGAAAAAGACGTCCTGGTGAGTTAGCGGCCGTCCAGAAGGTTCCCAAAGCCGCCCAGAATGCTTCCTTCTTCTTTCCGGCCCCAGCCACTTTTGGCGTATTCCAACACGCGGTTGGCCAGGCGGCTAATGGGCAGGGACTGGATCCAGACGCGTCCCGGACCACGGAGGGTGGCAAAGAACAGGCCTTCTCCACCGAAGATGGTATTCCGGATTCCTCCCACAAATTGGATATCAAAATCGATCGAAGGGGTATAGGCCACGACACAACCCGTATCCACCTTAAGCAGTTCACCTACCTGCAGGTCCTTCTGAAATACGTAGCCGCCTGAGTGGACAAAGGCGATCCCGTCCCATTCCACCTTCTGCATAATAAACCCTTCCCCGCCAAAAAGACCGGTTCCCAGTTTGCGTTGAAATTCAATCCCAACCGAAATTCCTTTGGCCGCGCACAGGAATGCATCCTTTTGGCAAATGATCTTTCCTCCCAGAACGGCCAGGTCCAGGGGGATGATTTTTCCGGAATACGGTGCCGCGAAAGAGACCCGCCTTTTGCCCCGCCCTTCGTTGGTAAATACGGTCATGAAAAGACTCTCCCCGGTCAGCAGCCGTTTACCGGCGGAAACGAGTTTTCCCAGAAAGCCGCTTTGCTGCGCGGAACCGTCTCCGAAAATGGTCTGCATCCGGATTTGGTCGTCCATCATCAGGAAACTTCCCGATTCCGCTACCACGCTTTCCTGCGGATCGAGCTCAATTTCCACCAGCTGCATTTCTTCCCCGTGAATGTGATAGTCTATTTCGTGGCTGGATCTCATCGTGGTCTGATTATTGAATGAAAATACTAAATTAGCATAAAACTTTTCGAAATGAGCAATCCCCGTCGTAATGTCCGCATTTTCGTGGGCTTGGTTTTCCTGGCCGCCGTTGCCACAGGAATTTATTATGTTTTCCTGTATAAGCCTGAAAAGAAAGCAGGCATTCTATTGGAGCACAGTGGACAGTCCTTTAAGAAAGAAGGAGAACTGACTTTTATTGATGGAGAATCGGGGAACGAGATCGTTACCATCGATATCGAAAAAGCCGAAACCGCCGAGGAGCAGGAGATTGGATTGATGTACCGGCGGAATATGGAAGAAAGCCAGGGCATGCTGTTCATCGGAAAGGAAGAAGAAGAAAAAGGCTTCTGGATGAAAAATACGTACATCGCCCTGGACATCATCTATGTCAACGCGGCCAGGGAGATCGTTTCCATCGGGAAATACGCCAAGCCGCATTCCACGGAAAGCATCCGGTCGGGCGCACCTGCGCAGTACGTGGTGGAGGTAGTGGCCGGATTCTGTGATAAATACGGAATTGGGGTCGGGGATAAGATCAGTTTTTAAATTCCAGTAAATAGCTGGTTTTCAGATTGATCCGGTCAAAATGGACGGTGCCGGTGGCTGCGTTCACTTCCGCCGAGCCGGACATTTCACTCAGGTACAGCCGTACCCGGTAGCGGTTTGTTTCCCTTTCCATTGACGCTTCCGCGGGATCGATTGTCAGGCGGTGTTCACCGCGGCCAGCATGCCGGTTTACCAGATCCGGCAGCAAGCTCTTCAGCTCAAAATGCAGGCTGTCGGTATCGTCGATCGTTAACGTAATCCGCAGGTCATCCCGGGAGAAGGTTTCCTCGATCACGTGTTCACCCGCCTGCATGCGACGCGTACCCCGGAACGATTGCTCCGAAGATGGCGTACTGATCAGGTAATCGAATCCATTGGCCGGAAGCACATGCGATCCAGGTAAGCCGATCGTGAAATGATGGCTGTTTGATGTCTTCCCAAACCGGCTATTCCCGTAGGCCGGCGAGGTGCCTATGCCGGTCAGCAAGCTGTCGGCAAATTCCCGGGAGTATAGATTTGCTCCCGCCGGTCGTTGGGGAACCGATCTGAAATGCGCTCCAAATGGTTCCCGGCCATACGTTCTATACAGGTAGTTGACAATGGAGGTCAGTTCCCGGCGGTCCTCCAAGGGGAGCTCCGTGGTGGCGGTTTTTACCTGGACTTTTCCGTTCGCGGCACGCTCAAGCAGCTGATTCCGTTCCAAAATGGACAGCATACGCTTTTGCTGGCTGGATAAGGATACCGGAAACGCCAGCGTCACGGTGACCAGGATAAACACAATGAGGGAGGCGGGGATCATTTTGATGTTTTCCTGCCGCCCCGACAGATAATAAATTGCCGTGAAAAGAAGCCAGACACCGGTTGCCAGCACAATGAACCGGGCTTCGGTGAAGCCGTACTCGGCTAGACGCGTTCCGATCGCTACAAACAGGAGTGCGACCAGGGGCAGAAGCAACCAATGGAAAACCTTCGCAAACCAGACAATCCATTTGTTTTCCGATGAATTCCGGACTGGAAAAACCAGGAGCAGCGACAACACACCCACCACCGCGAAAGCAATGATCAGATTGGATACCCATCCCCTGGGAAGGTCCCATTGGATCAATATTTTAATCTCGTAAGCCAGCAGGATCAGTACATAGACACTCACCAGGGGAATGAGTATGTACTGGGTGAACACCTGCAGGGCCCGCGGATAAATTTCCTCCGACAGAAAGGGATCTTTCGGCACACCTGCCAGAAAAAGCGCGGTATTGACGATTGCCGCGATGACGATCCAAAGTTGTAAATAACGATAGTCGGGAATATCCAAAGCGAACAGTTCGTTCAAAGCCAGGAAGGCTACGGCAAGGCCCGCAAACAGGACCGCCGAATACAAAACAGCGGTTAGAAAACGCAGGAACAGGGTTTTGTTATAATACCAGAAGCTCCCGATGTTTCCGCGTTCCCAGAATGGCGCGACCGAAACCAGCAAATGGCCCGCCGCGGCCAATAGAAAGAAACGGAAGACCTCTTTCTTGACCAGTTCAGGCGGCAAGGTGAGGAAATAAACAACGGCTCCTGCCACAACCAGTAGCCGCAAAATCCAGGTGACCGCGGGCACCGTCCGCAGGGAAGCGGTAAAGGTGGTGGCGGAGAGGCTGAATACCAGTCCCAGATTGCAGGTCATGACCAGGCGGATCCACTGCGTGTCGTTGTTGGAATGATCCGGCAGCGTGCCCTGTATGGCCGCCACGGCGCCGATCACCGCAAAAAGCATTTCCAGGGGGAATCGCTTTAATACCGCCCCAAAGGCATTTGCCAAGGTTTTTACCGACGCGAAGGAGATGTTCGCCATAATTAAATGTACGGGATTTTTTTATTTTTTTCGGTACGTCCGAATGAAAATCAACACACCAGCCGGTAGCCTTTTCCATGCACATTGAGGATCTCCACATCGGGAGCTTCCTTGAGGTATTTCCGGAGTTTGCTCATAAACACATCCATGCTTCGGCCCGTGAAATAATTATCGTTATTCCAGATGGTTAGCAGCGCTTCCTCCCGCTCCAGGAGCCGATTGGCATGCAGGCAAAGTAGCCGGAGCAGTTCGGCTTCTTTGCCGGACATTTTCTGTTCCTTCCCGTTGATCCGGAGCACTTGGCTGGGATAATCAAACTCATAATTGCCGATCTGGAAAACCGTTGCCTCGGTTGTGGAGTCATCCGGCCCGCTCCGGGTGCGTTTCAGCAGCGCTTTAATACGAAGCAGCAATTCTTCGATACGGAAAGGCTTCGTGATGTAATCGTCTCCGCCCAGGGTAAAGCCTTCGGTCTTGTCTTCCATCATGGATTTGGCCGTGGCGAAAATGATCGGAATATGCGGATTGGATTTGCGGATCTCCCGTCCTACGGTAAACCCGTCTTTTTTGGGCATCATCACATCCAATATACACAAGTCGAATGGTTGGTTGTGAAAGGCACGGATGGCCTCTTCCCCATCGGTGCAGAGGGTTACCTCGTAATTTCCTTTCAGTTTAAGGTATTCTTCCAAAAGCGTCCCCAGATTGGGATCGTCTTCAACGAGTAATATTCTTGTACTCATGATCGTACCGGTTTCACGTCCTGGCCAAAGGGAACGTCATTTCAAACTCACTGCCCCGGTTTACCTCGCTTCGCACCCTGATTTCACCGTCGAGCAGTTTTACGATCGAATTTACATAACTTAAGCCAAGTCCGAAACCTTTTACATCATGGAGGTTGCCCGATTGCGCCCGGTAGAATTTTTCAAATATCTTTTTACGCTGTTCCTTATTCATCCCAATCCCCTCGTCCGCCACGGTGACTTTTAGTTTTCCGTCCAGGGCTTCGGTGCCGATGCGTACCTTCGGATCGCCCGTGGCGTACTTAATGGCATTATCCACCAGGTTGTAGATGACATTGGAAAGATGCAGTTCGTCGCCGATGATATGATCGGGATCGGCGTTAAGCTGAAGCTGTACGGCTGCTTTTTTCTTCTGCAATTGAAGGTCCATGCTGTCAACCACGGCCTGGATCAGTTCGTTTACCGCAATGTCGTTCCGTTCCAGCCTGAAATCGCTTTTTTCCAGACGGGCCATGTTCAGTACCCTTTCCACGTAACTGCCCAGACGCAGGTTTTCATCGTATATGATCCCGGCGTAACGGAGCACCTGGTCTTTATTCGAACTCATATGCGGGTCTTTCAGGGCTTCACTGGCCAGCATAATGGTGGATACTGGGGTCTTCAGCTCGTGCGTCATGTTGTTGATGAAATCGCTTTTCATCTGGGAAAGTTTCTTTTGCCTCAACATGGAATAAATCGTCAGGGCAAAGCAGGCAATGATGACCAGAATCAAGGCGCCGGAAGACCCGGTGAGTACATTCATTTTCCGCAGCAGGTACCGGTCCCGGTTCGGTATTTTCAGGATCAGTTCACCCGAGGTGCCTTTGGCCAGATCCTGGGGAAAAAGCGAGGCCTTATACACTTCGGCATTGTTGCCTGTGGTTTTATTGCTTACAAACAGGGGAGGGCCTCCTCCATTTACACGGATCTCCAGGTCGTAGGGAAGTTCAATACCCTGGGCGCGTAATTCCTGCTTTAACAACGAGTCGATCAGCTGCGGATCGATCCGTTCTTCCAGAGGAAGCTGCATGCTTTGCATTTCCGCAGCCAGTTCCTCAAATACCTTGACCCGCTGGTTGAAGGTTTCGATCGAATCAATAAATCTTTTCAATTCCTGCTGGAGGTTGCCCGTTGCGGCCAGATTCTGCTGCTGCCGGGACGTAGCGGCCAGCTGCCGTTGAATATCCTGCAATTCAGCCGGGGTGATGGGACGTACCTGGCCGCTTGCCATGATCTGCAGGAAATGAATATCCTTCGCAGCCTTGTTATCCGAAAGCGACGTGTTTGTCAATTGTTTTTCAACGATCTGCCGATGCTCCAGTACTTTCTGCCGGAGTTCCGGGGGTGTGATTCCAAAGGGCGGACTTTCTTTGAAATACATCTGTCCGTTGCGATAGGCAATCTGGGTGGTTACCGTGTTTTCCAGAAACTGCTCAAACTCCGGCAACGCCAGAACCCGGTTCAGGCCATACAGGTTAAAGGAAATATCGGTCCGGAAGTTACCGTCGGCGTCGCGAAGCGAGATGATGTTAACCCCTTTGTAGGGTTGCACCGTCACAATGGACGGAACTTCATTTCCTTCGCGGGTCCGGCCCTCCGGACGAAGATTTTCGCCCGACACGCCGGCCAGGAAAAATTCGCTGTCGAAACGGGGAAACTCCGGAAGTTCAAACGGGGCGATCTTTTCTTTCATAAAGCGCGCCGCGTCCGCCTTTTCTATCTTGGTGGTGACACTATTCAGCGCAGTAAATACGCTTTGGTCAAAAAGCCGGGTATTCAGCTGGTAAGACTCTGAAATATAATAGGCTTGCATCCCAACCAAGCCGAGCAGGGCAATACCCATCATGAGCACAATAAGCAACAATCCCTTTTTGGCCATGATACAAAGATAATAGATGCAAGAAGGAGGAAGGCCCCTTTAACACTTTTTAACACTTCTTAACAAGGTATTAACAAATTACCTGCTACAGAGGCCTTACCTTTGAATTGTTGATCGGAAGATAGCGGGTGCTCCCGAAACAGGATGACACCCAACTTAATAAATTGGAAGGTTTGATTTGTAGATTGTGGATGAAGAAAGAAGTTTTGGTTTAGGTTAGAGATATCTTCCGCCGCCCGGCGGAAGATAGATCATTATCGATTTCTGTTTTCATAAGCAAAGGGGAAAAGGTGAGCCGAAAGGCTCCCTTTTTTTTTTGCCATTTTTTGGACGGTCAGAAAGGAAGATCGTCGTCCTGCGCGCCCGGATCCTGCTGGATGTAATCGGGAATCGGATCGATGCCATCCTGTGCAGAGCCGCCACCGGCTATGTTAATCCTCCAGAGAACGAGTGAGTTAAAATACTGCTTCCTTCCGTCTTTACCCGTCCAGGGCCGTCCGCGCAGATTGAAGGAAACCTCCACCTCGTCGCCGGGCTTCACCGAATCCAAGAGATTGCACTTTTCCTGCAAGGCCTCGAATTTCAGGTACTCGGGATAAGCGGGATTGTTTTCTATATATTCGACAATGAGTTCGCGCTTTTTAAAGGTATCGGTCACTTGGATTACGTCCGAAACTTCTACTACTTTTCCTGTAATTTCCATAATATGCTCTTTTCTTGTTCAAAGGTAGGGTTTCTTATCAAAATCCCCTAAATTAGGTCGGGTAAACGACGAAATACAATGAAGGTAAAGAATTTCTGTTTTTTTCTGATTGCGCTGCTGGTTGCACCGCTTCTCTCGATCGGCCAGAAACTGAATGTAGCTTCCTATAATATCCGATATGCAAATCCGGACGATGCCAAGCGGGGCGACGGCTGGGAAAGACGCGTTCCGGTGATCGCCTCCCAAGTACATTTTTTCGATTTCGATCTGATGGGTGTTCAGGAGGCGTTGGCCCGCCAGTTGGAGGACCTGGATAAACTCCTGATAGAGTATGACCGCATCGGTGTGGGACGGGAAGACGGCAAAGCGGGGGGAGAATTCTCCCCCATATTCTATAAAAAAGATCGCCTGGAACTACTGGACCACGATACGTTCTGGTTATCGGAAACCCCGGAGAAGCCAAGCAAGGGATGGGACGCGGCCCTGAACCGGATCTGCACCTGGGGTAAATTCCGCGACCGGCTGTCCGGGGAAGAATTTTTTCATTTTAACCTGCATATGGACCACATGGGACAGGAAGCCCGGAAAAACAGCAGCCTGTTGATTGTGGAGAAAATCCGGGAAATAGCCGGAGACGCGCCCGTGATCCTTTCCGGCGACTTTAACTTTGACCAAACCCATCCGAATTACCAACTCATCGTGAAATCCGGAGTGGTTGAAGACACGTACGAGCAGGCGCCGGTGCGGATGGCTCCCAACGGGACGTTCAACCGATTCAGTTTCGAGGGAACCGGGCACGACAACCGGATCGATCATATCTTTGTCAACGACAAAGTCCGGGTGAACCACTACGGCATTCTGACCATCAGCTACAAAGGGCATTTTCCCTCCGACCACTTTCCGGTTCTAGTGGAGGTGGAGCTGGACTGAACTGATTGGCCTTATTCCTTTGAATTCACCACGATCACGTCCGCCCAATTGTCTTTATTGCGTTCAATAAAGCGCTGGTGCGCAGGGTGGTAGAAATAGGTTTCCAGGTCCTCTTCCGAATCGAATCCCGTCAGGTGCATGCAGTCGTAATCTGCGGTGTTCTCATAGCTGACCTTGAATGTATAAGCGCCTGAATACGTTTTCAGTTCGGGAATGGAATCTTTCAATGCGGCAAAATCGTTCATGTGCTGTTGTTTCTGTTCTGGGGTCACTCCCTCTTTGAACTTGAAACAGACCATGTGCTGGACCTTGGCGGGAGCCGGATATTCACTTGCAGCGGAGTTCGGGACGGCGCCCGTGTTTTCAGACGATCCGGAAGCTCCGGCAGAAGGACTTCGTTGGCAGCCGATTAGGCCGAAAGCGAAAATAAACATGCCTGTGGTAATTGAGTTAATTAATTTTCGTGATTTCATCTGCTTATTTTTTTACCGGCGTGACAAAAATCCGGTTCCAACCGGCTAAATTATTTAAAAAGATCGAATAATCCACCTCCCTTTCTTCGGCGGGTGGCTTTTCGCGTGGCCGTAACTCCCAAAACGCCCAATATGCCTCGAGTGACCTCCCGGATTACCGTTCGCCCGGCGGTACTGTTCACCATCCGTTCCAGCGTGGAAGGGGCCGGCCGGGTCCGTTTTCCGGTTTGCGCCGCC
>Ga0079224_100003464_pt1 | contig 19970 bp, 19 predicted proteins | sample Stecom2015_FD_80414 | JGI IMG/M metagenome (GOLD analysis project Ga0079224, IMG submission 80414) | Agricultural soil microbial communities from Utah to study Nitrogen management - Steer compost 2015 | ecosystem: Environmental > Terrestrial > Soil > Agricultural land | place: USA: Utah...
GCCGTCGCGGCCGCTGTGCCCGTCCTCGCCCTCGTCGGCGCGGGGGACGCGACGAGCTTCGGGACGCTGGCGGTGCTCATCGCCTCGTACGGGGCGACGCTGCGGCACGGCCTGTCCGCGTCCGGGACGGCGCTCGGGGGTGCCGTCGCGCTCGTCGGCCTCGGCAGCGCGCTGAGCACGCTGTCGCAGGGGGTGGCACCCGGCGTCGCCTGGGGCACCGGGCTGATGCAGGCCGTCGTCGTGGTCGGGCTGCCCGCGGTCGTCGCCCTGTTCGTGCGGGCGCGGCGGCAGGCGCGGACGGCCCTGGAGCGCGAGCACGAGGCACTGGTCCAGGTCGCGCTCTCGCGCGAGCGGATGGCGATGGCGCGCGAGCTGCACGACATCGCCGCCCACCACCTCACCGGCATCGCCGTGATGACCGGCGTGCTCGAACGGCAGATCGACGTCGCGCCCGACGACGCCAAGGCGGCCGTCCGGCAGGTGCGCACCCAGAGCACGGCGATGCTGCGCGAGATGCGTGGCCTCGTCGGCCTGCTGCGCGCGCCCGGCGCGGGCACGGAGGCGCCGGTGCGCGGCGTGGAGACGCTCGCGGGCGTCCCCGCGCTCGTGGACGCCGCCGTCGCGGCGGGCACACCGGCCCGGCTCACCGTGCGCGGAACGCTGGACGACGCCGTCCCCGTCGGCCCGCTGGCCCAGCTCGCCGCCTACCGCACCGTGCAGGAGTGCCTGTCCAACGCCGCCCGGCACGCGCCGGGCGCGCCGTGCGAGGTCACCGTCGACCTGCGGGAGCCCGCGCACGTCGTCCTCTCGGTCCGCAACGGCCCGGCCCGACGGCAGCCGTCCACGCAGGGCTCCGGCGGGTTCGGGCTGGTCGGGATGCGCGAGCGCGCCGACCTCACCGACGCGAACCTCGCCTACGGCCCCACCGACGACGGCGGCTGGCTCGTCACGCTGACGATCCCGGCCGAGACCGTACCCGTACCGCAGGACCAGCACCACGACCACGAGGAGCCCACGCAGTGATCACAGCAGTGGTGGCGGACGACCAGCCGCTCGTCCGGGCCGGACTCACCGCCATGCTCGACCTCGAGCCGGGCATCGAGGTGGTCGGCACGGCGTCGGACGGCGCCGAGGCGGTCGAGGTCGCCCGGCGCACCCGCCCCGACGTCGTGTGCATGGACATCCGCATGCCCGGTCTTGACGGCATCGAGGCGACGCGCCGGCTGTGCGGGCCCGGCGTCGCCGACCCGGTCCCCGTGCTCATCCTGACCACGTTCGACATCGACGACTACGTGTTCGGCGCGCTCGAGGCCGGGGCGTCGGGGTTCCTGCTCAAGGACGCCGAGCCGGAGACCGTCGTCGCGGCGGTGCGGTCGGTCGCGGCGGGGCAGGGCACGCTCGACAGCGCGATCACCAAGCGCGTGCTCGGCGAGGTCGTGGGCCGCCGGCGGACGCAGCCCGTCACGGCCGCCCGCGGCACGGACCTGCTGACGCCGCGCGAGGTCGACATCCTGCTGCGGCTGGCCGAGGGCCTGTCGAACGAGGAGATCGCGCGGGCCCTGTATCTCGAGGTCTCCACGGTCAAGTCGCACCTGGCCCGCATGATGCCGAAGCTCGGCGTCCGCTCGCGCCTCCAGGCGGCCGTGTGGGCGTACCAGAACGGGATCGCGCAGCCGGGTCCGCCGAGCTAGCGAGGCCGACCCGGGAGGGGTCCCGGGCGCCCCGGGCCAGGATGTGCCCGCCGGAAGGTCCGGCGGGAAGGAACGTGTCCATGGCACTGCTCGAGGCGGGTGAGCACGTCACCGGCGGGTCGTACGTGGTCGAGCGCCTGCTCGGCAGGGGCTCCTTCTCCGAGGTGTACCGGGTGCGGCACACGGTGCTCGGTCGCCTCGCGATGAAGGTGCTCCGCAAGGTCGGCACGCTGGCCCAGACGCACGAGCTGCTCGGCGAGGCCGTGCTCCTGTCACGGCTCGGGCATCCGAACGTGGTGCGGGTCTTCGACGCGGGGACCGTGACGACGGCGGCCGGAGAGCGCGGCTGGTTCACGATGGAGTACGTCGCGGGCGGAAACCTCGACGACTACCGGACCGCGCACACCGCGGGCCCGCTGCCCGTGGCCGACAGCGTCGAGATCCTGCGGCAGCTCTGCGCCGGCCTCGCGGCGGCGCACGGTGAGGATCCGCCGATCGTGCACCGCGACCTGACGCCGTGGAACATCCTCGTCGGGCAGGACGCACACGGCATCCGGGTGCGGATCGGTGACTTCGGCCTCGCTCGCCGCGCGCAGCCCGGCCTGACCGGCGGTGAGGGCACGCTCGCGTTCATGGCGCCCGAGGCGCTGCGGTACGGCGTCGGCTCGTCGACGGCGGCCGACGTCTACTCGGTCGGCGTGCTCGCGTACCTGCTGCTCACCGACGTGCTGCCGCACCGCGACCTCGCGCACACGGTGTACGGCGCCGAGCGGCGGCGGCCGCCCGTCGCGCCCTCGCGGTTCAACCGCGCCGTCGACGCCGCGCTCGACGACCTCGTGCTGCGCGCGCTCGACCCCGACCCCGGGCGCAGGCCCAAGCACGCGGCCGCGTTCGCGGACGCCCTCGAGCAGTGGCGGGAGGCGGCGGCATGACGGCGGACGCCGCACGGCACGTCGCACGCGTGCTGGAGGTCCTGCGCGGCCACGACCTGTTCCGGCGCAACGCGTTCCGCGTCACCGGTCTGCCCACCGACGCCACGCAGCGGCAGGTCCGCAGGGCGCGCGAGGAGAGCCGCAACGCCTACTACGTGCCGCCCGAGCGCCCGGGCGCGCCGCTGCCGCCCTCGTCCGACGAGACGGAGCTGCGTGCCGCGTTCGAGGTGCTGCAGGACCCGGTGGCCCGCCTGGTGCACGAGCTGCTCTGGGCCGACGGCGCCGCTCGGGACGCCCGGGCCGACGCCGTCGTCCGGTTGTGCCGGGCGCTGGAGGGCACGGCACGGGACGGGACCGTGGACGAGGAGGCGTGGGCGGACTGGAGCTCGGGGCTCTCCGCCTGGGCCGACGGGATCACCTCGAGGAAGACCGGCGAGCTGGCCCGGAGCCGCGTCGAGGCCGCCGACGACCCGCGTCTCACCGTCGGTGTCGCCCGGGAGGCGCGCAGGCAGCTCGCGCAGCACGTCGTCGAGGTGGCGGCGGGGATCGCCGCCCGGCAGGTGCGCACCGACCTCGACGCCACCAGGCGGATGGTGCGGACACTGCGCTCCGCGGGGTTCGACGCCGGGACCGTCCCGCGCGCCCTGCGGACGGTGGCCCGGCCGCTGCTCGACGAGGTCGAGCAGGCCTGCGGCGCCGCGGCCGCCGCCCCGCAGGACGAGGGCCTGGCAGCCGCGCGCACGCTGCTCGACACGACCCGCGAACCGTTGCGCCTGCTGGACACGCTCCTCGGCGAGGACCCGCTGCTGGACGCGAGCAGGGACGACGTCGGGCGCCACATCAACAACCTCGTGGTCGCCCACGGCAACGACCACGTCGACCAGATCCGGCGCGGCCGGGCACCGCTGGACGAGATCATCGCCCTGCTGTCGGTCGCGCGGGACCTCGGCGGCTCCGCGACGCGCGCCCTCGCGGAGGACAACCTCGAGGTCTTCGTGGCGGCGCGGCGACGCTTCGGGTCACGCCGGGCGCGGCCCGCCCGCGACGTGCGGAACCCCGGCCTGGTCGCACGGCTCGACCGCGGCGGCATGTGGGCCTGGCTGCTCGCGCTCGGCCCCGGGCCCGGGCTGGTCGGCGGGCTCGTGGTGGGCCTGGCGGGCGGGAGCTGGTTCTGGGGCCTCGCGGTGCCGGTGTTCGTCGCCTACCTCGTCGCCCGGTCGCGCTGCGCCCGCCGGTCGTGGGGCGGGCCGTGGGTGATCGGGATCGTGACGGGCGCGGCAGCCGTCACGACACATGTCGTGGGCAGCCTCGCGCCCGCGCTCCTCCTCGCCGTGTTCGTCGTCCTGGTCGTCGCCGTCACCGCAGGGGAGAGCTCATGACCGTCACCGCCCGCTGGCGCCAGCTGCGCCATCCACGCGAGTTCCGGATCCCCGTGGTGGACCCCACGCCCGCACCGGCGCCCGACCCCGAACCCGAGCCGGAACCCGAGCCCGACCTCGCCGACGACGCCGTTGCCGCCGTCGCGACCGACCTGTGGCGTGCGCGCCGCCGGGTCGACGGACCCTCCGCCACCGAGCGTCCGGCCCGCGCCGTCCGGATGGCGGGCAGGCACCTGTCCGACGCCGCGGACCGCCTGGGCCGGGCCGGCGTCACCGTGCACGACCACGACGGGCAGCCGTACGTGCTCGGCCTGGAGCTCACGGTCCTGGCCGAGGAGGAGAACCCCACCGTGACGCGGCCGACCATCACCCAGACCGTCCGGCCGACGGTGCGCAGGGACGGCCGGGTCATCCAGCGCGCCGAGGTCGTGGTCGGGGTCCCCACCACCACGAGTACCGGCACCCACGAGGAGAGAGAGCACACCGATGCGTGAGAACGTCGACTTCGGGATCGACCTGGGCACGACCAACAGCGCCGTCGCCGTGATGGACGGCGACAGGGCCGGCGTCCTGCGGGACGCGGCCAACGCCGAGTTCACCCCGTCCGTCGTGCACGTGTCCCGCTCGGGCAACGTGCTCGTCGGCAGCAGCGTCGTGGCGAAGACCGTCACCGACCCCGCGAACACCGCCGCCGAGTTCAAGCTCCGCATGGGGCGGCGCGACGACACGGTCCTGTTCGAGGCGTCCGGCACCACCATGTCGCCGGAGGAGCTCTCGGCACAGGTGCTCATGTCGCTGCGCGACAACGCCTCGGTCGCCCTCGGCGAGCCGCTGCAGGCCGCCGTCATCACCGTGCCCGCCGCGTTCACCATGGACCAGCACGCCGCGACGATGCGGGCGGCCGAGCTGGCGGGCATCCGGCACGCGACGCTGCTCCAGGAGCCGACGGCCGCCGCCTGGGCCTACCTGTCCGAACAGCGCACGCTGCCCGACAAGGCGTTCTGGCTCGTCTACGACTTCGGCGGCGGCACGTTCGACGCCGCCGTCGTCAAGATCGAGCAGGGCGAGTTCAGCGTCGTCACCCACGCGGGTGACAACGCGCTCGGCGGCAAGCGCATCGACTGGGCCCTCGTCGACGAGGTGCTCAGGCCCGCCCTGCACGCCGCCGACCCGACCCGACCCGTCGTCTCCCGTGACAACCCGCGCACCGTCGGCGCCCTCGCCCGGCTCAAGGGCCTGGCCGAGAGCATCAAGATCCAGCTCGCGGCCCGCACCGAGGTGCTCGTCGAGGACGACATCGAGGTCGACGGCGTCGACGTGCCGTTCTCGTGCACCGTCACGCGCGAGCAGCTCGACGCCGTCGCGCGCGAGCTCGTCGCCGCCTCGGTGCGGCACTGCCGCAAGGCGCTCGCGGACGCCCGGCTCGACCCGTCGGACGTCTCGCGGGTCCTGCTGGTCGGCGGCACCTCGAAGATGGTGCTCGTGCGCGAGCTGCTCGGCGAGCTCGGCATCCCCCTCGACCACGGGCAGGACCCCATCACGGTGGTCGCCCGCGGCGCGGCCTACTACGCCGCGACGGTCCGGCGCCCCCGCACCGACGACGACGTGGCACCGGCGGGGACCGTGCGCCTGCACCTCGACGTCCCCGCCGCGGGCCAGGACGACGACCCGCTCGCGGGCGGACGGGCCGAGCTGGACACGGTGACCGACTGGGCGGGCTGGACCGTCGAGCTGCGCAGCACCGACGCGGCCACGGGGCTCGCCTGGACGAGCGGCAAGGTCGCGCTCGACGGCAACGGTGTCTTCCGCACCCGGCTGCAGACCCTGACCGACGGCCTGCACGAGTTCACCGTGGTGCTGCGTGACCCGACCGGCACCGAGACGCCCACCGACAGCCCGACCACGACCCACCGCCGCCTCGCCGCCAAGGGCGACGGCGCCGCCCGCGCCGTGCACACGGTGGGCGTCGGCCTGGCGAACAACGAGGTGCAGGTGCTCGTCGCGCAGGGCGACGAGCTGCCCAGCACCGGGCGCGCGCCCGACCTGCGGACGTCGGGCCCCATCAGCCACGCCGACGGCGGCGTGCTGCGCATCCCGATCCTCGAGGGCAACCACGAGCGGGCCGACCGCAACCGCGTCGTCGGCGTGCTGGACCTGCGGCGGGAGGACTTCACGCGCGACGTGCCCGCCGGGTCGGAGGTCGAGGTCGAGCTGACGATCGACGCGAGCTTCGGGACCCAGGGCGGTACCGCCTACTTCCCGCTGCTCGACCAGGAGTTCCCGATCCACGTCGACCTCGGCCGGTCCGCGCTGCCGCCGGTCGAGGAGCTGGAGGAGCGCCGCGCCGCGCTCGGCCGCCGGTACGACGACCTGCGCGCGCAGGCTGCAGGGCTCGGCCCCGAGGCGGCGGCGGGCCTTGACCGGTTCGACGAGGACGGCTACCTGGCCGAGGCCGACCGGCTGCTGCGGCAGGCCGCCGTCGACCCCGACGCGGTCGCGACGTGCCACGACTTCCTCCTCGAGGTCGAGTCCGCCCTCGACCAGGCCAAGGCGGGACTCGACCTGCCGCGCCTCGCCGACGAGGCACGCTCGGCGAAGGCGACGGCGAGCGAGATCGTGTCCACGTTCGGCACCCGCGAGCAGCAGGCCGAGCTGAGCAAGGCGCAGGCCGAGCTGGACACCGCCCTCGTGGACGGCGACCGCGCCGTCATCGAGCGCCGCATCGACGAGGTGTGGGCGATCGCCGGCGGCGCGATCCCGCGCGACGCGCGGGTGCGGGCGCAGTTCGCGGGGCTCGAGGAAGCGCTCGCGGGCGACCCGCGGCCCGAGGTCGGCCGGCTGCTGACGGAAGGGCGCCTCGCGACCGTCCGCGGCGACGTGGCCACGCTCGAGCGCGTCGTGGGCGCGCTGCGCCGCTACGCGCCCGCCGGGAGCCTGGACGCCGGACCGGCCGGGGCGGCGCAGCGGCCGGGCGTGGTCGGGGTCGAGCGGGGGCGCGGGAGGTGAGCGCCCTCGCGGAGGCCGCCCACCTTGCCCGCGCGGGCCGGTACGACGAGGCCCGCAGGGCGCTCGAGGCGCTCGGCGGGGCGACCAGCGACGACGTCGCGGTGCTGGACCTCCTCGCGCGCGTGCACGCGCAGCAGGGCGACCTGACGGCGGCCGACGAGTGCTGGGCGCGCGTCGAGAGCCTCGACCCGGAGCACACCGGTGCCCGCGAGGGCCGCCGCAGGATCCGCGCGGTCTGGGGGAGGCGGCGCGGCGTCGGCGCCGGCACGGCAGGTCTCGCGGCGGTGCTGCTGCTCGCGGGCGGCGCGGCGGCCGGGTGGGCGCTCGCGCCGGGCGCGGACGGTGCGTCGTCCCCGGCGACGCAGACGACGGCGCCGCAGGACCCCGGGCTCGCCGAGGCGGTCGACCGCCTCGAGCGCGAGCTCGACCGGCTCGGGGACCGTACCGGGCAGCGTGACGAGGGCGAGCGCGTCCGGCGTCTCGTCGCGGCCCTCGACGACCCTCGCTGGACGGCGCGCGCCGACGGCGGTGCCGTCACCGTCGTCTTCCGCGAGGGCGTGTTCGCGGCGGGCGGCGCCGAGGCCACGGACGCCGGGCGGGAGGCCCTCGGCGGGCTCGGGGCGGCGCTGCGCGGGCAGGACGTCGCCGTCGCGGTCGTCGGGCACACGAGCGACACCCCGCCCGTGCCGGGCGGGCCGGGCAACGCCGCCGTCGGGCTCGACCGCGCCCTCGCCGGTGCGCAGGTGCTCGCGGTGGCGGCGGACCTGCCGCTCGGCGCCGTCCGTGTGGCCACGAGCGGCGACGCCGCCCCGCCTCACCCGAACACGGACGAGGCGGGGCGGGCGCGCAACCAGACGGTGACGGTGACGCTCACCCCGCGCCGACGGGCGCCGTGACGCGTGCCAGCCGCTCGGCGTCGGGGGAGCCCGGCTCGGCATGGAGGACGACGAGCAGCAGGTCGTGCGCGCCGTCGACCCCGAGGCGCTCCCGGTTCACCGTGAGCTCGCCGACGGCGGGGTGCGCGAGCCGGACGGGCGACCCCCACTGCCCGCGCACCTCGTGCCGGGCCCAGAGCTGCCGGAACAGAGCGCTCGACCGGGTGAGGTCCTCGACGAGCGCGACGAGCGGCGGGTCCTCCAGGTCGCCCGCCGCGGCCAGGCGCAGGTTCGCGACGAGGCACTCGGAGTAGTCCGCCCAGTCGGGGAACAGCGCCTGCGTCTCGGGGTCGAGGAACAGGTCACGGAGCTGGTTGCGGCCGACGTCGAGCCGCGGCGAGAGGGCCCGCGCGGCGTCGTTGGCCGCCACGACGTCGAAGTAGCGGGTCTCGACGAACGCGGGGTGCTGCAGCGAGCGCAGCAGCGTGAGCGTGCCGGCCGGAGGCTCGGGCGCCAGGGGACGGCGGCGTGGTGGCGGCGCGTCGTCCACGAGGGTGCGCAGGTGGGCGACGTGGTCGTCGTCGAGCCGGAGCACGCGCGCCAGCGCGGCGATGACCTGCGGCGAGGGGTTGCGGTCGCGGCCCCGCTCGAGGCGCAGGTAGTAGTCGGCGCTGATCCCCGCGAGCATCGCGACCTCCTCGCGGCGCAGCCCGGGGACGCGGCGCACGCCGCTGTCGGGCAGGCCCGCCTGCCGGGGCGTGACCTGCTCGCGGCGGGCGCGCAGGAACGCGCCGAGGGTGTTGGCGGGCCGGCGGCGGTGCGCGAGAGGGGGTCCTGCCGCACCCCGGTCTGCGGAGGGCTCTGCCTGGGCGGTCGTGCTCTGCATAGCGTGCACAACGGCCCGCCGGGGGCGGGTTGTTCCAGTCGTCCGTACACAGGAGAGCTCCGCACATGACCGTCACACTCATCACCGGCGCCAACAAGGGCATCGGCCTCGAGACCGCGCGCCGGCTCGTCGCGCTCGGTCACGACGTCTACCTCGGCGCGCGCGACGCCGGGCGGGGCCGCGCGGCCGCCGACGAGGTCGGTGCCCGGTTCGTGCAGCTCGACGTCACCGACGACGCGTCGGTGACCGCGGCCCTCGCGACGATCGACGCTGACCACGGCCGCCTCGACGTGCTCGTGCACAACGCGGGCGTGCTCGGCGACGGCGACGTGGACGGTGCCAAGGCGCTGACCGTCTTCGACACGAACGCCGTGGGCGTCGTGCGGGTCACCGAGGCCGCGCTGCCGCTGCTGCGCCGGTCGTCGCACGCCAACGTGGTCACCGTGTCGAGCAGCGCGGGATCGTTCTGGGCCGTGACCAACCCGGAGCGGGTCGAGCACAGCCTGCCGACGCTCCTGTACTCGGCGTCCAAGGCCGCGGCCACGATGCTGACCGTGCGCTACGCGCAGACCGAGCCCGGCATCCGGTTCAACGCGATCGAGCCGGGCACCACCGCCACCGACATGACGGCGGCCTACGGCATCGGGCGCTCGGCGCAGGAGACGGCGGAGTTCGTCGTGCGCTGGGCGACCCTCGGCCCGGACGGGCCCACCGGGACGCTCCAGGACGAGACGGGCGAGCTGCCCTGGTGACGGGGGACGCGGGTCAGCCGGCGTAGGACACGGCCAGGTCCGTCACGTCGTGCGCGTAGGACAGCGACCGGTTGTAGGTGGTCAGCGCGTGCGCCCACCCGTCGTCGGTGGTGAGGTCGCCGCCCGCCGCGCACAGGTAGCGGGCGGCGGTCAGCGCGGCGTCGTCGATCTGGTGGGGGTCGGTGCGCCCGTCGAGGTCGCCGTCCTGCGCGTGCACGCCCCAGGTGGTCGGGATGAACTGCAGCGGCCCGACGGCGCGGTCGAACCGGTCGTCGCCGTCGAGCTCGCCGCCGTCGGTGTCGAGGATCTCCATGACGCCGGCGCTGCCGTCGAGCGGGACGCCGATGATGGGCGGGTGCACCACGCCGTCGTCGCCCGCACGGGCGCCGAGGTAGCTGCCGTGCACGGACTCGACGGCGCCGATGCCCGCGAGCGCGTTCCAGCCCAGGCCGCAGCCGGGCTCGGCCCAGGAGGTGCGCAGCGAGGCCCCGGCGTAGGCGGCGAGCACGCGGCGGGGGATCCCGGTGCGCTCGGCGGTCTCGCGCAGCCAGCCCGCGTCGGGCAGCTCGGCGACCGGGACGGCGTCGGCGTCCGCCGGGTCGAGGGCGGCCTCGGGCAGGTCGTGGCGGGGCGCGGCCGGAGGGCCGAGCGGTGCGGAGGGCACGCCCCGCTCGGCCGCGGCGCACCCGGTCAGGGCAAGGGCGGCGGCCAGGACGACGGCTCGGGCGGTGGCTCTCACGGGGCAGACACTACGTGCCCGGACCAGGTGGTCCGGGCACGTCGACACAACCTGCCGCAAACCTCCCCGCGGGGAGAGCGCGGCTCAGTCGGTCCCGGCCAATACCCAGATTTCACCCGCCGGGAAACTTCGTGCCCAAGTGCTGTGACATCCGCGCTCGGCGTGCGTCGTGAGGGCATGACGGATATGACAGAGACGGTGACAACGCCCAGGACCGACGACGCTCAGGGATCAGGACGCCGACTCCGCGCCGCGGCAGCGGGCGGCGCGCTCGTCGCGCTCGACATCGACGGCACGCTGCTGCGCACGAGGGCAGAGGTGCCGGACGTCGTGGTCGGGGCGGTCGCGGCGGCGCGCCGCGCGGGCCATCACGTCGTGCTCGCCTCGGGGCGCTCGCTCGTGGGCGTGCTGCCGGTGGCCCGGCGGCTCGGCATCCACGACGGCTGGGTGGTCACGTCGAACGGCGCCGTCGTGGCGCGGCTCGACGCGTCGTGCCCCGGCGGCTACGAGCTCGACACGGTGCGCACCTTCGACGTCGAGCCCGTCATCCGCCGGGCCCGGTCCCTCGTGCCTGCGGTGCAGGTGGGGGTCGAGGAGATCGGGCGGGGCTACCGGGTCACGAGCCCGTTCGACCCCGCCGCCGTGAACGGCGACCAGCGCCAGGTGCCCGACGCCGAGCTGTGGGAGGTGCCCGCGACACGCGTGATCCTGCGTGGCGAGGGGGCTGCGCGCCTGGTCGAGCCGCTGCGCTCGCTCGGCGTCACGCCCGTGCCCGCTGCCGCCGACTGGGTCGACGTGACGCCGCGCGACCTGAGCAAGGCGACCGCGCTCGAGCGCGTCCGCACCACCTTGGGCGTGCCCGCTGCCCGCACCGTGGCCGTCGGCGACGGCGTCAACGACCTGGAGATGATCGCGTGGGCGGCCCGGGGGGTCGCGATGGGGCACGCGCCGGCCGTGCTGCGCGACGCAGCCGACGAGGTGACCGGGACCGTCGAGGAGCACGGTGTGGTGGCCGTGCTCAGCTCCCTCGTCGCGCCGGCCGTCACCGCGCCGACGGCGGGGCCTGCCAGCGGTGACGCAGCGAGACCATGCGCAGGCTGAACACCACCGCTGCGATCGCCCACGCCGTCGGCAGGCCGAACCAGCCCAGCCACGAGGTCAGCGCCGTGAGTCCCGCCCCGAGCAGGGCGGGGATCGCGTAGAGGCCGCGCGCCCGGAAGATCTGCGGCACGTCGTTGGCGACGACGTCACGGATGACGCCGCCGCCGACGGCGGTCACCACGCCGAGGATCGACGCGGCGGTGTGGTTCATGCCCGCGTCCAGCGCGACGAGGGTGCCGGTGACGGAGAACAGCGCCATGCCGCCCGCGTCGAACGTGAGCAGCACGTCGTGGAAGCGCTGCACGACGTGCGCGAAGAAGTACACGATCACCGCCGCGAGGACGGGAGGCGCGAGATAGACGGGGGAGTCGAAGGCGCGCGGGACGCCGACGTCGAGGATGACGTCGCGCAGGATGCCGCCACCCAGCCCGACGCACGTGCCCAGCAGCAGCGAGCCGATGATGTCGAACTGCCGCCGGACGGCGAGCAGCGACCCCGACACGGCGAAGAAGAACACGCCCAGCAGGTCGGGGACGAGCTGCGTCCAGGTCACGGCAGGGCCTCCTTCGCCGGCCGGGCCCGGGCGGCCCGGCACACGCAGCACTGTGCCACGGCGCGCGGCGTCAGGCCGCCTCGGCGCCCTGAGCGGCGAACCGGGCGACGAGCGCGTGCAGCTCGGCGCGGTCGTGGACCTGGCGGCCGAGGAGGAGGGCGGCCTCGTGCCTGCCGTGCTCGGCGCAGTGCGCGCGCACCTCGGCGGCCTCGTAGAGGTCGAGCGGCGCCTCGAGGGTCGAGCGGCGGCCCGCCCGGGCGAACGCCGCGGCGGGGGCGAGCTCGTCGAAGAACAGCCAGCGGTCCTCGTCGAGGTCGACGGCGGCACCGCGGCAGACCAGCACGTCATTGGTCTCGAGGGCGTCGGGCAGTGCGGGGTGGTCGACCACCGCGGTGTACTCGCGCGTCGACGCAGCGCGCAGGGCCCACCCGCAGGGGTCGTGGGCGTAGGCGCGGCAGACGGACGTGACGAGGCCGCCGCCGGGCAGGACGTCGAGCGGGGCGGAACTGAGCGACATATCGATCCTTCGCATACTCTTGCCCGGTCCTGTTCGCGGGCATATGTGCGGTATTTCCATGCATTTACATGAAAACTCGCGCGGGCGTCACCCTGGGTGGAAGCGATCGGGGTGGGGGGTGCTTCGCTGGGGTGCTTCTGTCGTGCGGGCCGGGCGTCAGCCGGCCGCGGCGGGCTGGGGGACCAGCCGGGTCCAGTCGACGGTGGAATGCAGCATCGTGCTCAGGCCAATTCGCCGGACCGGTATCTCGGGGGTCGATTCCTCGATCTCTTTGTCCCAGGAATCGGTCGTCGCGATCACGATGCGCGCCGAGAAAGGCGCATTCTCCGAGGCCGCGAGAAATGAGGCGAGCTCTTCGGCCGACACCGGGGTTCCCGGGTCGTGGAACCGGCACCGGACCGCGACGACCCGGCCGGTGTCGCGCTCGCGCGCGACCAGGTCGATCCCGTCGCCCGGCCCCTGGTGGGCAGGCCACTCGTCCCACGACCACACCTCGTCGAACGCGGGGGTGCACTCCTCGTCGACGCGCAGGAATGCCTTCATCAGCTCCTCGAACTTCTCGTCCCTGTCGGAGTCGGACTCTGAGTGGAACATGTAGTCGTCGAGGAGGTCCTCGAGTGCGGTCATTGCAGCATTCTGTCAAGAAGTGCCGACAGCCGCTCCCCGGGCGTGGTGATTCAGTGGTGGTTCACTTCACGTTCACCGGTCGTGCGCGCCAGGGCGCGGCGCGCGTTGTCCGCGTACAGGGCGGGCAGCAGGTGCGCGGGCAGCGCCGCGCCGGCGATCTGCCAGCGGCCCTGGGGCGGCACCTCCGTGCCCGGGGCGTAGTCGAAGGACTCGTCGTCGGTCTCGAGAAAGCGGAAGTGCACCTCGAGCTCCTCGGCCGACAGCGGGAAGGCGTCGGTGCCGAACAGCACGCGGTCGGGGAAGTCCTCGACGAGACGCCGGAACCGGCGCGGCTGGCGGCCGAGCTCGCCGAGCCGTCCCGCGATGTCGACGACGAGGTTCGGCGCGGCCCGCAGCAGCCGTTCGACCCGGTCGAGGTCCTCTGCGACACAGCCCACGTGCGCGCCGACGTAGCGCGTGCCGGGCGTGGCCACGAGCAGGCGCTCGAGCGCGTCGATCAGGTCGTCGAACGCGGGGTAGCGGTCCCGGTCGGCGAACGACCAGCTCGGCTGGCCCGCGAGCTCGTCGAACCGCTCGTTGTGCGCGTCGAGCGGGTCGAAGAACGCCTTCGGGTCGGCCACGTGGATGAGCACGGGCAGGTCCAGCTCGCCGGCGAGGCGCAGCACGCCCACGACCCGCGGGTCGTCGGGCAGGACGAGGGCGCCGTCCGGGCCGCGCACCGTGAGGCCCACGTTCTTCCACACCTTGAGCCCGCGCGCTCCGCGCGCAGCGCTGTCGCGCAGCTGCTCCGCGATCGCCCGCTCGCCGTCGGGCCGGGCCAGGAGCGTCCAGTCGACCTGGCAGAACGTGACGAAGCGGTCCGGGTGCGCGCGGTCGTACCGGTCGAGGTTGGCCTCGAGCTCGTCGCCCCACAGCCCGTCCAGGTTGACGACGGTCGCGATGTTCGCGGCGTCCATGAGCGCGAGCAGCGCGTCGACGTCGGGCGCGCACCAGCCGGGCGTGAGCCAGCGGCCCAGGTGGTTGTGCACGTCGACGGCGGGGACCGCGGCGCGCGGCACGCGCGTGACCGGCACCGACACCCGCGGACGCGGCGCCCAGTCGACGAGCCGGAGGTCCGGGACGGCGACGTCGGCGGTGTCGCCGGCGCCCAGCGGGTCGACGTTCGGGTCGACAGGGCTCATGACTGCCTCCTGACGGAAAGTGAGTGTGCTGCCCCCGAGGATCGTCGAGCCGCGCACGGATTGCAGCCTTGTTACGCGATTCGATCACTGAAACTGATCGAATCCGCCAGTCTTGGTGACGGGTCGCGCACCCGTCGAGCACGATGGGCGCGACGACAGGCGCCAGGTGCGCACCCCACGACGACAGGACCTTCTCCGTGACCCTCAGCACCATCACCGAACGTGAGATCCGCAGCCAGCCCGACGTCTGGGCCCGTGCCGCCGCCGCGGCCGCCGACGGCGCGCCGGTCCTCGGCCGGCCGGGCGAGCGCGTCCTGGTGCTGGGCTGCGGCACCAGCGCGTTCGTCGCCGAGTCGCTCGCCGTGCTCCGCGAGCGAGCGGGCCAGGGCGAGACCGACGCCGCCTACGCGTCCGAGTGGACGCCGGGCCGCGCCTACGACCGCGTGGTCGTGATCAGCCGGTCGGGCACCACGAGCGAGGTGCTCGAGGCGCTCGCGCAGGTTCCCGAGGGCACCCGCACGGCCGCCGTCGTCGGTGTCGCGGGCACGCCCGTGGCCGAGGCGGCGGACGAGGTGCTCGTGCTCGACTTCGCCGACGAGGAGTCGGTGGTCCAGACCCGGTTCCCCACCGCCGTGCTCGTCCTGGCCCGCACCGGGCTCGGCGAGGATCTGGCCCCCGCGATCGAGCAGGCCCGCGCCGCGCTCGACGCCCCGCTCGCCGTGGACGTCACGGCGTACGACCACTTCGTGCTCCTCGGCCGGTCGTGGACCCGCGGCCTGGCCCAGGGGGCGGCGCTCAAGATCCGCGAGGCGGCGCAGGCCTGGTCGGAGTCCTACCCGGCCCTCGACTACCGCCACGGCCCCGTGGCGGTCGCAGGCGAGCGCAGCCTCGTGACGCTGTTCGGCGAGGCCGACGCCACGCTCACCGCCGACGTCGAGCGCACCGGAGCCACCGTGCGGCACGACGACCTCGACCCCCTGGTCCAGCTCGTGCAGGCGCAGCGGCTCGCCGTCGAGGTCGCCCGGGCGCGCGGGCTGGACGCGGACACCCCGCGCCACCTCACGCGCTCGGTCGTGCTCGGCTGAACCGCACCACCCAGACCCAGGAAAGAACGCAGAGAGACGAGGACGACCCATGCTGCGTCACCACCCCCTCAGGAGCGGCGCCCTCGGCGCCGCCAGCCTCCTCGTGACCACGGCCCTGCTCACCTCGTGCTCGTCGGGCACGCAGGGCGCGACGACGCTCGACGAGGACGCCGACGTCACGCTCACCTGGTGGACCGGTCAGGCCGACCAGGCCCAGACCATCCTCGCCGGGCTGGCCGAGGAGTTCGAGCAGGAGCACCCCAACGTCACCATCGAGGTGTCCTCGGGCGCGCCGTCGACCGAGGACCTGCTCCAGAAGCTGTCGTCGTCGTTCGCGGGCGGCACCTACCCGGACATCTCCTACGCGTTCGGCTCCTGGGCGAGCGAGCTCGCCGACTCCGGTCGCACGCTGGACATCACCGACCAGGTGTCCGACCCCGCCGTCGGCTGGGAGGAGTTCTCGGGGGCCGCTCGCGCCACGGCGCAGCCGACCGGCGAGGAGACCATCGGCTTCCCCGCCGTGGTGGACAACATCTCGCTCATCTACAACAAGACGGTCTTCGACCGCGCCGGCGTCGAGTACCCCACCGAGGACTGGACGTGGGACGACTTCCGCGCCGCCGCCGAGGAGCTCACCGACCCCGCGACGACGACGTACGGTTACGGCTACTCGGTCTCCGGCTCGGAGGAGACGACGTGGCAGTTCTGGCCGCACCTGTGGCAGAACGGCGGCGAGATCCTCGACGAGTTCGGCACGCAGGCGACGTTCGACTCGGAGGCGGGCGTCGAGGCGCTCACGCTGCTGCGCGACATGGCGGTCGAGGACGAGTCCGTCTACCTCGACCAGACCGACACCAAGTTCGGCCAGATCTTCGCGAGCGACCAGATCGGCATGATCACCTCGGGCCCGTGGTCCCTGTACGACCTGCAGACGGCGGGAACGGACTACGGGGTCGTGCCCCTGCCCGGCACGGACGGCGACCACACGACGATCTCGGGCGCGGACCTGTGGGTGCTCTTCGACCACCAGGACGCCAACCGCGAGTACTGGGCGTACGAGTTCACCAAGTGGCTCACCGACCCGGAGCAGGACGTGCGCTGGAACGTCGCGTACGGCAACCTGCCGCTGCGCGAGAGCGAGATCGACTCGCCCGAGTTCGCGGCGCAGGTCGAGGCGATGCCAGGGCTCGACGTCATGGCGGCCAACAGCGCGAACGCCACCATCCCGCGGCCCACGGTGCCCGGGTACGTGAACCTGTCGGAGGCGATCGGCACCGCGATCTCCGAGGTGCTGCAGGGCAAGGGCGAGCCGGCCGAGGCGCTGCAGCGAGCCGCCGACGAGGCGACGGCCGCGCTGGCGGACAGTTGAGCCCGGGCCGCCGCGTCCGGGAGGGGCTGACCGGCTGGGGGTTCGTCGCCCCGGCGACGCTGATCGTGCTCGGCCTGTCGATCTTCCCCGCGGTCTGGGCGTTCCTGCTCTCGCTGCAGGACTGGAACGGGTTCTCCGTGCCGGAGCCGGTCGGCCTGGCGAACTACCAGGACATGGCCAGGGACGCCGACCTGGCCGCCGCCGTGGGGCACACGCTGCTCTACACCGCGCTGTTCGTCCCGGCCTCCGTGCTGCTGGGCCTCGGGCTCGCCGTCGCGCTGAACCGTCGGATCGTCCTGGTCGGCGTGTACCGCACCCTGATCTTCCTGCCGTTCGTCGTGTCGGCCGCAGCGACGGGCATCCTCACGACCTACCTGTTCAACCCCCAGTTCGGCCTGGTCAACAACGTGCTGCGCGTCCTGGGCCTGCCCCAGCAGGGGTGGCTCGAGGACCCGCAGCAGGCGATGGTCGTCATCGCGCTCATGTCGCTGTGGGGCCAGGCGGCCTTCACCACGGTCATCTACCTCGCGGCGCTGCAGGACATCCCCGCGGAGCTGGGCGAGGCGGCTCGCGTGGACGGCGCCAACCGCTGGCAGTCGTTCTGGCACGTGACGTTCCCGCAGCTGGCGCCCGTCACGGTGTTCGTGGCGATCTGGCAGGCCATCCAGGCGATCCAGCTCTTCGACCTCGTGTACACCACGACGCGCGGCGGCCCGCTGAAGTCCACCGAGACCGTCGTCTACTACCTGTGGACGTCCGCGTTCAAGGAGCTCGAGTTCGGCTACGCGTCCGCCGTCGCCTACGGGCTGTTCGCCGTCACCCTCGCCATCACCATCGGCGTGACGATCTACTCGCGCCGCAGCACCGTAGGAGGACTCGGATGATCCGCCGCGCCGGCTGGTGGCACCTCGTGCTGGTGCCCGTCGCCCTGGTCTTCGCCGTGCCGTTCGTGCAGATGTTCCTCACGTCGCTCACGCCCGAGTCCGAGATCAACCGGTTCCCGCCCCGGTTCTTCCCCTCCGAGCTGACGTTCGACGGGTACGCGAAGCTGTTCCGCGACTCCGACGTGCTGCTGTGGACCGGCAACACCGTGCTCGTCTCGGTCGTCGCCGTCGTCTCGCACCTCGTGCTGTGCTCCCTGGCAGGCTACGGGTTCGCGCGGCTCAAGTTCCCGGGCCGGCAGGTCGGGTTCCTGCTGATCCTCGCCACGATCATGATCCCGACGCAGCTGCTCATGGTGCCCACGTACGTGATGTTCGCGCGCGTCGGGCTCATCGACACGCTCGCCGCGGCGATGGTCCCGTGGCTCGCCTCGGTGTTCGGCATCTTCCTCATGCGGCAGTTCTTCCTGTCGCTGCCCGCCGAGCTGGAGGAGGCGGCCGTGCTCGACGGCTGCTCGCGCTGGACCGCGTTCTGGCGCATCATCCTGCCCCTGGCCCGGCCGGCGCTCGCGACCCTGGCGATCTTCACGCTGCTCAGCTCGTGGAACGACCTGGTGTGGCCGCTCATCGCGATCAACGACCCGGACGCGTTCACGCTCCAGCTCGGCATCACGAACTTCCAGGGCGCACGCCGCACGGACTGGTCCCTGCTGATGGCGAGCAACGTGGTGGCTACGCTGCCCTTGATCGCGTTCTTCGTCGTCGCCCAGAAGCAGTTCATCGCCACCATGACCTTCACGGGAGTCAAGGGATGACCGACCAGCACCTGCCACAGCCCGTCGTGGTCGCGGGCGACGCGAACGTCGACCTCGTCCTGCGCGGCGACGTCGTGCCGCGGTTCGGCCAGGCCGAGCAGCTCGCCGACTCGGGCGACCTCGTGCTCGGCGGTTCCGCGAGCATCGCGGCTTCTGGCGTGGCGCGCCTCGGGGTGCCGACGACGCTCGTGGCGCGCGTCGGCGCCGACACGTTCGGCACCTTCACGCTCGACGCGCTGCGGTCCTCCGGGGTCGACGTCGGCGCGGTCGAGGTAGCGGAGGCCGAACCCACCGGGTTGTCGGTGATCCTGTCGACCCCGTCGGACCGGGCGATCCTCACCGTGCCCGGCACCATCCCGACGCTGACCGGGGAGCGGGTCGACCAGGTGCTCGACGGGCGGGCGCCCGGCCTGCTGCACGTCGCCTCGTACTTCCTGCAGCCCGGCCTTGCGCGGGACCTGCCGGGGGTGCTCGCCCGGGCCAGGGCGCAGGGGTGGACGACGAGCCTCGACACCAACTGGGACCCCGCCGAGAAGTGGGCCGGCCTCGCCGACGTCCTCGGCGAGCTCGACCTGCTCCTGCCCAACCGCAACGAGCTGCGGGCGATCGCGGGCGCGCTCGGTGAGCCCGCCGACCTCGACGACACCGAGCTCGCGGTGCGGCTCGCGCGGCGTGGCCCGCGCGTGGTCGTCAAGGACGGGGCCGACGGCGGGTGGTCCGTCGGCGGCGACGGCGTGGTCGTGCGCGCGCCCGGCGTCGCCGTCGACGTCGTCGACACGACCGGCGCGGGCGACAGCTTCGACGCCGGGTACCTCGCGGCAGTGGCCTGCGGCGTCGACGACGAGCAGGTGCGCGTGCGCTGGGCGACCGTGGCCGGGTCGCTGTCCACGCTGGGCTCGGGCGGCACGGGGCGGCAGGCCACGCGCGCGGACCTCGACCGGGAGCTCGCGCGGTGATCTCGGCCCTCGCCCTCAGCCCGTCGCTCGACATCACGTACGAGGTCGGGGAGCTGAGCGGCATCCAGCGCCCGCTGTCGGTGCACAAGGTCGCGGGCGGCAAGGCGCTCAACGCGGCCCGCGCCGCCGCGACCCTCGGGGCGCGCGTGGCCGCGGTCGCGGTGCTCGGCGGGGGTGCGGGGCACGACGTCGCGGCCGGTGCGCGGGCCGACGGCGTCGACCTGCACGTGGTGCCCGGCGACCCGACCCGGACCTGCGTGTCGGTCTTCTCGCGCGCCGACGGGCGGCTCACCGAGATCTACGAGCACGCCGTGCCCGTCTCGGTGAGCGCCGTCTCGGCGGCCCTCGACGCCGCGGTGCGCCTCGCGCGGTCCCGGCCGGGGTGGTGGCTGCTCTCGGGCGGGCTGCCCGCCTCGGCGTCCGGCGTGGGCGAGATCGTGCGGCGGCTGCGCGGCGCGGGCGTCCGCGTCGCGGTGGACACCCACGGCGAGCCGCTGCGCGACGCCGTCGCGGGCGGCCCCGGCGCGGCGCCCGACCTCGTCAAGGTCAACCGCGCGGAGGCCGGGGAGCTGGTCGGCGGCGACGCGCCCGTGCCCGACCTGCTCGCCGCCGTGCGCGAGCGGAC
>Ga0079224_100003465_pt1 | contig 19969 bp, 17 predicted proteins | sample Stecom2015_FD_80414 | JGI IMG/M metagenome (GOLD analysis project Ga0079224, IMG submission 80414) | Agricultural soil microbial communities from Utah to study Nitrogen management - Steer compost 2015 | ecosystem: Environmental > Terrestrial > Soil > Agricultural land | place: USA: Utah...
ATGCGTTCTGCCAAAGAAATGGGCATCAAAACTTTAGCTGTTTATTCCGAAGCAGACCGAAATATGCCCTTTGTACATTATGCTGATGAAGCTGTATGTATTGGTCCGGCGCCCTCTGCACAATCTTACTTACGCGCAGATAAAATAATTGAAGTAGCCAAAAATTATGGAGCAGATGCCATTCATCCGGGCTATGGGTTTCTCAGCGAAAATGCAGCCTTTTCCAAAGCCGTAACTGATGCCGGCTTAACATTCATCGGGCCATCAGCTTATTCTATTGAAACAATGGGAAGCAAGATTGGTGCGAAACAAGCAGCCTTAAAATTTGAGGTCCCTATGGTACCCGGCACCGACACACCATTGCAAAGCCTGGCAGAAGCAAAAGAAGTGGGCGCCCGAGTGGGTTATCCTATTTTAATTAAAGCCTCTGCAGGTGGCGGAGGTAAGGGTATGCGGGTGGTCAATAACGAAGCTGAACTGGAAGAGCAAATGCAGCTAGCCAAAAGCGAAGCCCTCAATGCCTTCAGTAATGATGATGTGTTTATCGAAAAATATGTTGCCGCACCTAAGCATATTGAAATTCAAATTTTGGGAGATCAACAGGGCAACTATGTTTACCTTTTTGAAAGAGAATGTTCCATTCAGCGCCGCCACCAAAAACTGATAGAGGAGGCTCCTTCCTCCTGCCTCACTTCTGATGTACGTCGGGCTATGGGCGACTGCGCCGTTAAGGTAGCCCAAGCCTGCAAATACCATGGAGCAGGTACGGTCGAATTTTTAGTAGATGACGATTTAAATTTCTATTTTTTGGAAATGAATACACGTCTGCAGGTAGAACACTGCGTTACTGAAATGATTTCCGGCGTAGATTTAGTGAAAGAACAAATTAAAGTAGCCCGGGGAGAAAAATTATCTTTTACCCAAGCAGACCTAAACATCAATGGTCACAGTATTGAATTAAGGGTATGTGCCGAAGATCCCATGGATAATTTTTTACCCGATACCGGAAGGTTAAACATTTATCAAAGGCCACAGGGTGCCGGAGTACGAGTAGATGACGGCTATGAGCAAGGATTGGACATCCCAATTTTCTATGATCCTATGATTGCAAAACTGGTGGTTTGGGGCAAGGACCGGAACGAAGCCATAGACCGGATGTGCCGGGCAATTGATGAATTCAAAATTCAAGGCATTCAAACTACTTTAAGTTTTGGCAAATGGGCAGTGCGGCAGCCTGCATTTGTAAACGGAAAATTCAACACCAATTTTATTTCAGAATACTTTAAACCGGAATTGCTTCTTCAAACCAATGCAGAGGATGCCCGGGTAGCTGCCGCTTTGGCCACACACCTTTGGGAAAAAGGAAAAACCAAGCGAAGTCAAAGCAAAACCACCGACAAGGTTTCCAACTGGAAACTTCAAAGAAAATAAGGACCACAATTCCTTACCAAAACAGCATCCAACCGGGCCACGGGTTGGATGCTGTTTTCATACGTTTTATTCCTCTTTCCGTTCATCCAATTAACCCTAACTTTGCCCAACAAATCAGTACAGCCTTGCCTACTAAAGTTTACCTATTAACACCACCCTTTACCCAGTTAAACACGCCCTACCCGGCCACTGCTTACCTGAAGGGCTTTCTGAATACCAAAGGCATCGAATGTTACCAAAGTGACCTGGGCATTGAAGTAATTCTGAGGATCTTCTCCAAAGACGGATTAAGCCGGCTGTTTCTAAAAATAGAAAAAGGGCAATATAAACTTTCTGAAAGCGGACAACGTACTTACAATTTACGCCGGGAATACCTCCGCACCATCGATCCGGTAATAGGATTTTTACAAGATAAAAACCCTACCCTGGTTCACCAAATTTGCAGTGGCAACTACCTGCCGGAATCAGCAAGGTTTAAAGAATTGACTGATTTGGACTGGGCTTTTGGGAGCATGGGCATACGTGACAAGGCAAGGCATTTAGCCACCCTTTATCTCGAAGACATCAGCGATTTAATTATTGAAACCGTTGATCCTCATTTCGGCTTCAGCCGTTATGCAGAGCGGCTGGGAATGTCGGCACACAGCTTTGATGAATTATACAACAATTTGCAAGCGCCCCTAAGTTTTACTGATGAATTTACTGTAGCCTTGCTTCAGGAAAAAATTGAAGAGCTGCAACCACAGCTGGTAGCCATCTCTATTCCTTTTCCTGGAAATTTATTCAGCGCTTTGCGTTGCGGCCAATGGTTAAAAGAACATCATCCTGAGCTTAAAGTTTGCATGGGCGGCGGCTTCCCTAACACAGAGCTTCGCTCTATGAGCGATCCCCGTGTATTTCAATTTGTCGATTTCATCACTTTAGATGACGGCGAAGCTCCTATAGTGCATTTACTGGAACACCTTGAAGGCAAAAGACCTGTCGATTTTCTGAAACGTACATTTTTGCTTCAAGACGGTATCGTTACTTACGTAAATGGAACCTTTGCCAAAGATTACAGCCAGGAAGAAGTAGGGGTTCCCGATTATTCAGATCTGCCCATCCTGGATTATTTATCCGTAATTGAAATAGCCAACCCTATGCACCGGTTATGGAGTGACGGCCGATGGAATAAGCTGACATTAGCCCATGGTTGTTATTGGGGAAAATGTACCTTCTGCGACATTTCGCTTGATTATATCAAGAATTATGAACCCGCCCAGGCTTCATCGCTGGCGGATAAAATAGAAACCCTCATCAAACAAACCGGCCAGCATGGATTTCATTTTGTGGATGAAGCAGCACCTCCTGCCTTACTCAGAGAATTGGCCTTGGAAATACTACACCGAGGTTTGACGGTAACCTGGTGGGCAAATATCCGCTTTGAAAAAAGCTTCAATTCAGACCTTTGTGCTTTACTGGCAGCATCCGGATGTATTGCCGTTTCCGGTGGTTTAGAAGTGGCCTCTGATCGTTTACTGACCCTGATCAAAAAAGGAGTAACCATTGCACAAGTAGCTCGGGTAACAGAACAATTCACCGCTAATGGTATTATGGTGCATGCCTATTTAATGTATGGATTTCCCAGCCAGAATGACCAGGAAACAATTGATGCTTTGGAAGTGGTTCGTCAACTATTTGAAGCCGGGGTAATTCAAAGTGGCTTTTGGCATCAATTTGCCATGACCGCCCACAGTCCTATAGGACTTGACCCGGAGGCATTTAAGGTAAAACGGGTGAACAACAATTTGGGCACATTTGCCAACAATGATTTAGCCCATATCGATATCAGTGGTACTAATCATCAGCAATATAGTGAAGGCCTGCGCACATCCTTATACAATTATATGCATGGAATCGGTTTTGATTTTGACCTTCAGGATTGGTTTGACTTTGCCATTCCACCCACCAGTATTGACCCTGATTTAATATCCAATATCTTAGAAGAAACAACCGATACCCCGGCCCGAAAGGATAAAAAAATAGTTTGGATCGGAGGGAATGTAAGTTTATCACAACAAGAACGCAGAAAAAAATCAAAAACAGTCGTAGAGCACCTGCTGGTTATAGAAGGCAAACAACACCAATATACTTTTCCGGTAGACGAAAAAACAGGAAATTATGTAGTGTCGCTTCTGGAAAAAATATCGATTCATGAACCACAACTATACACCATTGCTGCAGTGGCCACAGAGTTTGAAAGGCGGATGAACGGACAATTTCAAGACTTCCTGCAATTGGAGCTTATGCAAAAATTACGGAAGCAGGGTCTGCTCATTCTTTAAAAAATTTCTGTTAAACTAGTGCTGATTAGGTCATTTCCACCTATCTTAGCACAAACATCTTGTGGTCATTATTCAGTAAATTTACCTTTTCATTTTATTATTTCAGTAACCACCATCCGGCTTCTATCAATAGCGGGATTAAAGGCAAATTTATATGCAAGCGACCAATATTTTATGGGTAGACGATGAAATCGATTCTTTAAAATCCCAGATCATTTTCCTCAAAAATAAGGGCTATGAAGTCACTCCATTTACTAACGGCTATGACGTTTTAGAACACCTCAAACAACAAAAAGCTGATATCATACTTTTAGATGAAAGTATGCCCGGCATGACCGGGTTAGAAACCTTAGCCAGAATTAAAGAAGTATATCCCACCATTCCGGTAGTAATGGTGACCAAAAATGAGGCGGAGAACATTATGGAAGAAGCTATCGGTTCGCAAATAACCGATTACCTCATCAAACCGGTAAATCCGAATCAGGTATTGCTTTCCATCAAAAAAATAACGGACAGCAAAAGATTAGTATCCGAAAAAACCACTGTCGAATATCAGAAGGATTTTCGTAACCTCTTTATGGCTTTGAATGATAGCCCCGACATGGAAGAATGGAAAAATCTTTATAAGAAGTTAGTTTACTGGGAAGTAGAAATGAGCAAAAGTGACAGCCCGGAAATGCAGGAAGTGTTTAACACTCAAAAATCTGAAGCCAATACGGAATTCTTTAAATTTGTCTCCCGTAATTATTTGGATTGGGTGAATGACCGCTCAGCTGCAGCACCTGTAATGTCACACAACCTTTTTGATAAAAAAATAGCCCCTTATATTTCCAAAGACCGGCCTACTTTCATGGTGCTTTTAGATAACCTCCGGTATGACCAATGGAAGTCGATAGAACCCATCATTTCTCAATATTTTCGTCTGCAGGAAGAAGAGCTGTTTTACAGCATATTACCCACTTCTACCCAATATAGCCGTAACAGTATATTCTCTGGTTTACTGCCGGTCGAGATTGAAAAGAAATATCCACTGGAATGGAAAAATGATGATGAACAAGGAGGCAAAAATCTGTATGAAAAACAATTCCTGGGCGACCAATTGCAGCGATTAAATTTGGATAAATACAAATGGGACTACCTGAAAATAACCAATAATGATGATGGCAAAATCATGGAGGACAATATCCACAATTACCTGCGCAATGACCTGACCGTTATCGTGTACAATTTTGTAGATATGCTCTCACACGCCCGCACAGAAATGGAAGTGCTCAAAGAACTGGCAGGCGATGAGGTATCTTACCGATCACTGACTGTGAGTTGGTTCGAACATTCACCAATTTTTCGGGCATTAAAGAAAATTGCCAACAAAAATATACAACTACTGATCACTACCGACCACGGAACTATGCGGGTACGTACCCCTAGTAAATGTATTGGCGACAAGGCCACAACCACCAACCTGCGGTACAAACATGGTCGCAATATTCAGTACGAAGAAAAAGATGTTTTTGCGGTAACGAAGCCTCATGAAGCCGGCTTACCACAACCCAATGTCAATTCTAAATTTATTTTTGCCAAAGAGGATGTGTATTTATGCTATCCCAACAATTACAACTATTACGTAAACTATTATCGCAATACTTTTCAGCATGGCGGCATTTCGTTGGAGGAATGTATCGTTCCTATAATCAGAATGGAAAGTAAATAAGTCAATTTTTAAAAGGTGCAAGCATCAACAAGTAACTTTTTGATGCTTGTATTTTTTTGCCTTCAGCATGGACTGCCATAAAAAGAAAAGAAAGGCACCGGGAAGGAAAGGGGCCATTTTGCCCACGTAGAATCCTCCAATTTGCTTACCTTTGTGAGACTTAAAAAATCCAAAAGCAATGCCACATTATCATCGCGTGGGGAGCATTCCGCACAAGCGTCATACCCAATTTCGCAAACCCGACGGCGGCTTGTATTCCGAGCAATTATTTAGCACCGAAGGCTTTTCTTCTCACTACTCCTTACTGTATCATATCCATCCTCCTACTGTAATCATTCGCACGGAGCCCCCTACCGATATTGCACCAAAAGCAGCTACTGAAAACATTTTGAAGCATCGTAGCTATCAAGGATTTAAAGTAAAGCCGGAAGCTGACTTTATCAAAAGTAAAAAAGTAGTGCTTTTTAATAATGATGTACACATTGCACTTGCGGCTCCTACAAAAGGTTTAGAAGGAAATGTATTTTACAAAAATGCAGATTCAGACGAAGTAATTTTTATACATGAAGGTACAGGGGTATTAAAAACCCAGTATGGCAACCTGAAGTTTGCCTACGGCGACTATTTAGTCATTCCCCGCGGAACAATTTATCAAATTGAATTTAACGACGAAAACAACCGCTTACTCATAGTAGATTCTTTCAGTCCCATCTCTTTTCCGAAAAGGTATCTTAGTCGCTATGGCCAATTGTTAGAACACGCGCCTTTTTGTGAACGTGACATCCGGCAACCGGAAGATTTACAAACCATAGACGAAAAGGGATCTTACCTGATTAATGTAAAGAAAAAAGGATTATTGTATCCCATATGGTATGGCACGCATCCTTTTGATGTGGTGGGCTGGGATGGATATGAATATCCGTATGCACTCAGTATTCATGATTTTGAACCCATAACCGGACGGGTACACCAACCACCGCCGGTACACCAAACATTTGACGCCCATAACTTTGTCATTTGTTCATTTGTACCAAGAATGTACGATTACCACCCCAGGTCTGTTCCTGCACCTTACAACCATAGCAATATCGACAGTGATGAGGTACTTTATTATGTAGATGGTGAATTTATGAGCAGAAAACATGTGGAGCGCGGAATGATAACACTACACCCTGCAGGCATTCCACACGGACCACACCCGGGAGCAGTAGAAAAAAGCATAGGACAAACCGAGACTAAAGAACTGGCGGTGATGATTGATACTTTCCACCCTTTACAGATGACTCAGGAGGCCTTGGATATAGAAGACGAAAATTATGTAATGAGTTGGGCGGAATAATTCCCCCCGCATTGAATGAGAAAAAATGGAAACTGAATATTTAAACTCCGGCTACATACGGGTAAAAAAGCGCCTGAAAAAAATGGCCATGGCACAATGGAGTAAAGATTCCTAATTGTATGACCAGTGCTTACCTAAATTAAAAACCTAATTCAAAACACAAAAAATTTCCTTTTATGTCAACAGTTCAAGGCAAAACATTTGCAGAGAAAATTGCACAAGCTCAAGAGTTTCTTCCTATAAATGGAACAGACTATATCGAGTTTTATGTGGGCAATGCTAAGCAAGCTGCTCATTTTTACAAAACCGCCTTTGGCTTCCAGTCAGTAGCCTACGCAGGCCCCGAAACCGGGGTTCGCGATCGTGCATCATATGTATTAGAGCAAGGCAAAATACGGCTGGTACTCACCACTGCTTTAAAATCAGATCATCCCATTTCTGAACATGTTAAGCTACATGGAGATGGGGTAAAAGTATTGGCGCTATGGGTAGATGATGCTTACAGTGCCTTTGAAGAAACCACCAAACGCGGTGGCAAGCCTTATCAAGAACCCATTACTTTAAAAGATGAATCAGGTGAAGTTCGTATGAGTGGCATCTACACTTATGGCGAAACCGTACACATGTTCATTGAACGTAAAAACTATAAAGGCACTTTCCTGCCGGGTTATGAAAAATGGGAAAGCAGCTATCAACCTACTGATGCCGGCTTGCTGTATGTAGACCATTGTGTTGGAAATGTGGGCTGGAACCGTATGCTGCCCACAGTTCAGTGGTACGAAGAAGTTATGGGATTTGTAAACATTCTGTCCTTTGACGACAAGCAAATTAATACTGAATACTCTGCCTTAATGAGTAAAGTGATGAGTAACGGTAATGGTTATGCTAAATTTCCGATTAACGAACCAGCAGAAGGAAAGAAAAAATCGCAAATTGAAGAATACTTAGAATTCTATGAAGGCGAGGGCGTACAACATATTGCAGTAGCGACAAAAGATATTGTAAAAACAGTAATCGAATTAAAATCCCGCGGAGTAGAATTCCTGAGTGCACCACCGGAGGCTTATTATGAAATGCTGCCTGAGCGAGTGGGTAAAATTGATGAAGACATCCAAAAACTTCAGAGCCTGGGCATATTGGTAGATCGTGATGAAGAAGGTTATTTGTTACAAATCTTCACTAAACCTGTAGAAGACCGTCCGACCTTGTTTTTCGAAATCATTGAACGCCACGGAGCTCAAAGCTTTGGTGCCGGCAATTTCAAAGCCTTGTTTGAAAGCATTGAACGCGAACAAGCAAAACGGGGCAATCTATAAATTTTGTCCTTCAAATAAAAAACTCCCACACTTTCGCGTGGGAGTTTTTTTACTTATCGTCAGTCAACTTATTCAATAGTCTCGACAAACTCAATGCCGTATTTCTGCAACTCTTTCAGTACCGGCACATAAATTTCCGGCATAGTAGGAATCTGAACGCCATGTAAATCGTTTATCTGTAATTCACCCAACAGAATCTTTTTAGCTAAAATAGCCATAGGCAGACCTACAGATTTTGCCATCACACTATATTGCCTGTTTTCACCTGTGGCCACTAATGCGCTTTTCAGCTTCACGATCATTCCTTTCCGCTCATAATCTACCTGATGCTGCATGACTACCATATCTTTATCCAAAGCCCTCATTTTCCATTTCTCTTCAATCAGGGTTTGCAAAATATCGGCAGAGGATAATTTCATGGAGGCAGAATTGATCCGTCGGTTATCAAACAATCCTAACCACTCCAGTTGCTTCATCTCTTTATCTTCTACCTGATATTTCTCTTTAAAATGAAGTTTGAGTTGTTCATCTTGCGGAACCCCCATTTGTTCTGCTATCCAGGAAGCATAGCTGGCATTGGGAATATCATATTGGTCTAATTCATTGGTAAGCTGTGCCCTTACGATAACTTCCCAACCCTTCATAAAATTAGGATGCCGTAAAGTAGCTCTCATAAAGGTTTTTACATCTGGCAAATGATAGAGATCCAAATACTTCATAGAATCCCGGTTAGGGTAATAGCTTAAATAGCCCAGATCATCTACCTTCACTTTTTTTGCATTAGCGTACAGTTCATTATAATGCAACTCCTGATGTTTACCATTTTCCAACCATACGGCTCCTGCCTTTCCGGCCAACAAAATATTACGGGGATTCCAGGCTATTTTATAATGCCAGGGGTTATCGTCACTTTCAGGAGCCACTAAACCACCACAATAACTTTTAAAGGAAATGATGGTTCCGGCCACCCGTTGCACTCCGTGAATAATGGCATTGGCTGACATGTGATCAATTCCGGGATCCAGTCCCATTTCGCACATCATCATTATCCCGGCATCTTTGGCTGCTTGGTTTAAAGCGGCAATTTCTTCGTTAACGTAAGAAGAAGTAATGAGGTTTTTTCCAAATTTCACGCAATCCTGAGCAAGCAAATAATGCAAATTATGAGGCATTAAGGACAGTACAATATCTGCTTGTTTTACTAATGCTTGCCTATCTGATTCATTGTGGATGTCTATTACTGCTGCTTCGCCTTTAGGATGACCTCCCAACTTTTCAGCAATCATTTCAGCATTTGCATCCATCACTACCACTTTCCATTTTTGTTTGGCATTTTGGAGCATGTAATCAATTAGGTAGGCCGATGACTTTCCGGCGCCTGCAATTAGTACGGTTTGCATAATTTTTGTTGTGTTTAAAAAATTTAGTTTATTGGTTGAGGCACAAAGATAATAATAAACGAAGCTTTTTAGCGGTATAGTTTTTTGGGATACTCCTCATATTATTTCAGTATAATCTTCTGTACTAAACCTACCTTTGTGGCACTAAAAACAAAGGTAATTATGCGAATCTGGAAGGCTAAAAATATTGAGCTGGAACAATTAAATAAAATGAACCGCAACACTTTAGCGCAAACGCTGAACATGCAGTTCAGCCACATCCAGGAGGATAGTTTACAAATGACTATGCCCGTTACCCCTGATGTTCACCAACCTTACGGACTCTTACATGGAGGAGCCTCCGCAGCCTTGGCTGAAACCGTAGGCAGCGTGGCCAGCTTCTTATGTATAGACTCCGAAAAACAAATTTGCGTTGGCATGGAAATCAACTGTAACCATATTCGGGGAGTTCGTTCCGGTAGGGTTATTGCCACAGCAAGGCCTTTGCATTTAGGAGCCTCCAGCCATGTGTGGGATATCAGGATTGAAAATGAAGAAGGAAAATTAGTGTGCATCAGCCGACTCACGGTTGCCGTTTTAAAGAAACCAGCTGAACCTAAATAATAAACAATATTTAAGAAACTCATTTACCCCGGCTACCTTATTTTTGCATATCTGCCTTATTATTAAACTCATATTTTGTACCAACCTTATCTCACTTCCTTAAGCTTACGTCCTTTACCTTTATCACTTTGCATCGTCACCAATAAACTGGATGCAAAACTGGAACGTATTATAGATTTATGTAGCCAGATATGTCAGGAAATATTGATCAGTTACGACAATAACGGGGCAGAAGATTATAGAGGCTTTACAGAAAACAAACAAACAACTATTATTCCCGTAACCTGGGAAGGTTATTCCACCACCAAAAACAAATTGGCCGCAAAGGCAAAGTACGATTGGATTTTATCCTTAGATGCTGATGAAATTCCGGATGAAAAACTACTACTGGAAATCGGTCAATTACCCATAAACAGTTTGTCGGTACAACAGCAGTTCTATTTTAAGCGTGTATCCATCTTAGGCAATTATAAAATTCTCTTTGGCAGTTGGGGAAGCGACACGGTAGTTCGCTTGTACAATAAAACCTTCACTAGCTGGAACAATGAAAAGGTACATGAAAAATTAATGGAGCCTAAGGGCGCGGTGTTAAGCCGGTTAAAAGGAGTACTGTATCATTATACGGTTGCCGACTTCGACGAATATTTGGCGAAGAATAGAAAATATGCACAGCTATCAGCGGAAAAATACTATGCTCAAGGCAAGAAAAGTTCAGTTGTAAAAAAATACCTTAAAACAGCCTTCACCTTTTTCAAGGAGTACATTCTTCAATTGGGTTTTTTAGATGGCATTATAGGCTTTCGGTTAGCTCTGGGCAATGCGCGTTACACTTATTGGAAATACCAATTATTACTGGAGAAGCATCAATCAGCTGAAAATTCTGCCACTAAGGTTTCTACCTGATCCTCCACGCCCACAATCTCACAAAGCCGGTATAAAACCCGTTCTACCAAAGCATCCGGACAACTGGCTCCTGAGGTAATCAGCACCTTTAAGGGCTGCCCTCCCTTCAAATAATCAGTGCTTACAACTTCCTGTTTAGAAGACAAATCAAAATGCCGAATGCTGTCGGAAGACACCAGGCAATCTTCATGGTTGATAAAGAAAGTAGGTAATTGTTCTTCACAAAGTTCTACCAGATGAGAGGTATTGCTGCTGTTGTAACCGCCAATTACCAAGGCCAGATCGGCATCTTGCTGCAGCATGGCACTAACAGCAGTTTGGTTATCGTTTGTGGCATAGCATAAAGTATCGCGGGTATCTGCAAAACGTTCCCGTATTTGGGTGTCGTCTAATTGATAGTGTGATTTTATAACTTGCTTTAGAAAGTCGGCAATGCCCTGAGTATCGCTGGCCAACATCGTGGTTTGGTTAACCACCCCTATTCGGTTCAAGTCTTTGCGCACATCAAAATCTTTGGAAAACTGTCCTTCAAATTCTTCATAAAACAAATCAGCAGGTTCTGCTCCGATAATGTACTGCGCCAGGCGTTCCGCTTGTGCCATATCTTTTACCACCACAGTTGGGGTATGTGCTTTACTATGCGAAAAAGTAGCTCTTGTTTCTTCATGCCGAGGCTTACCATGCACCACTATAGTGTAGCCATCTTTGCCAATTTTTTCACTCCTGTTCCATACCTTTTCCACGAAAGGGCAAGTGGTATTGTATTGGGTAGGTTCTATCTGTTTAGATTGTAAAATCTGCTCAATTTCTAAGGTAGTACCAAACGCCGGCACAATCACAATATCCTCTTTGGTAATTTCGTCCCAGTCAATGATTTGCCTTCCTTTAGTATCCAAAATAAATTGAACGCCTTCATCCAGTAAATCTGCATTTACTTGCGGGTTATGAATCATTTCGCTTAGCAAAAAAATGCGTTTCCCTTTGTTTTCGGAAATGGCACTAAAAGCAATTTCAATAGCATTCTCTACCCCGTAACAAAATCCGAAATGGCGGGCAAGGTACACTTCCATAGTCCCGAAGGACAGGCGTGTCGGCTTAAAATCGCGCTTAAGTTTATCTTCTCTTTTCCTTCTATTTTTTACTGCAGTCATCAAAGGACTACGGTAATGCAAGGGCACATCAAAGGTCTTCATCTCCTAATCTTTAACAGGCTGTTTGTTCTAATTTTAATTCACCAGCAATAAATTCACACTACGTTGCAATATATTAAAGGCAATTTCTGCCATTAAGTTTTCCTTATCCAGTGTAGGATTGACTTCTGTAATCTCAAAACAACAAATTTTATGGTTTTGCATAAATGAAGCAACCAAGTCTTCTGCTTCACGCTCTCTTAAGCCATTGCTCACCGGTGTTCCGGTACCTCTTGAAATGGAGCTGTCTAAACTATCCACATCAAAGGATACATAAATATCATCGCATTCGCTCAGGTGCAATAAGGTTTGGCGAACCACTTGCTCTACCCCTTTTTTGCGCACTTCGTGTACCGGAATAATTTTGATATTATGCTTTTTCAATAAAGCTTCCTCTTCCTTTTCATAATCTCTAAGTGCTATAAAAACTATATCCTGAGGCAATACCTTGGGTTGAATTTTTCCTATATTCTTCAACTTATCCCACCATTCAGCAGTAGTCTGATCTAACTTATGGTTGCGATTTTCTTTATTATCTTCTGCAATAGAAGCTGCAATGGGCATGCCATGCATATTACCTGAAGGCGTAGTATAAGGCGAGTGAATATCAGCGTGGGCATCAATCCAGATAACCCCTAAACGAGATTTAGGCTTAGCCATTTTTACCCCTGCAATGGTACCTCCTGCTGTACTGTGGTCTCCGGCCAGCACAATAGGGAACAAACCTGAATTGATGGTTTCCTGCACACTATTGGCGACACGTTCATACATGGTATGGATGCCCTTAATGCGTTTGGCATAGGGCGACTCAACGGGTTCGTACAATAAGCGGTTCTCGTCGGGAATGACTTCTGTAGGGATATTTACAAACAGGCTGCTCATGATATCCAAGGCAGCTATTTTAATGGCATCAACGCCTAAGCTGGCACCTCTGGTACCGGCACCCAATTCTGATCGTACTTCTATGATTTTTATATTGCGCATAGAACACAAAAATACAATAATCGGGCGGGATGCAGAAATACGTTTTCTACGATTTACTTCAGGCTTTTATCAATCCATCTTTTTAACTCGTCGGCACTCACTTCATTGGCAATAAACCTTCTGTGGCCTTTACCGGTATTGAGGAGTAAAGTACCGGGCAAAGTACCGCTCCATTCCGGAGCAATTTTGGGAATATACTGATTGGGATTGGATTCGTTAAACCAGACTACTTCGGGGCGAAGGCGCTTTTTTCGCACCCAGCTAGTTAACTGGCCGGGATATTGTTCCTTAAAATCAAAGCTGACTAAAAGTACTTTTACCGGCTGGCCGGCATACAAATCAGCAATTACAGTAAATGCCGGCAACTCTTTGACACAAGGCACACACCAGGTAGCCCAAAAGTTGACCACGTACAAAGTATCTTTATTGGAGAGTCGTTCCAATAAATCCTCGGAAGAATAAGAAGGAATTTTTTTCTGTGCGGAAACAGACTGGACACTGAATAGCAACCATACTCCAAAGAGCAGCGCAATATGCTTCATGCGCCAAAATTAAGATTCCGCTTGATAAAATTTTTATAAAGTATCTGCCTATTGAGCTCTGAGGCTTTTACTGAGGTGCTCTACCAGCTTAGAGGACCTATAGCCAAAGTCGGCGCCAAAGCTATTGATGACCAAACCTTTTACCTGATGTTTGGCAGATGAGATAGCAAACACAATGCTTTCGTCCGCAGGATCAGTCATACCCTCGAAGCGGTAAATTTCATCGATCACAAATTCTTCCGGAGATAACTCTAGGGAATTGTCCTGACACAACAAACAGTCTCCATCCTCCGGAATGAGGAAATCAGTTGTGTATCCGCGTTTGATTAAATCATCTACTGCCTGACTTAAAGTCTCGAATGATCGTTGTGGTTTCATATCCTATCGGTGGTTTAGAAAGGTAAATATAGCATAATTCTACGATTAAACCTGTAGGGTCATACATCATTAAAAGCAATTTTGACTACTAATGGTCACCATTAACCTATTTAAAGCCTACTTCATAATCCAAGGAAAGACTCTGCCAAATCTGACCGGTACTCATTGGTGCCATTCATTTATCCTACTTTTGTAAAAAAGGGCCATACTGATATGAAAGCTACAGACAAACACCACCAACGTATTGCAGAGATGAGCTTTGCCTCTGTTTATCCCATGTATGTTCAAAAAATAGAAAAGAAAGGCAGAACTGAAGCAGAATTACTACAGGTAATTGAATGGCTGACCGGTTTTGATAAAAAAGCACTGCAACAACAAATTGATGAAAAAGTAAATTTCGAAACCTTCTTCGAACGAGCTACTTTACATCCTAATGCTCCGCTCATAACGGGTATGATTTGCGGTTATAAGATAGAAGAGATAGACAATCCTTTGACCCGGAAAGCCCGCTACCTGGATAAGTTGGTAGATGAATTGGCTAAAGGCCGCAAAATGGAGAAAATATTACGTCAATCGGCATAAAAACAGAGGCTGCTCCTGCGAGCAGCCTCTGTAAAATAATGATCAAACTAAATTGATTAATAAGATTCGGAACGGGCGCCTTCCAGCAAAACCGTAGTTTTATTGTGCAGGGTTTCAACAAATCCACCATCTATTTGATAGATTTCATGATTGCCTTTATCTTTCAGCACTTTCATCTTGCCGGCACCTAAGGCAGCCACCATGGGCGCATGGTTTTGCAAAATTTCGAAGGAACCTTCCACACCGGGAAGCTGCACTCCAAATACTTCACCACTATATACCTTACGTTCGGGAGTTAATATTTCTAATTGCATAAAGCCGTTTCAAATTTAAATGCACAGTGATTACTCATGTTTAGCTTTTGGCTTGTTCCATCAGTTTTTTACCTTTCGCAATGGCATCATCAATGGTACCTACCAGGTTAAAAGCTGCTTCAGGATACTCATCCACCTCACCATCAAGGATCATATTAAATCCACGAATAGTTTCTTCTATCGGTACCAATACGCCGGCCAAACCGGTAAATTGCTCCGCCACGTGGAAAGGTTGTGACAAGAAACGCTGTACCCGACGGGCACGGCTAACAATCAGTTTATCTTCCTCGCTCAACTCATCCATACCCAGGATGGCGATGATATCTTGCAATTCTTTATAGCGTTGTAAAATTAATTTTACCCGGTCAGCACAGTTGTAGTGTGCCTCACCTACCACAGCAGGAGTCAGGATACGAGAAGTAGAATCCAAAGGATCTACCGCAGGATAAATACCCAAATCCGCAATCTTACGGCTCAATACGGTAGTCGCATCCAAGTGGGCAAAGGTAGTAGCCGGTGCCGGATCGGTCAAGTCATCTGCAGGTACATAAACCGCCTGAACAGAGGTAATAGAACCGCTTTTAGTAGAGGTAATCCGCTCTTGCATCAAACCCATTTCGGTAGCCAGTGTTGGCTGGTATCCTACCGCTGAAGGCATACGACCCAAAAGTGCAGATACCTCAGAACCTGCCTGTGTAAAACGGAAGATATTATCTACGAAAAACAAGATATCTCTTCCTTTACCTTGTCCGTCACCATCACGGAAGTACTCGGCAATAGTCAAACCGGATAAAGCCACACGAGCACGAGCCCCGGGAGGTTCATTCATCTGACCAAATACGAAGGTAGCTTTAGAATCTTTCAAACCTTCTAAATCTACAGCGTTCAAATCCCATCCACCTTCTTCCATGCTGTGGATAAACTTGTCACCATACTTTACAATACCGGCTTCAATCATCTCCCGCATCAGGTCATTACCCTCACGAGTACGTTCGCCCACACCGGCAAATACCGAAAGACCACCATGACCTTTGGCAATATTGTTAATCAATTCCTGAATCAATACGGTTTTACCTACACCCGCACCACCAAACAAACCAATTTTACCACCTTTTGCATAAGGCTCAATCAAGTCGATAACTTTGATACCGGTATACAGTACTTCAGTAGAAGTACTCAGGTCTTCAAATTTTGGTGGCTTAGCATGGATAGGACGACCATTAGCTTTATCAGGCTGTGGCAAACCATCAATTGCATCGCCGGTTACGTTAAACAAACGACCATTAATTTGATCGCCAACAGGCATGGCAATGGCTTTTCCGGTATCTACTACTTCCAGGCCACGAACCAGCCCTTCGGTACCATCCATCGCAATGCAACGAACACTGTCTTCACCTAAGTGCTGCTGCACTTCCATAACCAGCTTTTCGCCGGTACTGCGGGTCAGTTCTAAAGAGTTGTAAATTTCAGGAAGTTTGTTTCCACCAGCAAAGTGAACGTCCACAACCGGTCCGATGATTTGCTTGATTGTACCAACGTTAGGCATATCAATAAATTGATTTTTTATGAATAGGAAATTAAATTCGGCTGCAAAGGTAAGCGTTATTTGATAAAAAAGCAGCATTCAGCTGAAATATTTACCAAAAAAACAGTCGTTGTACTTAAGATTTTCTTCCTCTGAACAAATACAACTGCACCGTTACGGACAACAGGAAAAACATAGCCACCAACTGATGTAATTGGGCCAATGTTTGAAACAAGCCCCACTGGTTGACCACAATTTTTTTGCTGGACAAAACCGTTAGTATTCCTAACAACACTTGCACACTCACCCAAAAAGCCGGCTGCCAGCGCCATCTGCTAATGGCCCGACTGGCTGGCTTCACTGTATAGGCAAGCCAGGTAGCAATTAAGGTTAATACGAATAATAGATAAGCCAGACCCCGATGAATAAAATGAATCGTTATTTTATTTTCTAATAAGGGATGATCATTTTGGGAGGTACCCATATTTTCGGGCCACCAATACCCATTAATACTGGGCCAGGTACTGGCAGCAGGTGCTGCCCTATGGCCGGCCATAAATGCTCCATATATTAATTGCAATAACAAAACAAAGAACAGCACCAAATAGATACGCTGAAGCCCCCGGTGTACAATGGTTTGTGTATCGGACACCAACAACTGCAAAGCAAACCACAATACATAACAGGCCAGCAACATAGCCAATACAAAATGTATTGCCAGCCGGGTGGGTTTTACATAAATAGCGTCGCCCGTAAGTCCGCTGGCTACCATAATCCAACCCACCATACCCTGTAAGGCTCCTAACAAAAAGAGAACAATCAGGGGCATCACCATTTCTTTATTAAAATACTTGCGCACAATAAAATAAAGAAAGGGAATGGCAAAGACAAAACCTATTAATCGTGCCCACAAACGATGAAACCATTCCCAAAAAAAGATGTACTTAAAATCACTCAGGGTGAAGTCGGCATTTAAATATTGGAATTGCGGGGAGGCTTTGTATTTGGCAAACTCAGCTGCCCAGTCCTGAGCGTTCAAAGGAGGCAACACTCCGGTGACCACATTCCATTCGGTAATAGACAAGCCCGAACCGGTAAGCCGGGTAAGCCCACCCAAAAGGGTTTGAATAATAATCATGACCACACCGATTATCAGCCAGTAGGCTACGGCCTTATTTTTTGCGGAAAGCGAAGAAACAGACAAAGCGTAAATTTTTGCGCAAAGGTAAGTCCAAAACACTGAGCGGCAAACATATCCTGAACACCTCTGCAAGACCGTACCAATTCATTTTATAGTAACTTTGTGGTCATGACCTCCATCCATACCATATTATATACCGGTTTACTTTGGTTGAGCATGGGTCTAAGCAGTTGTAACGGTAATCCACAAACGCTCATGAATCATTCAGAAAACAATCCTTATTACTCCCGTACCGACACTCATAAGCTACAAGTGAGTGATGCAGAATGGAAGAAAATACTCAATCCGGAATTGTATGCCGTAGCCCGGGAGCAGGCTACGGAACGGGCATTCACCGGCAAGCTTTGGGATGCAGACACCAAAGGAACTTATTATTGTGCGGCTTGCGGCAACCGACTTTTTAAATCAGAAGCAAAATTTGCGAGCAGTTGTGGCTGGCCCAGTTTTTTTGAAGCAGCACGACCAGATGCCGTACTCTACCATGACGATTACTCACATGGAATGGTGCGCATAGAAGTAACCTGCGGCAGGTGCGATGCTCATTTGGGGCATATCTTTGATGACGGGCCCGCACCCAGCTACAAGCGCTTTTGCATGAATTCTGTTTCTTTGGATTTTGAGCCGGATGATTCAGGGCAATAATTATACCTTTGTGCTTGTTGTTTTATGGAAAATAAGCGGAGATTTGTTATTCTGGTACTTTTGTTAGCGTGTACTGTCTGTCCTTTTGGTGCCTTAGCTCAAAAAATTGAGGGCAAAATTACTGTCCCAGTGCCCGAAAAGGAAGACAGCACCTATATCAAATCTTTTCGTAATCATTTCACAGTATACACATTTCTTTCCCGAAAATACACCAGCATCAAACAACCCGGGGCTCCGGGCGTTCCCGCATTCAGGTACTTACCTAATAATACTTACAGTGTAGGCTTAGGTTTTGCCTACCGTTATTATTCCCTAAGTTTAGGAATTGGATTACAAAGTTTAAACAGGGATAAGGATCTGCGTGGCGAAACCCGATTACTGGATTTACAAACCAACATTTACACCCGCAAATGGATTGTAGATTTGAGTGCCCAATTTTACAAGGGTTACTATTTATCAAATAAAGGTTTTGTACCGCAGCAAGAAAACTACTGGCTTGCACCGGATTTGCGCTTACGTTTATTAGGGGGCAGCGCCTACTATGTGCTGAACCATAAAAACTTTTCTTTTCGCGCCAGCAATGCCTTAAACGAATGGCAGCAAAAAACAAGCGGCAGTTTACTCCTGGGCCTGGAAGCCTATATGGGGATAGTCAAAAATGAACAAGGTTTAGTGCCACGACCTTTGCGCAACACCTATCCACAAGGGGCAGTCAACAGAGTAGGCTTTACACAAATTGGTCCCGGCATTGGGTATTCTCAGCTTTTCGTTTTCAGGCAGCATTTCTTTGCTTCACTAACCGGCACCTTAAATCCCGTATTTGGCTTTACTCAGGAACGTAGCGACTTGGCTAAAGAAAAAAAAGTTTACCTGTTTTCCAATTATAACCTTAGGGCCACCTTTGGATATTTTGCGCCAAAATGGTCCGGCTCTCTGGCCTGGGCACACACCAATTTATTTATAAAAGGCTCGGCAAATAACCGGCCTTACCAAATTCAAACCGGCAGCATTCGCCTGATGATTGCCTATAGGTTTTTGCCGGGAAACAAAACCCGGCAATTGTTTCAATTACCGGATCCCTATGTGGAGAAGGTAATGCCGCTTCAAAATAATTAACATGTTACTACCTTATTACCGCAAAAATATTACAGAAGCCGGCTGCGATGAAGCCGGCAGAGGATGTTTGGCCGGACCAGTAGTAGCTGCAGCCGTGATACTGCCCAAAGATTTTTTTCATCCTTTACTTAACGACAGCAAGCAATTAAACGAATCAACCCGCAATTTGCTCCGGCCTATTATAGAAGAGCAAGCACTGGCCTGGCAAGTAGCTTTTGTTGATCAGGATGAAATTGACCGTATTAATATTTTAAATGCCTCTTTTTTGGCCATGCATCAGGCTATTGACGGCTTGACCCTCCACCCGGAATTGTTACTGATTGACGGCAATCGATTTCGTCCTTATTTCGGTATTCCACATGAGTGTATTGTACGGGGCGATGGAAAATATGCTTCAATTGCAGCTGCCGGCATTTTGGCCAAAACACATCGGGATGAGTTCATGATGCAGGCCCATCAGGAATTTCC
>Ga0079224_100003467_pt1 | contig 19964 bp, 12 predicted proteins | sample Stecom2015_FD_80414 | JGI IMG/M metagenome (GOLD analysis project Ga0079224, IMG submission 80414) | Agricultural soil microbial communities from Utah to study Nitrogen management - Steer compost 2015 | ecosystem: Environmental > Terrestrial > Soil > Agricultural land | place: USA: Utah...
ACCGCTGAAGCTCGGGCGGTTGTCGGCGCCGGGGACCACGTAGCAGTCGATGACGGCCTTGGCCTTGCCCGCGCCGAAGCCCACCCAGTAGCGCGCCGCCCGGCTGCCTGGGTCCCACTCCCGCACGAAGAGCTCGAGCCGAGGGTGGCGCAGGTACATGCCCGTTCGGCTCTCGAGCTTTGCGTCCACCCCTTCTTCGGCGAGCCGCTCCTGCAGCGCCTCCAGCATCGCGTACACCGCCTCGTCCAGCCCCTCGACCTCTTTGAGCTCGGGATCCACGCTCAAGTAAATGGTCAGCCGATCCGGCGGCGCGTAGCTGGGCGCCCGGTACATCTTCTTCCAGCTGGCCCCGGAGCAGGCCGCCAGCACCAGGGCCACCGCCAAGAGCACCATCCCACGCGCTTTACCCACCTTCGTTCCCCTCGAAATCAGAGCGGCCGTCCCACGCTCTTCGTAGAACGGCCGCCCGACGAGATCAAGCCGGCGAGTCCTGCCGTCGCGCTCAGCCGTCGTCGCCGGCGCGCGGGGCGACGCTGCGCCTGCCGCTCGGCTGGTGGATCGCGCTCAGGAGCTCCGTAAACCACGGGGCGGTGATGTCGAACGGCTTGCCGCCTCGGATGCGCGGAAACTCGATCGCGCGCAGCCGACCGCCGTGGTCTTCGTCGTGCCCGATCACGCCGGATTGGTGGCGCAGCGCGCACTCGACCGCGTGATCGACCATGCTCTGGATCAAGCGCAGATCCGGCACGTTCGCCGGTGCCGAGCGCGCAAAGTAGCCGGACTTCTGCACCAGCGTCTTCTCCGCGCCGATGAGCTTGGAAAACTGCTTGGCGAACCACTGCCCGACGTTGATGGCGTCCAGCTTGTAGTGGTCGAAGGCGTCCCGGGGGATGGTCTCCCCGCGGCTCTCCATCTCCGCCACGATCTGTGGGACACAGGCGCCCTCCGCCACGAAGATGTTCACGCAGTCCTTCTCGTCCATGACGCCCTTCAGCCGGCGGGCCTCCGCCTCCAGGTCGCACTCCATCTCCGGGACGTAGACGGCGTCGATGTCCTTGTGAGCGTGCGACAGGTTCAGGCCAGGCAAAAAGTCGGGGTGGTTGAGCCGCCGACGGTAGACCTTGGCCGTGTAGGCGGTCAGCCAGCCGCAGTTGCGCCCCATGACCTCGTGGACGATCAGCATGCGCGGGTTGGCCGACTGCTCGTTGACCACGTTCTCGAAGTAGATCGCGCCCTGCTCGGCGGCCGTCCAGGCGCCGAGCGACTGCCGGATCGGGTACACGTCGTTGTCGATGGTCTTCGGCAGACCGACGACCGTCAGGTCGTAGCCGTTCTCCTTCAGGTAGTGCGCGAGATCGGCGGCGGTCGTGTTGGTGTCGTCCCCGCCGATCGTGTGCAGGATCGTGACCCCGTCGCGCGCGAGCTGATCGGCCGCGACCTGCAGCGGAGACTGTCCTTCCTGAACCAGCCCGCGCTTCACGCAATCTTCGGCGTTGGTCAGCTTGACGCGGCTGTTCTGAATCGGGCTGCCGCCGTGCTTGTGGAGCACGCTGGCCGATTCACGAACGACCGGCGTCACCAGCACGCTGTCGCCACGCAGCAAGCCCTTGTACCCGCCGATGTAGCCGATGATCTCGACCTCGGGGGCGAGCTCGGTGTATCGCTCGATCAGCGCTCCGACCGCCGACGAAAGGCAGGGAGCGAGCCCGCCAGCCGTCAAAAGCGCAACCTTGTTCGGTTTGTTGCTCATGCTTGATTATCCAGGAAATCCCGAGTGGGTGGAGGGGAGGGCGCGACTATCATCGACCGCGCTCGGATCCAAGTAGACATTCAGCCGGCCGGCCCCCTTGGACCGATCGGGGCAAAAGTTAGCTGGTTCGGCTGGTCGGCCTTTCTTGGGGGGTCTCTTCCCAACCAGGCAGATGATCCCACCCGGGGGCGCGTTTCGTGAAAGTTTCCGCGGTTGACTGGAAAATCGCGCGACTTAACTTGAGCGGCACGTAAGCAGAAAGCGTGCCAGGCCACGCGGATCGCTTTTTGTAGGCAAGAATCGTCGAGGATCAGAGCGATGAAGATGGAGCGATTGACCACGAAGAGTCAGGAAGCGGTGCGGGAGGCGCTCAGCACGGCGGTGCGTCGAGGCAACCCGGAGATCGTCCCCGAGCACCTGCTGGTGGCGATCCTCCGTCAAGACGGCGGGGTAGGAGCCCCGCTGCTGGAGCGGGCGGGGGCGGACGCCGTCGCCGTCGCCAAGGCGCTCGAGGAACGCCTTGGGCGCTTGCCGCAGCAGTCGGGCGGGGTCGAGCCGACCTTCGGGCGACGGATGCTGCCGTTCATGCAAGCGGCCGAAGACGAGGCGAAGAAGCTCAAGGACGACTTCGTGTCCGTCGAGCACTTCATCCTGGCCGGCGCCAAGAAAGAGAACGACGTCCGGGCGATCTTCGATCGCAACGGCATCAACTACGAGAAGCTGCTGCACGCCCTGAGTCAGATCCGCGGCAGCCAGCGGGTCACCGACCAGGATCCGGAAGGCAAATTCCAGGCGCTCGAGAAGTACACGCGCGATCTGACGACCGCGGCGCGCCGCGGCAAGATCGATCCGGTCATCGGTCGCGACGAAGAGATCCGCCGCGTGATGCAGGTCTTGACCCGGCGCACGAAGAACAACCCCGTGCTCATCGGTGAGCCGGGCGTCGGCAAGACCGCCATCGTCGAGGGCATCGCCCACCGCATCGCCAACGGCGACGTGCCGGAATCCATCAAGGACAAGCGGCTGCTGGCGCTCGATCTGGCCAGCATGGTGGCGGGGTCGAAGTTCCGCGGCGAGTTCGAAGATCGCCTGAAGGCGGTCTTGAAGGAGATCGAGGCGTCGGAGGGACAGATCATCCTGTTCATCGACGAGCTGCACACGCTCGTCGGGGCGGGGGCGGCCGAGGGCGCGATGGACGCTTCGAACATGCTCAAGCCTGCGCTGGCCCGCGGCGAGCTGCGCTGCGTCGGGGCGACCACGCTGGACGAATACCGGAAGCACATCGAGAAGGACGCCGCGCTCGAGCGCCGTTTTCAGCCGGTGGTGGTGTCGCAGCCCACCGTCGAGGACACCATCGCGATCCTTCGCGGCCTGAAGGAACGCTACGAAGCGCACCACGGCATTCGCATCCAGGACGCCGCCTTGGTCGCGGCGGCCGTGCTCAGCAACCGCTACATCACGGAGCGGTTCTTGCCAGACAAGGCCATCGATTTGGTCGACGAGGCGGCGAGCAAGATCAAGATGGAGATCGACAGCATGCCGATCGAAATCGATCAGGTCGAGCGCAAGCTCTTGCAGCTTCGCATCGAAGAGCAGGCGCTCAAGCGCGAGAGCGACAAGGCGTCGCAGACGCGGCTGGAGGAGCTCAAGCGCGAGGTCGCCGAGTACACCGCCCAGCGCGACGCGATGCGGGCGCAGTGGATGCGGGAAAAGGAGAGCATCGAGGCCATCCGCGACAAGCAGCGTGAGATCGAAGAGCTGCGCGTCGAGATGGAGCAGGCGCGGCGCGCGGGCGATCTGGGCAGGGCCGCCGAGATTCAATACGGCCGCCTGCCGGACCTGGAGCGATCCATCGAGGCGGTGCGGGCCGAGCTCGGACGCATCCAGGAGAAGGGCAGCTACTTGCGTGAGGAGGTCACGGACGAAGACATCGCCGCGATCATCTCCAAGTGGACGGGGGTGCCCGTCTCCAAGATGCTGGAGAGCGAGATGCAAAAGCTCTTGCACATGGAGGAGAACCTGCGCGAGCGGGTGGTGGGCCAGGACGAAGCGCTGGTCGCCGTGGCGAACGCCGTGCGCCGCTCGCGCGCGGGCCTCGGGGACCCCAGGCGCCCCATCGGCTCGTTCTTGTTCCTGGGTCCGACGGGTGTCGGCAAGACCGAGACGGCCAAGGCCCTCGCCGAGTTCTTGTTCGACGACGAGCGCGCGATGATCCGGCTCGACATGAGCGAGTATCAGGAGCGGCACACCGTCTCGCGCTTGCTCGGGGCGCCGCCGGGCTACGTGGGCTACGAGGAGGGGGGACAGCTGACCGAGCCGGTGCGGCGGCGGCCCTACAGCGTCATCCTGTTCGACGAGGTCGAGAAGGCCCACCCCGACGTGTTCAACACCTTGCTCCAGCTGCTCGACGACGGGCGGCTCACGGACGCGCAGGGACGCACCGTCGACTTTCGCAACGCCGTCGTCATCCTCACGAGCAACATCGGCACGACCGAGCTCACGCAGATCGAGGAGCGGCGGGATTTGCCGCCCGAGGAGCAGACGGATCTGTTGCGAAAGACCGCGATGGAGGCGCTGCGCGGCTACTTCCGGCCCGAGTTCGTCAACCGCCTGGATGAGGTGGTGGTGTTCCGGCGGCTGACGCGGGAACAGCTGCGGAACATCGTCGACATTCAGCTCCGCGATCTGATCGAGCGGCTCGAAGACCGAGAGCTGGGTCTCGAGGTCACCGAAGGCGCGAAGGACTTCCTCGCCAGCGTCGGCTGGGATCCGCAGTTCGGGGCACGGCCCCTCAAGCGGGCCATCCAGCGCTACATCGAGGACGGGCTGGCGCGGCGCGTGATCGGCGGTGAGTTCGTCCCGGGCGACGTGATCGTCGTCGACAAACTCGCCGACGGCGAGCTGGTCTTCCGCAAGAAGGTGGCGGCCGACGGCGACCGCACGCTGGACGCCCCGTCCAGCCACCTGCAAGCGTGACCGTCGGCGCGCCGGGCGGGTTGCTCGGCGCGCCGAGCGCGGTACGGTCGGCCCACCTTGAAGAACTTCGACGCCCTGTTCACCGCGCTCAAGCGCGAGGCGCTCCCGGCGGTGTGGAGCCAGGGGGTGAAGCTGTCGCGCGAGGGGACCTTGCTCCTCGAGAGCCAGAGCGAAGACCGGATCGTCGTCCGCGTCAGCCCGCCGGGGCGCAGCGCGTACTCGACGGCCGTGGTCTACCCCGAGGACGCGGAGTGGACGTGTGATTGCCCCGGACCGGCCGATCCGTGCCAGCACGTGGTGGCAGCCGGCATCCAGCTGCGCCACGCCCCGGACGGGGCCGCGTCGCTCCCAGGTGCGGCCGCGGCGCCGGCGCGGCTGCGCTACGAGCTGCGCCGCTTGCCGCACGGAGGCATGACGGTGGATCGCTACGTCCGGCAGGGCGACGGGGACACCCGCATCGACGGCACGCTGACCGCTGCCCAGTCGAAGTTTCCGATCCATCCGGGCCCCGGCGACCTCGCCGCCGACAGGATCATCAACGCGGCCCACCGCGGCCTCGTCCGCGCCGAGATGTGGCAGCCGCTGCTCGAGGCGCTGAGCGACGCGACGGTCACGCTCGAAGGACGGCCGATCGCCGTCTCGTCCGAGCCCCTGCTCCCCCGCGCGCGCGTGTTCGACGAGGGGGCGGCCGTCGTGCTGACCATCGAGAAACATCCCCAGATCGACGCCGTGCTCGCCGGCGGGGTCGGTCGCGCCGGCGACACCGTGCGCCCCCTGGGCCTCACTGAACTGACGGGCTTGCGGCTCGAGCGCTTGCCGCTGATCCGGCGCTTCGAGGCCGGGGATCTCGGCCAGCTGGTGAGCGAGGTGCTGCCGGAGCTCGAGGCGAAGCTCGAGCTGTCCGTCGACTCGACGAGGCTGCCGAAGCAGCGGCGCGGGAGGGAGCTGCCGCGCATCCACTTCGAAATCGACAACGCGGTGCACACGCTCTCGGTGCTGCCGCTGCTTGTCTACGGCGATCCTCCTCGCGCCCGGGTCGACGCGGGCAAGCTGGTCCACCTCTCCGGCGACCTGCCCACCCGCGATGAGCGTGAGGAACGGGAGCTCAGCCAGCGGCTGCGCTCGGAGCTGAACCTGATGGTCGGCCGCAGGGCGAGCTTCAACGGCGTCGACGCCACCCGCTTTGCATCGAAGCTGCAGGATTTTCAGCGGAGCTTGCGGTCGGAGGGGGCGCTCCCGCTGGTCCGAGCGCGAGCGCTCGTGCCCCAGGTGAGCGCCGAAGAAGACGATTTCGAGATTCAGTTCTTGACCGCGCCCGAGCACGACGCCGAGAGCGGCGCGGAGCCAGCCCGGCCCGAGCAGGTGAGCGCGGACGTGGTGCTGCGGGCCTGGCAGGATGGCCTCTCGCTGGTGCCGCTGTCCGACGGTGGCTGGGCGCCGCTGCCCAGCGACTGGCTCGCGCGGCACGGGGAGCGCGTCCTCGATCTGCTCGCCGCGCGTGACGCCGAGGGCCGCATCGGCCGAGCGGCCATCCCCGCGCTCGCGGCGCTGTGCGACGCCCTCGAGCAGCCCCGGCCGCCTTCCTTTGCGCGGCTCGCGCCGCTGCTCACCGACTTCCAGGCCATCCCGCCGGCGCGGCTGCCGTCCGATCTGACGGCAGCGCTCCGTCCCTACCAGCAGCGCGGCGTCGACTGGCTGGTGTTTTTGCGGGACGCCGGGCTCGGCGCGGTGCTGGCGGACGACATGGGGCTCGGCAAGACGCTGCAGACCCTGTGCGCCGTGCAGGGCAAGGTGCTGGTGGTCTGTCCGAAGAGCGTCGTCTTCAATTGGGAAGCGGAGGCGCGGCGGTTTCGCCCGGGCTTGAAGACCTGCCTCTACCATGGTCCCGATCGCCGGCTCGACCCCGAAGCGGATCTGACCATCACCACGTACGCCATCCTGCGCCTCGACCAGGAACGGCTCTCTCTGCAGCGTTGGACGTGCGCGGTGCTCGACGAAGCCCAGGCGATCAAAAATCCAGACAGCCAAGTGGCCCGTGCCGCGTACGAGCTGCCCGCGGACTTCCGGCTGGCGCTCACGGGCACGCCCCTCGAAAACCGGCTCGAGGAGCTCTGGAGCTTGATGCATTTTACCAATCGCGGTCTGCTCGGCGGGCGCAGCGACTTTCGGGAGCGCTTCGCGCTTCCCATCGAACAGGGCGATGGCGCGAAGCTCGGAGTTCTGCGCGAAAAAACTCGGCCCTTCGTGCTGCGACGGCTCAAGCGCGTCGTCGCGCCCGAGCTGCCCCCGCGCAGCGACGTGGTGCTCGACATCGAGCTCGAGCCCGAGGAGCGCGAGCTCTACTCGGCCGTGCATGCCGCCACGCGCCGCGACGTTTTGGCGAAGCTCGAGGCCGGCGGGGGCGTGATGCAGGCGCTCGAGGCGTTGCTCCGGCTGCGCCAAGCCGCGTGCCATCCGGCGCTGTTGCCGGGGCGGCACGCCGAGCGATCGAGCAAGGTCACGGCGCTGATCGAACGTCTGAGCGAGCTAACGGCTGAAGGTCACAAAGCGCTGGTCTTTTCGCAATGGACGAGCCTGCTCGACTTGCTGGAGCCAGAGCTCCGTCAAGCGGACGTGGGCTTCGCGCGGCTCGACGGCAGCACCCGCGACCGCGCGGGCGTCGTGGAACGATTTCAGTCGGACCAGGGGCCGCCGGTGCTGATCACGTCGCTCAAGGCCGGCGGCAGCGGCCTCAATCTCACGGCCGCCGATCATGTCTTCTTGCTCGACCCCTGGTGGAACCCTGCCGCGGAGGACCAGGCCGCCGATCGCGCTCACCGCATCGGCCAGAGCCGCCCGGTGATGGTTTATCGCCTGATCGCCAGGCACACCGTCGAGGAGCGCATCCTCGAGCTGCAGCAGCGAAAGCGCGCGCTGGCCGAGGCCGCGCTCGACGGCTCGGAGCTCGCGGCGGGGATCACCAAGGACGACCTCTTGCTGCTCTTGCAGTGATTTCAGCCCGGATCCCGGCTGCCTGTCCGTTCGGCCAGTGCGCTCGGGTCTCCGGGTCTAGCCGCTGCAGGTGGCCCCGTGCGAAACTTGGACGTGGCGGGACGCTCGCCGGGACGCTCAGTGACGGAAGTTTTCGAGGAGACGAAGACGCGGCAAGCCGTGTCGCTCGGTGAACGCGGGGCGAACGCCCTTCTCGATGCGCTGCCCGACGCGATTGGCCGCTATGATCGCGAGCTTCGCTGCACGTACGTCAACCGCGCCTTCGCGCGTATCTCCGGCTTCGACCCGGAAGCACACCTCGGCAAAGCCGTCGGAGAGCTCGGCGGCCCGGCGCGCATCGTGAAGCCGCTCAGGGCGGCGTTGCAGAAGGTGTTCGCCACCGGCGAGCACCAGCGGTTCGAGTTCGAGCTGACGACGCCGATGGGCGATCGCTGGTTTTCGATCAAAGTCGTCCCGGAGCACGGCGGCGACGGGCGCATTCAGGCCGCGCTGACGATCACGCGCGATGTCACCGACATCATGCGCGCCAACCGGGAGCTCGAGCAGCAGGGCCGCGCCCTGATCGAGCGCGTGAAGGAGATGCGCTGCCTGTCGGTGGTCTCGACCCTGCTCTCCCTCGGTGCTGGCAGCCTGCCGGAGCTGCTTCAGGCGGTGGTGGACGCCATCCCCGACGGCATGCAGCACCCCGAGGTGTGCGGCGCGCGCCTGGCACTTGGTGATCTGCAGGTCCGAACGGCCCGCTACGAGCCTTCCGAGGGCAGCCTGCGGGTGCCGATCGAGCTGGATGGCGAGCAGCGCGGCGAGCTCGAGGTTGCCTACTGCGGCACGCCGCAATCGCCCGCCTTTCTCGACGAAGAGCGGGAGCTGATCCGGACGATCGCCGAACGGGTCGCCGAGACCGAGCGGCGGATCCGGGTCGAGCAGGAGCTGGCGAGGAGCGAAGCCTACTTCCGCTCCCTCAGCGAGAGCGTCAGCGACGTCGTCGTGATCACGGACGCGGACGGCAACCTCAAATACGTGAGCCCGTCGGTACAAAGCGTGCTCGGCTACCAGCCGGCCGAGCTCGTCGGCGTCGATCTCTTCAGCCTGATCCACCCTGAAGATCGGCACGCTGTCCTGGCCTCGATCGCCCGCGCGCTCGAGGACCCCAGCGCGACGCCGCGTCTGGTGCATCGCTTTCTGCATCGAGACGGCAAGTACCGCTACCTGGAATCGGAGGAGCAGAACCTCGTCCAAGACCCGCTGCTGCAGGGGCTCGTCATCACGTCCCGTGACGTGACCGAGCGCCGTCACCTGGAGGAGCAGCTGCGGCAGATGCAAAAGATGGAGATCGTTGGGCGGCTCGCCGGTGGCATCGCCCACGACTTCAACAACCTCTTGACGGTCATCGAGAGCAGCGCGGAGTTCGTGAGCGATGTCCTGACCCCCGGCGGCCCGGGTTTCGAGGAAGTGGACGAGATCCGCAAGGCGAGCCGTCAAGCCGCCGCGCTCACCCGGCGGCTCTTGGCGTTCAGCCGGCGTGAAATCGTCGCGCCGCGTCGGCTCGAGCTCAATCGCCTGATCGACGACCTCGAGAAGATGCTGCGGCGTCTGATCGGTGAAGCCATCGAGCTGTCCACCGAGCTCGAAGCGCTGGACGGCAGGCTGTTGGTGGACCCGGGCCAGATCGAGCAAATCGTGCTGAACCTGGCCGTGAACGCGCGGGACGCGATGCCCACCGGCGGCAAGCTCGTGATCCGCACGTCATCGGTGACCTTCTCGGATCCGCGTCGGATCGGCGACACGGTGCTCGAGGCCGGGAGCTACATCGTGCTCTCGGTGCGCGACACCGGCACCGGCATCGATGAGGGAGCTCGAGCGCATATGTTCGAGCCGTTCTTCACCACCAAACCACACGGCACCGGCCTTGGGCTGGCGACGGTCCATGGCATCGTGCGGCAGAACCGCGGCGCCATCGACGTGCAGAGCACCCCGGGGAAGGGGACGGAGTTCGGGGTCTACCTGCCGGACGAAGGACACTCCCTCTCGTTGCTGCCGAGCCAGCACCCCGCCCCGTCCCCGGCCGGATCCGAGACCCTGCTCTTGGTCGAGGACGACGCGGCGGTGCGCACCTCGGCGCGGCGCGCCCTGCAGAACAGCGGCTACCATGTGCTCGAGGCGTGCAACGGGGCCGAGGCGCTGACGGAAGCGGCCGCCCACCACGGCGCGATCGCGCTTTTGATCACCGATATCGTGATGCCTCACCTCAATGGCCAGGAGCTGGCTCAGCAGCTCTGCCTGGTGCGTCCGGGATTGAAGGTCCTGTTCATCTCCGGGTACACCGAGGACGTGCTCGGGGGCTACGGCAGCCGGCGCGCCGACCACCAGCTGCTCACCAAGCCGTTCACGCCAGCGGACCTCGCGCGCAAGGTCCGCGAAGTGCTCGACCGCTGAAGCCCGGCGTGCTCAGCGGGTGTAGGGATTTCGGTTCTGGAGTGGGCGGAGCGGTGAGCGCCGATCGGGGGCAGGCCGCAGGGAATCCCCCCGGTGTTCGAGGTAGGGGTTTCCCGGCAAGGGGGGGGCCGTCGTCCCGTTCCAGAGGATGTAGGGATTGCTGTCGCTCAGCAAGCGCTCGCGCGCGTCGCGATCCGCCCCGTGGCCGAGCGATTTGATCACGAAGTTCGCCAGGGCTTCGGCCACGTCCGCGCACCGCCCCTGGGCGCTCAGGCTCAGGTCCCCTTTGGCCGTGCGCGCCGCGGCGACACCGGCCGTCACGTCGCCCAGCTTGGCCATGCTGATCCGGAACGTGCGGGCCAGCTCCTCATCCGATGCGACCCGGACGCCTGGCGACTGATCGAGCACCCGCCCGACGAACTGCTCCCCGGTCACGCAACTCTCTGGCGCCTCGAAGTAGAAACGCACCGGCTCGAGGGGGTGCCCCTCGGTGGCCGAGGCGTCAGCCGCCGCGGTCCACGCGGCGCCGATCACGACCCAAGCTCCCAACACGCGCTGCCACATGAAATCCTCCCGGACCTCGGAGTCTAGCACGCCGGGACCAAGAGTTCTCGCGCCGCGGCAGCGTGTCCGGCTTCTTGTGCGGGTCTCGGGCGCGCTCAGCCGGGCGACGGCTGCGGGTCACCGAGGGTGTCTGCCTTCTTCGCCCCCCGTTTCCCCATGGGCACCGCTTCGCCGCGGGTGGAATCCTGCCGCGTCTGGGCCTCGGCTTCCGAGTTCAGCTCGGCCCCCACCAGGATGGCGAGCGCGGACAGGAAGAACCAGAGCAGCAGCACGATGACGCTCGCCAGCGCTCCGTAGGTCTTGCCGAAGCTGCCGATGTTGGAGGCGTAGAGCGAGAACAGCAACGAGGCGCCGATCCACAAGAGGGTCGCGACGACCGACCCCCACGACACCCAGCGCCAGCGAGCGGGCGTGCGATCGGGCGCGTAGCGATAGAGCAAGCCGAGCCCGACCACCGCCGCCAGCGCCAAGAACGGCCAGCGCAGCAGGGCGATCGCCTTGCGCGCGACACCCTCGAGCCCCAAGCCGCCGAGCAGCGCCGGCAGGACCGCGATCAAGAACACCGACGCCACCACGAACGCGACGAAACCCAAGGTCAACAGCAGCGCGACGCCACGAACCTTGAAAAAGCCGCGGGTCTCCTGCTCGTCGTAGGCGATGTTGAGCGCCTTCATCAACGCGGCGACACCGCTCGAGGCGCTCCACAACGCACCGGCGATGCCGATGATGGTGCCCCACCCGAGAGCGCCTCCGGCGCCGCTGCTCGCTGTGTGCAGGTAGTCCTTCACCAGCGACATCGCGCTCGCCGGCAGCACGCCCGAAAGCGATGCGACTTGCTGCTCCACCTGAGCCGGGTCGCTGATGAGCCCGTAGATCGAGACCAGCGCGATGATGCCCGGGAAGATGGCCAACATTGCGTAGTAGGCGCATGCCGCAGCCACGATCTGGAGGTTGTCCCTGCCGATCTCGCGCTTGGTGCGCCAGAGCACGTCTTTCCAGCCCCTCGCCTTGAGCGCGCCGGGGCTTTTTGCCTCGCGCCCCCGCGCGGCGCCGCCGCCGGGCCGAGCCATCGCGTCTGCCATGCCTTCCGTCGAAGCAAGCGATGTGCCCTCGTTCCGAGCGGCCCCGGGGTGGGTCTAGAGCCCCGACCAGCTTGCCAGAGCGGCGATCCCGAAGCATCGTGGCCCCCATCGGGGTGCTTGGGTAATTGCACCAGCCTTCGGCCTGGTTACCGTTGCTGCGGTGGCGACTGTGCGACCCGTGTCGCTGGCTGCGCTGGGCCTGACGGTGGCGTCGACCGTCGCTTGTGGCACCCGGGCGCCGGCGCCCGCGGCTCCGCTGTCCCCGCCGACGCGGTTGTGCCGCGACGCCGCGGTCGAGTCCGCTTGTCGCAATGCCGAGGAGGTCGAAGCCTGGCTCAGGGACCCGGATCTGCGGGTCTTGGGCGCGGGCGGGACGCCGCGCGGCAGACAGGGCGCGCGGGTGTTGACGTTGTCGGCGGGCGGAGTGGTGTTCCGCGCCAAGTGGCGCGCGTACTCGACCATCAGCACGGTCAATGACCCGCGGCTCGAGCTCGGCGCGCACGCGGTGCAGAAGCTGTTCCTTCAGCCGCACGAGTACGTGGTGCCGCCGACGGCTGCCTATTGTTTCGAGATCGACACCTATCGGGCGGTCGTCGACGCCACGGCGGAGCCGACGCTCGACGTCGCGCCCTGCGTGGTCGGCTACCTATCCTATTGGCTGGAAGACGCCTGGGCGCTCGAAGACGCGGACGACGCCGGTGTGTTGGAGCCCGATCAGGGGCCCCTCGACCGCGCGCTCTTCGAGCGCAGCGCGGCGTACCGACGTTCCCTCTCGAACCTCAACGTTTTGACGTACTTGATCCGAAACGGGGACACTCACGACAAGCAGTTCTTGGTGGCCGCGAGCCGGTCTGGGCCGCGCGTCTATTCGGTCGACAACAGCATCGCGTTCGGCAAGCTGATGAACCCCGACCTGACCGAGGAGGAGAACTGGTCGACGCTGCACGTACCGGTCTCGCGCGTCTTGATCGCCCGCCTTCGGGCCATCGCGCCCGAAAGCCTCGACGCGCTCGGCGCGATCGACCAGCTCGAGCTGCGCGGCCGCCGTCTGGTGCCCACGACGCCGCGCCCGGGGCGGGTTTCAGACACCGGCTACCGCTGGCGAGGAGACGCCCTGCAGATCGGGCTCACCGAAGAAGAGATCGAGGGCGTTCGAGCGCGGCTGGCGGGGCTCATCGCGGCGGTGGAGCGCGGCAGCCAGGCGACGTTCTGAAGCACGGACCGCCCTCGAACTGCCCGCCGTTCCGGCCGCCGAGCGGTCGCGTTCGGGATGGCCCGGCTCCTGCATCTGGTTCCGAGGTTGGTGAACCCATGCTGGAGGGTGCTTGAATGAGCTTTATCAAGCTGTGTCTAGGCCGGCCTGGCAAGACGGGTTGATGCCTCGGACGGAGAGATCGCCCCGGGTATTGTCGGGGCGACGTCGGTCGATCGCGCGGGCAAGGAGCTTCCGAACGGGGGGCGAGCTCGGGGCCGAGGGGCGCCGCGGAGGGCGAGTCAGCAGCGAAGCGCACGGCGCGGCGGCAGAATGATCTAAAACGGGGGGATGCCGCCCTCCGAGCTCCGCGCCATCCCCGGTCCCCCGCCATTGCCGTTGCTCGGGGCGTCGGGCAACGTGCTCCAGTTCGTGCGTGACCCGCTCGGTCATATCGGCTCCCTGTTCGAGCGTTTCGGCGACGTGGTCGCGCTGGCGCGTGGCGGGTCGACACGGCTCGTGTCGACGACGCCCGATGTGCCGGCGACCATCTTCTTGCGTGGTCCGGAGCTGAACCGTCCCCTGTTCACCCGCCACGACACCTTCCACAAAAGCGCGCTGACCGGCCCGCTTTGGCCCCGGCGCGTCACCGAGCGCACGCGCCCCCTCACCCGCCTGCTGACGGGCCTCTTCCACGTCAACGGCGACGACCACCGGGCGCACCGGCGCCTGTTGATGCCGGCCTTTCACCGCCGCCGCATCGAAAGCTACCGCGACGACATGGTCGCCCTCACGAGCGATGTCCTGGCGCGCTACGAGCCCGGGCAGGTCCGAGACCTGCGGCCCGACATGATGGAGCTGACGCTGCGCATCGCCACCAAGACGCTCTTCGGCACCGACATGGCCGACGATGGAGTGGCCGTGGGGCGTGCGTTGCAGCGCTGGCTCGCGCTGTTTCGACCGGCGGCGTTCTTCCCTTTCGACGTGCCCGGCGCGCCGTACCGCCGCTGGCTCGACGTGTCTCGCTCGATCGACGAACGCATGGCCGCGCTGATCGAGGGGCGCCGAGCGGCGGCGCGCTATGGCGATGACATGTTGTCCGCGCTCATGCTGGCGGAGGACGAAGATGGTACGCGCCTGACGGACGACGAGCTCATCGGGCACGCCGGCGTGATCTTCGCCGCCGGGCACGAGACCAGCGCCAACGGGCTGGCCTGGACCCTGTTCTTGTTGTCGCAGCACCCGGCGATCGCTGCGGCGCTGGTCGAAGAGCTCGAGGGCAAGCTCCGAGGCGACGCGCCGCGGGTGGATCAGCTCGCGGGGCTGCCGTTGCTCGACGCGGTCGTCAAGGAAAGCTTGCGGATCTTCCCTCCGGTGCCGATGAACCACCGGCTCGCCAGCGAGGACACCGAAATCGGCGGCTACGCGGTCCGCAAAGGCGCGGAGCTCTTGAGCAGCATCTACCATACGCATCGGCTGCGCGATTGGTTCGCCGAGCCGCACCGGTTCGTCCCCGCGCGCTGGGAGTCGGCCGACCCCGGACCGTACGTCTACAACCCCTTCGGCGCCGGCCCCCGCATGTGCATCGGCTCTTCTTTCGCCATCATGGAAATGAAGGTCGTGCTGGCGATGCTGCTGCAGCGGTTTCGCCTGGAGCTCGTCGCCGGAGCGAGGATCGACCGCAGCATCAACATCACGATGTCGGCCGCCCACGGCCTGCCGATGCGGGTCCATGAACAGGACCGGGCGTTTCACCGAAGCGCGCGGCGCGTGCGCGGCAACGTGCGCCAGATGCTCGAGCTCGACGCGGCGTGATCAGGTTTCGATGGGCGGCAGATCGGGCTCTCCGAGCGGCAGCAGCTTTCCCCGAAGCCACTCGGGGATGCCCTTGCCGTAGCCGGGGCCGAAGCGCGACTCGGACGCGCCGCCCGGCATGTTGTACCAAGCGTGCGGCCCGCTCATGTCGAAGACCAGGTGAAAGGCGGGCGCGTAGATCAGATCCTGGCCAGCGATCGGTGAGCGGCGGCACTGAAAGGGCGTGACCGGCGTGCCGGGGAGCTCGAGCGGAGCGGAGTCGAAGCCGAGGACCGCCGGGGCGCGGCCCTGCGTGATGGGGTGCTTGAAGCGGAGCGTCACCGGTACGTCGTGGCGCGGGTAGCCGGCGACGGCCCTTCGCCAAGCGCCCTGCAGGATCGCCTGCAGCTCGGCGCGACCGAGGCGTTCCGGCACCTCTAGCGCCAAGAGCGCGTCGAGCTCCTGCTGAAAAAACGCAACGGCCGACCACTCCCGCATGCGGCGGGCCGCGGCGTCGCCGATGTCCTCGGCGATCAGGGCGAAGGTCACCTCCTCGTGCAGCTTGTGGAACAGACGCAACGCATCGCGATCGCGCTGGTGCTCGAGCAGCGTCTGCAAGCGGCGCACGAGCGGGTGCTCCGGCAAGAGTGGCAACCACACCGGCAAGAGCCGCGCCACGCTGGGATCGTGCATGTCGTAGGAGATGCGGGCCAGCGTGTGCAGATCGTGCTGCTCGCGCGCGGCCAAGAGCTCCCCGATGCGGTCGAAGCGGTAGTGCGGCTCGGGGCTGGTGCACCAGCGATCGCGGTAGGGCCCGTGCCCGCCCTGGTTGGCGGACACGATCGCGCCGGAGCTCGGCCGCAGGCAGATCGGTCGCTCCGACTCGGGGACGATCGCCGGCGGCCGTTCGAACAGGTCCCAGCCTCGACGCGGGTAGGCGCCCGTCCAGTCTTCCGGTCGCCGATCGACCTGGCCGGTGACGACGCTGCCGACGTCGCCGCCCGCGTCCGCCAGGATCGCCTCCAACGACACGCTGCGGATCTCGCGCTGGATCTCCGCCAGGTCGTCGATGGTGCGGCAGTCGAGCAGGCGCGCTCCCGCCGAAAATGCCCGGTGCGCCTCGGACAGGCCGCTCACGCGGACGCAGGGCAAATCCGCCGTGCCCGTGACGTCACCCAGCACCGTGCCGTAGTCGTTGTCGTGAAAGACCCAGGTTTCGTCCGGCTTGCCCTTGATGGCCACGCGCTCTTCGCGGCGACGCAGCGGCCGCTCGGCGTCCCCCACGCGGTAGCGCCCGTCGTTCACCCGCTCGACGATGAAGTCCACGTTGTCGGCGTGGGCGAAGGTGTAGGACCAGCCGACGTGGCGGGTGCGGCCGGCCGCGAACCAGGCGAGCCCCGGGATGGTCATGCCGCTTAGAAAGTTGCCGTCGTCGAAGGCGAGGTGCGCAGCATAGAGAATCGGCGGGAAGCGACCGACCTCGAGGTGAAACTCGCCCATCAGCAGCGCGCCGCCCGAGCTGGAGCGGGAGCCTGCGACCGCGAAGGCGTTGGAGGCCGCCATCGGCGAGCCGAAGCGCGCCGGACCGAAGAAGGAGAACTCGGGCGGCACGCGCAGCTGGCGCAGGTCCTCGAGCTTCAGTCCGCGGGCGTCCGCACCGAGCAACCGCTCGAACAGCCGCGCCGGCGCGCCGCGGGCCGCGAGCTCCGCCACGATCAGCTCGGTGGACAGCTGCATGCTGGTGAGCCCGAAGTAGGTGAAGAACCGGAAGAACGCGAGCATGCTGGCGGCGGAGCAGCGAAGCGGCGGGATCCCGAGCAGCCGCAGCGCCAGCGGGCGGCGCCGGCGCTCGACGGCCGCGTTGAAGCCCTCGCAGTAGGCGTCCAGCAGCCGGCGGCTTCGTGCGTCGATGAGCGCCACCTGCGCCTCGAGGTCGTTGCCGAGCCCGACCGCGCGGGTGCCGCGATCGATGAGCCGGGCGAGCGGCACGTCGCCGAAGACGCTCATCAGGCGACCCTGAGAGGCGAGCGCGCCGATCGTCACCTGCACCAGCCGATCGGTCGCGTGCAGGTGGCCGAGCGCGAACATCCCTTGTTCGAGGTCGGCCGCGCGCACGGAAGGGTAGCCGAGCGCGTCGCGGCGGACGGGAAGAGGTCCCTGAGGGCCGGGGATTTCCATCAGCGGGGCTTATGCTTGCTTCGACCAGCGGGGACAAGCGCGGCGTGGCCGAGCGCGTCGGCCACCCAGGCGCGTGCGGCGGTCGAGAGGTCCGAGAGCCGCGCGTGCCCGCCGTCGCCGCGACCTTCGCGCCGCCCGATGCCGACGATGTTGGAATCGGGCGTCGGGCGCACGAACAAGTCCGCACCGAAGCGCTCGATGAGCGCGCTCTGCAAGCGCGCCTTGAGCGCGTAGCGCCGCCGGCGCTCACCCGAATCCACCGGCAACCCGGTAGGATTGCAGCGCCGGATGGCTTCGCACAGCTGCGCGACGCCCGGCGATCCCGACGCGAGCAGCTGGTCGAGCTCGGCCTCGCCCAGGGGGTGACGTTTGCGGGGGCGGGCCATGGTGCGCCCCGCGCCATAGCACCGAGCACGAGCGGCGTCGGCTTTTGTTCGACGCCTGCGCGCGGCGCCGCTAGCGTCCGAGGCCATGTCGCGCGTCCTGGTCATCGGCAGCGGCGCCATCGCGCGCGAGCACGTCCGCGCAGCGATCGCCCTCGGCTGCGAGGTCCAGCTGGCCGCCCGCAACCGAGCCGCCGCCGAAGCCCTGCGCTCGGAGCTCGGCCCCGTGAAGCTCGCAGCTTCGATCGAGCACTTCCTCACGAGCCCGCCCCGTGACGACGACGTCGTTATCGTGACCACGCCGCCGGACAGTCACCTCGCGTTCGTGCAGCGGGCGCTCGCCTCGGGGCGGCACGTGCTCTGTGAGAAGCCGTTGGTCGCGAGCGCCGCGGAGCTGGCAGAGCTCGACCGCCTGATCGCGAGCAGCGATCATCAGCTCGGCTGCTGCAGCGGCCGGTTTTTGCACTACCCGACCAGCGCGCGGGCCAAGGAGCTGCTCGCCGAAGGGGCCATCGGCGCGCCCTACCACGCGACCTTCGTGCACAAGAGCCGCCGAAACCGCCCCGGCATCGAATACCAGCCGGGCAGCTATTGGTTCTTGGATCGCAAGGCCGCTGGCGGCGGCGTGCTCCTCGACTGGGCGGCCTACGACCTGGGGCTCTTGAACTGGGTGCTCGACGTGGTGGAGCTCGAGGTCCTGCACGCCTTCGTCGCCCGGCCAGAGACGGCGTTGAGCTTGCCGTCCGGGGTCGTGTACGACGTCGAAGCGCACGCCGGCGCGACGCTCCGGCTGCGAACGGCCCGGAGCGACCAGGTGACGGTCAGCTACGAACGCAGCGCCGCGACGCACGGCGAACAACGCGAGCTGGTGGAGATCGAGGGCACGCGCGGCGCGCTGCGCTGGGACTGGCTCCCCTGGCAAAACGGCGGGCGGATGGCCTTGGTCCACACCACCGACGCGGACGGCACGCCGCGTGAAGAGCGGCGAGAGTGGGCCGCCGCGGGCGTGCAACACTGGCACGCCCGGCCGCTCGCGGCGTTCCGTGAGCACCTGGCGGGGCGGGCGGTGGAGGTGCCGGCAGGGCGGCGCGCGCTCTTCAATCTTGCCTGCGTCTTCGCGATCTACCAAGCCGCGACCGAGGGGCGGCCGGTCCGCGTTCGCCGCGCCGAGGACGCTGCCAGCGGTTTCAGCGCGCCGTGACCCGCACGCCTTCCACCACGCGGTCGCTGGGGTGGGCGATCACGCGCTCGCCCGGACGAACTCCGTCGAGCACCTGCGCGCGTGACCCGGTGCGGTGACCGATCTCGACGGCTCGCAACGTCGCCCGCTCGTCCTCGACCGCGAACAGCGCCCACCCGTCGCCGTGTCGGAACACCGCGCTCGCCGGGACGCTGACGACGTCCTTGCCCTCCCAAGTGACGATGGCCACCTCCACCCGATAGCCATCGCCGAGCGCCCGCCACTGCTCGCGCGGGCTCTCGAGCTCGAGCAGGGTGTTCACGCGCTGCTCTTCCACCCCAAGCGCCGACAACCGCGTGAAGGCCGAGGGCTCGATACGGCGCACGCGCGCCGCCAGCACGGGACCGCCCCAGCGCTCGACGCGCGCCCGCGCGCCGGGTTTCACGTCGACCGCGTCGCTCGTCAGCAGGTCGACGACGACCTCGAGCCGTGCGGGATCGCCGAGCTCGAGCAGGGGCGCTCCCGGTTGCACGGCGCCTTCGCTCTCTTGCTCTACCTTGAGCACCACCCCGTCGATGGGCGATCGCACCGTGATGACGTCCTGGTCGGCCGCGGGTTTGCCGGAGGCGTGCCCCAGCGCTGCCTGCGCCATCCGGACCTCGTGCTCGGCCACCTTGAGCGCAAACTCCGCGGACGCGAGCTCGGCCTCCCGCGTGCGCATCTCGAGATCGGAGCGGTCGAGCTCGGCCTGGCTGAGCGAGCCGCGCTGGAACAGCGCCAGGCTGCGCTCGTGCTGCTTGCGGGCGTAGTCGGCCGCAGCGCGGGCCCGCTCGATCTGCGCTCTGGCTTGACGCTGCGCGGCGGCGGCGACCGACACCTGCGCCTGCGCCGTCGCCCGGGACCGGGGGTCGAGCAGGGGCGCGCCGAGCGGCACGATCCTGGCCAGGACCTGGCCCTGGGCCACGCTGTCTCCCGGGTCGAGCTCGATGCGGGCGAGGTTGCCCGTGACGGGCGCCGAGACGACGAAGCGGTCGATGACGCGCGTGCGGCCATCCTCTTCGACGGTCACCTCGAGCGCGCCTTTCTGAACGGTGGCCACCTCCACCGGCACGGGATCCGGCAGCCATGCCAGCACCAGAACCGTGGCGATGGCAGCGAGCAAGGCCGCGCCGAGCGCCCGGCGCAGCCAGCGCATGCGGTTCTTTTTGGCGCTGCGTCGCGCCGCCTGGCCTTGGGTTTGCCCCGTGTCGTTCATCTCCGCTGCGTCCTCATTCCCGCGTCTTGAGCACTCCCACCAAGTCCAATTTGTCGAGCTGGCGCCGCACCAACAGCGCGCTGAAGAGCCCCGAGGCCAGCGTCACGGCCGCCGCGAAGGCATAGGTCTGGGCCGAATTCACCACCGCGAAACGATACGTCTCCGGGTCGACGCTGGCCATCATGG
>Ga0079224_100003468_pt1 | contig 19964 bp, 18 predicted proteins | sample Stecom2015_FD_80414 | JGI IMG/M metagenome (GOLD analysis project Ga0079224, IMG submission 80414) | Agricultural soil microbial communities from Utah to study Nitrogen management - Steer compost 2015 | ecosystem: Environmental > Terrestrial > Soil > Agricultural land | place: USA: Utah...
CGTGAGCGCTTTGCGGCCGAGCGCGACCTGGCGGCGGCCCGCTACGGTTACCTGCTCGGCTACCTGCAGCTGCAGGCCGCGGTGGGCGCGGCGACCACCCCCGCTCCGCTCGAGGAGATCAACAGTTACCTGCTGGCAGAATGAGAGGCGTTATCCTAGTGGCCACTATGCAGTGAAACGTGCGTCGACCGCGGAAACTCACGTGGGCCGAGTGCGACGCCGCAGGGATCGGTTCTTGTCATTCACTTAAACACAATATATATTATGAATGTGAATATCGATTCCATCCCACCAGCGCCGTTGCCTTCGCTGGATATCCAGAAGCTGCGTGAGAACGCCGGAGAGGCAGAACGGCTGCTGAAGAGCCTGGCCAACCCGGATCGGCTGCTGCTGCTGTGCCAGCTGGCCAAGGGCGAGATGAACGTCGGTCAGCTGGAGCAGCAGCTCGGCATACACCAGCCGACGCTGTCGCAACAGCTGGGCGTGTTGCGGCGCGAAGGCCTGGTAGCGACGAGGCGCGAAGGCAAGCAGATCTTCTACCGAATTAACAGTGGTCCGGCGCTGGCCGTGATCAACACGCTGTACCACTTGTTTTGTGAAGGAGACGGTGGATGACCATTGATTGGTCGAATTTCACGCCGGGCTCCGCCTTGCTGGGCGGAATCATGATCGGCGTGGCGGTGTCCGCCTTCGTGCTGTTCAACGGGCGCGTGGCGGGGATCACCGGCATGATCGCCTCCCAGCTGCAGCCCGAGGCCGAGGGCAGACTGGAGAAGCTGTTGTTTCTGCTGGGCATGGCTGCCGCGCCGCTGCTGTGGTCGCTGGCGAACGCCATGCCTGCCATCGCGTATCAGGGCAGCTGGCCGCAGTTGCTGATTGCCGGACTGCTGGTCGGCTTTGGCACCCGTTACGGCTCCGGCTGTACCAGCGGCCATGGCGTCTGCGGTCTGTCCCGTCTCTCGCCGCGGGCGCTGGTCGCCACCTTGTGCTTCATGGCGGGCGGCTTTGCCACCGTGTTCGTGTTGCGCCATTGGCTGGGAGGCTGAGCGATGCTGCGACTGATGGCATTTCTGTGCGGCCTGCTGTTCGGCTCCGGCCTGCTGGTCTCGGGGCTCGCCAACCCTGCCAAGGTGCTGGCTTTCCTCGACCTGACCGGTGCCTGGGATCCCTCCTTGGCGCTGGTGATGGCCGGCGCCATCGGCGTCGCGCTGCTGCCGTTCACCCTGGCCAAGCAACGCGCGCGCTCGCTGCTGGGCGCGCCGATACAGCTGCCGACGCGGCGCGACATTGACCGTCCGCTGGTGATCGGGAGCCTGCTGTTCGGCGTCGGCTGGGGCCTAGCCGGCATTTGCCCGGGACCGGCGGTGACCCTGCTGGGTAGCGGCTACTGGCAGGCCTACGTGTTCTTCGCCGCGCTGCTGGCTGGCAGCTTCGGCTACGAGTTCCTGGAGCGGCGTCAGGCCGCGGCCGCATTGGTCAGGTCGTAAAGCTGGGCGCGAACGGACGCCCAGCGGCCGTCTTGTTGTCAAAGGACTGAGCGGCTGGCAAGCGAGGCAAGGAATTCAACCCTGGCGCTGTCCCTGCAGACAAAGATGGAGCAAGCCATGCGACCCCATGTTGAGGCATTTTTCGATCCGGCGACCTACACCTACAGCTACGTCGTGAGCGATCCGCAAACTAGGAAATGCGCCATCATCGATTCGGTGATGGACTATGATCCTGCGTCCGGACGCACCTCCTACGCCAGCGCCGACCGCATCGTGGACTACGTCCGCGAGCAAGGCCTGACGGTCGAGTGGCTGCTGGAGACCCATGTCCACGCCGATCATCTGTCGGCGGCGCCGTACCTCAGGGAGAAACTGGGCGGCCGGCTAGGCATCGGCGAGAAGGTCACCGTGGTACAGGAAACCTTCGGTAAGCTGTTCAACGCAGGTCCCGACTTCGCTCGCGACGGCAGTCAGTTCGATCACCTGTTCCGCGATGGCGAGGCCTTCCAGGTTGGCTCCATCGCGGCGCGGGTCATTCATACCCCCGGCCACACCCCGGCTTGCGTGACCTATGTGATCGGCGATGCCGCTTTCATCGGCGACACCTTGTTCATGCCGGACTACGGCACCGCCCGCTGTGACTTCCCCGGCGGCGATGCCCGCACCCTCTACCGCTCGATCCGCAAGCTGTTCGAGCTGCCGGACGAGACCCGGATGTTCATGTGCCATGACTACAAGGCGCCGGGCCGGGACGAGTTCCGCTACGAGACCACGGTCGGTGAGCAGCGCCGGCACAACGTGCACGTGCATGAGGGCGTCAGCGAGGACGAGTTCGTCACCATGCGCACGGCGCGCGACGCCACCCTGGACATGCCGACACTCATTCTGCCGTCGGTGCAGGTGAACATGCGCGGCGGCCAGCTGCCGCCGCCGGAGGACAACGGGGTGCGCTATCTCAAGATTCCGCTCAACGCGCTCTGATGCTGCTTGCCATGGGCGGCAGCACGGTCGACCGGAGTGCCGGGGCGAGAAACAACGCGGATTGACCTGCGTCAAGTCGGTTTTGTTGCACTGCGTTAGGCTGGGAAACCTAAGAAAGACCAGCCGGCAACGCCGGCATTTGATGGGGGACTTTTCATGAAGAAGACCGCGTTGGCTGTTGGCGCCAGCCTGCTGCTGGCCACCACCGCCTGGGCGATGAAGCCGAACAACGAGCCGATCCAGCCGATCGAGCCGGCAGTAATCACCGATCCGCAAAAGGTCGAGCTGGGCAAGATGCTGTTCTTCGAGCCGCGGCTGTCGAAGTCCGGCTTCATCTCCTGCAACTCCTGCCACAACCTGAGCACGGGTGGCAGCGACAACCTGCCGACCTCCATCGGGCATAACTGGCAGGAGGGCCCGATCAACGCGCCCACCGTGCTGAACTCCAGCATGAACCTGGCGCAGTTCTGGGACGGCCGGGCCGCCGACCTCAAGGAACAGGCAGCCGGTCCCATCGCCAACCCGATTGAAATGGCCTTCAGCCACACCCTGGCGGTGGAGGTGCTGCAGTCCATTCCTCAGTACCGCGAGCTGTTCAAGGCGGTCTACGGCACGGACGAGATCACCATCGACCACGTGACCGACGCCATCGCGGCCTTCGAGGAGACCCTGGTGACTCCGAACTCCCGCTTTGACCAGTGGCTGCGGGGCGACGAGAATGCGCTGACCAAGACCGAGCTGGAGGGTTATCAGCTGTTCAAGAGCATCGGCTGCGTGGCCTGTCACTACGGCCCGGCGGTGGGCGGCGCCTCGTTCCAGAAGATGGGTCTGGTCGAGCCGTATCAGACCACCAACCCGTCGCAAGGCGTGGCGGGGCTGACCGGCAAGGACGCGGACCGGTTCCTGTTCAAGGTGCCGACGCTGCGCAACGTCGAGCTGACCTATCCGTACTTCCACGATGGCGCCTATTGGCGGCTGGAGGACGCGGTGGACGTCATGGCACGCTTGCAGCTCGGCCGCAAGTTGAGCGACGAGGAAATCGGCAAGATCGTCGCGTTCCTCAAGACCTTGACCGGCGAGCAGCCGCAGATCACGCTGCCGATCCTGCCGCCGTCCACCAACGACACCCCGCGGCCGCAGCCGTTCGGCTGATCCCGGGGTAAGCAAGCCCCCTGCCGTCGCTGCGGCACCGGCAGGGGTAGGCAGGGGAGGACCAGGGATCGGATCAGCGTGAGTCGCTGGCGCGCCGCTCGCCCCTGATATGGACGAACCATGAAGCAATTGGCGCGCTGGCTGCCGATCCTGGAGTGGGGGCGGAGCTATCACCGCAGGCTGGCGGTGCAAGACGGCGTAGCCGCCGCAATCGTCACTCTGATGCTGGTCCCACAGAGCCTGGCCTACGCCATGCTCGCCGGCCTGCCCCCTGCTGCTGGCCTTTATGCCAGTATGCTGCCGCTGGTCGGCTATGCCCTGTTCGGTTCCAGTTCCACGCTGGCCGTGGGTCCGGTGGCGGTCGTCTCATTGATGACCGCCACTGCCTTGAGCCCGCATTTCGCTGCAGGAACGCCCGAATACGCCGCCGCCGCCCTGCTGCTGGCGCTGCTTTCCGGCCTGGTGCTGGTGCTGCTGGCGCTGCTGCGGCTTGATTTCCTTGCTAATTTTCTCAGTCACCCGGTAATCTCCGGCTTCATCAGCGGCTCGGCGGTGCTGATCGCCGTCGGCCAGCTGCGCCATATTCTGGGCGTGGAAGCCGGGGGCGACACGCTGGCCGAGCTGCTGCCAGCGCTCTGGCGCGCGCTACCGCAGCTGCATGGGCCGACCCTGCTCATCGGTGCAGGCAGCTTGCTGCTGCTTTATCTGGGCCGCAATCGGCTCGGCGGCTGGCTGCGGGCGCGCGGTGTGCGGCCAGGGACGGCCAGCATCCTGGTGCGGGCCTGGCCGGCTCTCGTCTTGCTAGCTGCTATTGGTCTGGCGTCGGCGCTGGATTTGGCCCAGGTAGGCGTGGCGGTGGTGGGGACGGTGCCGGCCGGCTTGCCGCCGCTCACGCTGCCGCCCCTGGACCGGCAGCTGGCTTGGCAGCTGTTGCCGGCCGCGGTGCTGATCAGCCTGGTCGGCTTCATCGAGACGATTTCCGTGGCCCACACCCTGGCCGCCAAGCGACGCCAGCGAATCCGCCCTGAGCAGGAGCTGCTGGGGCTGGGAGCCGCCAATCTGGCCGCTGCCGTCAGTGGCGGCTTTCCAGTCACGGGCGGCTTTGCCCGCTCGGTGGTCAATTTCGACGCCGGCGCGCAGACGCCCATGGCCGGCATCTTCACTGCCGGCGGCATCGCCCTGGTGGCGCTGTTCTTCACGCCTTGGCTGCAAAACCTGCCCGAGGCGGTGCTGGCGGCCATTATCATCGTTGCCGTGCTCGGCTTGGTCGACCTCCCCGCGCTGCGTCGGGTCTGGCGTTTCTCCCGACAGGACTTCGCCGCCATGATGGCGACTCAGCTTGGTGTGATGCTGCTCGGCGTCGAGGCGGGCATCATGCTGGGGGTGGCGCTGTCACTGCTGCTGTTCCTGTGGCGCACCAGCCGACCGCACATGGCGGTGGTGGGCCAGGTGCCAGGTACCGAGCATTTCCGCAACGTCGAGCGCTTCCCGGTGGCGTGCAGTGAGTCGGTGCTGTCGGTGCGCATCGACGAGAGCCTGTATTTCTCCAACATCCGCTTCCTGGAGGAGCGCCTACTGCAGCTCGCGCTCGCCCGGCCCGGGGTGCGGCATCTGGTGCTGATGTGCTCGGGAGTCAATCACATTGATGCCAGCGCGCTGGACAGCCTCGATGCCCTTGCCGAACGGCTGCGGGCGGCGGGCATCCAGCTGCACCTGTCGGAAGTGAAGGGGCCGGTGATGGATCAGCTGCGGCGCTCAGATTTCCTGGAGCGCTTCGGCGGTCAGGTCTTCGTCAGCCAGTTCCAGGCGCTGCAGACGCTGGATCCGGCCAGCATCGTCGCGCCCGGCCAGCCGGCCGACCAGGCGCGGTCGGAGCGGCGCTAGGGCACAGCTTGGGATTCGCGCCGGCAGAGCCATATCGGGGAAAGCCCGGGCTTGTCGGAGCGTGCCGATATGGCGCAAGCCGCGCATCGACGATCAAGGGCGGGCGGTCGGCGCGCTGCTGTCCTCGCGCTCGCCTTACTGGTGCTGGCCGCTGCCTGGCTGGGGCCGCTGCCGGCCCTGGTCGCACATTCCTTTGCCGCCCACATGGCCATACACGTGACGGTGGTCACCGTGGCCGCGCCGCTGCTGGCGGGCGCAATGGCCGGCGGGCGCTGCGACCCGGTCCGCCGCGCTCCGGCGCTGTTCGCGCCGGTGCCGACCTCGCTGCTGGAGATGGCGGTAGTCTGGAGCTGGCACGCGCCGCTGCTGCATCACTGGTCGCGCCATTCCGGCTGGGGGCTAGTGCTGGAACAGGGCATGTTCCTGGCAGCCGGGACGCTGGTCTGGTTGGCAGGGTTCGGGGGCGATCCGGCAACCCGCCACGAGCGACGGGCTGCCGGCATGGTCGGGCTGCTGCTGGCGGCCATGCACATGACGCTGCTGGGTGCCCTGCTGGCGCTCGCGCCGCGCACCTTGTACGGCCACGCCGGGCCGGCTGCCATGGGGCTGACGGCGCTGGAGGATCAGCAGCTGGGCGGCGTGCTCATGCTGTTGGTAGCTGGCACGGCCTACCTGGCCGGCAGCCTCTGCCTGCTGGGTGGGCTGCTGCGGAGCGGTGAAGCACTCAGATCGCCAGGTCCCTGGGCCAGCCTACCAGCTCGTCGTGATCCACCGTATCGATGGCGGAGGGGCCGCTGTCGCGGGTATTCCAGGCATAGTTGAGTCTCGCGTAGACCGTGGCCATCCGCTCTTCCAGCAGCTCGTGGGCGGCTTCCGGCTCGTCCTCGATGTCCTCGATCAGCTCCTCCAGCGTCTGCGCCGCATCGCGCAGGGTCAGCAGAATCCAGTCGGCATCCATGACGGGTTCCTCACAGTTGGCTGGCCGCCGTGTTTACCGGAAGCGGCGCGTAACCACAAGTGTCTGGGAGTCGAAATGCCTCCATATCAAGCCGCAAGGAGACTTGTACTCGGGAGGCATCATGTTAAAGCGGGTCATGGAGCAGCTGCGAGCCCGGAACATGCTGCCGCGGGTCTCGGATACCGAGCAGGCCGCTCTGGAAGCTGGCACGGTCTGGATCGAAGGCGAGTTCTTCCGTGGCGATCCGGATTTCTATCGGCTACTGGCAGAGCCCTACCCCGAGCTGACCCCGGAGGAGCGGGCGCTGCTTGATGGCCCCGCCCGCGAGGTATGCCGCCGGGTTGATGCCTGGCGGCTCGGCGTGACCCGCGAGCTGCCGTCGGAGGTACTGCAGTATCTGCGCGAGCAGGGCTTCTACGGCTTCAACGTACCAGCCGAGTATGGCGGCAGGCCCGTCGGGGCGCTGGCCAAGAGCGTCATCATCGGCATGCTGACGCCGGCGACAGGGGCGGTGGCGACGTTAGTGGTGATTCCCAACTCCCTAGGGCCGGCTGAGCTGCTGGCCGACTACGGCACTGAGGCCCAGAAGAGCAGATACCTGCCGCGGCTGGCCAGCGGCGAGCTCACGCCCTGCTTCGCGCTCACTGAGCCGACGGCCGGCTCCGACGCCGCGCCATCAAGGCCGAGGCGGTGGCCTTCAAGGACGAGGATGGCGCGATCAAGCTGCGGCTTAATTTCCGCAAGCTCTACATCACCCTGGCACCCATCGCTGATATCGTCAGCCTCGCCGTACAGCTGCACGATCCGGACCGGCTGCTCGGCCGGGACGAGCGGCCAGGGATCACCGTGGTGCTGTTAGAGCGGGGCACGCCCGGATTCGAGATTGGCCGCCACCACGAGCCCATCGCCCCCTTCCCCAACGGACCGCTGGCGGGCAAGGACGTGGTCGCGCCGGCCAGCAACATCATCGGCGGCGTGGAGCAAGCCGGCAAAGGCTGGCGCATGTTGATGGAGACTCTGTCCGGCGGCCGGGCCATCTCCATCCCCGCCGGCGCCATCGGCGCGGCTCAGCATGCCGCTGCGCTGGCTGGTCCCTACAGCATGGTGCGCGAGCAGTTCGGTATCCCCATCGGCCTGATGGAAGGGGTACAGGCCAAGGTGGCGAAGCTCGCGGCGCTCAACTACGCCCTCGAAGCCGGGCGCACCTTCGGCTGCGCCGCTATCGACCGTGGCCAACGGCCGCCGGTGATTTCCGCCATCATGAAATACCGCTTCACCGATCTCGCTCGGCAGCTCGTCATCGAGGCCATGGACGTACTGGCCGGCGCCGGCATCATGCGCGGGCCTCGCAACAGGCTGGCCGAGAGCTACATCGGCGCGCCGGTGGCCGTCACCGTCGAAGGCGCCAACATCCTCACCCGCACCCTGATCGTGTTCGGCCAGGGCGCGGTGCGCTGCCATCCCTACGCGCTGCGACTGTTGGACGCGGTCGCGGGCGAGGACCCGGTGGCGTTCCGCGCCGGCCTGCTGGGCTGGGGCAAGCATTTCTTGGTGACTTTCGGCCGCGCCAGCGTGCGCGCCATGTCCCGGGGTTGGAGCGTCTCCGTGCCGGTGCGCGGACCGACTGCCGTCTACTACCGCCGCCTGGGTTGGGCCGCCAGTCGCTTTGCCCTGCTCACCGACCTGGCCTTGCTTGGCATCGGTGGGCGGCTCAAGGCTCGTGGCAATCTCGCCGGGCGCTACGCCGATGTGCTGTCCTGGCTGTACCTGGGCACGGCTACCCTGCGCCGGTTCGAGGCCGAAGGCTGCCGCGCCGAGGATCTGCCCCTGGTCCGCTGGGCGCTGGAGTACATGCTGGAGCAGGTCCAGCAGGCGTTCGAAGGCATTTATGCCAATTTCGACGTGCCCATCCTTGGCGTCCTGCTGCGCGGTCCGGGCCGCTGGTGGCTGCGGGTCAATCCGCTGGGTCTGGGCGTGACCGATCGTCTGCACGCACCGGCGGCGCGGACCATCCAGCGGCCCGGCGAGCAGTTCCAGCGGCTGATGCGATACGTCCATCTGCCGCCGGCGCAGCAGCCAGGATTGGGGTGCGTCCTGCACGCCTTCGCGCTGCTGGCGGAGGCCGCGCCGCTGCGCCAGCGCATCGTGCAGGCGCAAAAGGCCGGCAAGCTCCCGCGCGGCAACCCGACAGGGCAGGTGAGCCAGGCCGTGGCGGCCGGCATCCTGACCCGGGAAGAGGCCGATCGGCTGACGGCGGCGGAAGAAGCGCGGCTTGCCGCCATCGAGGTGGATGACTTCGCCCCCGAGGAGTACGCCCGGCGCACCGCGGCCGAATGAGCGGCGCTGACAAGCCTGGCGTTCGGCAGTAGGATGACGGCTCGGTTTTGTCCGCGCCGCCATGGCGTGCAACGAGGAAACGAGAATAATGGCGATCAAGGCCGTTTTTTGGGATTTTGGCGGAGTCATCACCAGCAGCCCCTTCGAGGCGTTCCGCCGTTTCGAGGAGGAACATGGTCTGCCCAGGGACTTCCTGCGCAGCGTCAACGCTACCAATCCCGACAACAATGCCTGGGCTCGCTTCGAGCGCAGCGAGCTGACGCTGGAGGAGTTCGACCGCGAGTTCGAGGCCGAGACCGCCGCAGCCGGTCATCCGGTGCCGGGGCGGAAGGTCATCGCTCTGCTGGGGGGCGACGTGCGGCCAGAAATGGTGCGGGCGCTCGAGCTGATCCGCACGCGCTTCCGCATCGCCTGCATCACCAACAACGTCCGGGCCGGCAAGGGCGCCGGTATGCACACCGACGCCGAGCGCGCGGCCCGGATTGGCGAGATTTTGGCGCTGTTCGAGCGCGTGTTCGAATCCTCCAAGTTGGGCATGCGCAAGCCCGATCCGCGCATCTATCTGCATGCCTGCGAGCAGATGGGGGTGGCGCCGGAAGAGGTGGTCTATCTGGACGACCTCGGCATCAACCTCAAGCCGGCCCGCGAGCTGGGCATGACCACTATCAAGGTGGTCGAGCCACGGGCCGCGCTGGAAGAGCTGGGGACAGTGCTAGGCATGCCGCTGCTGGCGGAGACGGCCTGAGCGGCTACCCCGGCGCGATACAGGGCTACTGATCGGCGCCTGGCGACGGCGCTAGCAGGCGCATGCTGCTGACTGCGGCCGCCACGGCGGCCAGCCCGGTGCCCAGCAGCAGGGCAATGCGGGCGCCGCTCTCGGCGCTGATGCCGAAGATCAGCGCCACCAGCACGGCGCCCAGGGTTTGCCCGGTGAGCCGGGCTGTGCCCAGCATTCCGCTGGCACCGCCGCTGCGCGAGCGGGGCGCCGAGTTCATGATGGCCCGGTTGTTGGGCGACTGAAAAAAGCCGAAGCCCAAGCCGCAGATAGCCATGCGCCAAGCCAGGTCGGCCGGCGTCGGCTCGCCGGGCAGTAGCGCGAGCAGCAGCAGTCCCAGGGCCAGCACTGCCAGTCCGGCGGAGCTGAGGATGCCGACCGGGTAACGGTCGGCCAGCCGGCCGGCGATGGGGGCGGCGGCGCCCACCATGAGCGGCCAAGGCGTGATCAGGAGGCCGGTCTCCACCGCCGAATAGCCCAGCACGTCGTGCAGGAAGAACGGCAGGGAGACGAAGGCCAGCATCTGCGCCATGAAGGAGCAGGTCGAGGTGGCGACCGAGAGCGCGAACACCGGGATGCGCAGCAGGTCGACCGGCAGTAGCGGTGAGGGCAGGCCGAACTGGCGTCGCACCAGCAGCCCGCCAAGAACCAGGCCGAGACCGATTTGCAGTCCGACCGACAGGCTGAAGCCGACGTGGCCGATGCGGTCGATGCCGCTGATTACCAGCCCGAATGCCAGCGCGTTGAGGACGGCGCTGGGAATGTCGAACGGATGCGGCGAGCGTCGGGTCACGGGCAGCGAAGGCAGGGCAATGGCCAGCGCCAGTAGGCCGACCGGCACGTTGATGGCGAACAGCCAATGCCAGTCGGCCAGCGACAGTATGCCTGCGGCCACGGTCGGTCCGGCTGCCGCCGAGACACTGACCGCCAGGGCGATGATGCCGATGCCGCGGCCAAGCATTCGCTGCGGATAGATAAAGCGCACTAGGGCAGCGTTGACGCTCATGATGCCGGCCGCGCCCAGGCCCTGCAGGAAGCGGGCGGCGGCGAGAGTGCCCAGCGATTCGGCCTGGGCGCTGAGCAGCGAGGCGACGATGAACAGGCACAGGCCGCCGATGGAAATGCGGCGATAGCCGATGGTGTCGCCCAAGGAGGACAACGGCAGCAGCGTCGAGATGACCGCCAGCTGGTAGGCGTTCACCACCCAGACCGCGGAGGCCGGGCTGACGCCCAGTTCCCTGGCGATGGTGGGGAGCGCCACGCTCACCATGGTGCCGTCCAGCACCGACATGACGATGGCCAGCACCAGGGTGAGCAGCGCCCAGTAGCGCTGCGGCGCCGGCAGGCCGTCGCTATTGTCGGTGAGAACGGTGGGTGCTCCGAGGGACGGCTTCACCGGGCTACCCGTCGCGCTGCGCTCAGGTCGCCGCCTGGACGGTTTCGAGCCTGCTGCGGCCGGCCCAGTCGCGGGCGAACTGCCAGGCGACCCGGCCGCTGCGCGAGCCGCGGCCCAGGGCGAAGCGCAGCGCCTCGGCGCGGACCTGTTCGGGATCATCGACGGCCACGCCCAGCCGCTCCAGCCAGCTGAACACCACGGCGAGATAGGCTTCCTGGTCGAAAGGGTAGAACGATACCCACAGGCCGAAGCGCTCCGACAGCGAGATCTTCTCCTCCACCGCCTCGCCGGGGTGGATTTCGCCGTCGACGTGGCGCGTCTGTCGGTTGTCGTCGAAAAACTCCGGCAGCAGATGACGGCGGTTGGAGGTGGCGTAGATTAGGACATTCTCCGGCGGGGCAGACAGCGAGCCGTCCAGCGCCGCTTTCAGGGTCTTGTAGCTGGGATCGTCGGCCTCGAAGGAGAGGTCGTCGCAGAATAGAATGAAACGCTCGGGCCGGTCGCGCAGCAGCCGGATCAGATCGGGCAGGTCGGCCAGATCGTGCTTGTCGACTTCGACCAGGCGCAGGCCCTGGTTGGCGTACTTGTCGAGCATCGCCTTCACGAGCGAGGACTTGCCGGTGCCGCGCGAGCCGGACAGCAGGACGTTGTTGGCCGGCAGTCCTTGCACGAACTGACGGGTGTTACGGTCGACCAGCTCCTTCTGCCGGTCAATGTTGCGCAAGTCCTCCAGCCGGATGCGGTGCGGTCGGGGGATGGCTTCAAGGAAGCCGCGACCGCCCTGCTTGCGCCAGCGAAAGGCGTGGGCGTTCCAATCCGGGGCTGGCGGTGCCGGCGGTAGCAGTTCCTCGACGCGGTTCAGCAGCTGCTCGGCGCGCGACAACAGCTGGTTCAGCTGATCTTGTTGCATTGCGACTCCAGTTCGGGATCCAGCGCCACGCGACCAGCGTGGCGGACAAATGAAGTTAGCGCGGCCGCCGGCCGCACAGATATCATGAACGTTCTTGCGGCCTGCCGCAGGCCGTGCCATCGAAGGCAAACGTATTTTCTCATGACACTTCTGCTCAAGGCTCCCAGCCGCTATCAGGAAGAAATCCGCAAAAGCCGCTTTCTTGCGCAAGCGGTGCCGCTCAGCCGGCCCGCTGAGGTCGAGGGCCTGCTGCGGCAGTTGAGCGCCCCTGACGCTACCCATAACTGTTGGGCCTGGCGCTTCGGCCAACAGTATCGCTTCAGTGACGACGGCGAGCCGGCAGGCACCGCCGGCCGTCCCATTCTGGCCGCCATCGAGCACAAGGGATTCGACCAGGTGCAGGTGGTAGTAACCCGCTGGTACGGCGGCATCCTGCTTGGCACCGGCGGGCTGGTGCGCGCTTATGGCGGGCTTGCCGCCAAATGTCTACAGGCCGGCGAAAGCGAGCACTACGTGCCGCGCAAGCTGGTGCGCGGCCATTGTCCGTACAGCCAGTTGGAGACATTCAAGTCGCGCCTGCCCGATCTCGAGGCCGTGCTGGAAGACGAGCAGTTCGACGCCGCCGGCGCTAGGCTGACTCTGGCTCTGCCGTCGGCACGGCTCCCCGCCGCGCAGGTACTGCTGCGCAGTCTCAGCCGGGGTGAGAGCGAGCTGGTCGTGCTGCAGGACTGAGGTCAGGGCGCGGCGGATGCTCTACCGTGGCGGTCGGCTAGTGCTGGCGCGTTCCGCCTGCAGCTCCTTGAAGCGTGCCAGGTCGGCGGCGAAGCGCTCGATCAAGGCTTGGCGCTCCTGCCGCTTGCCTGCGAAGTAGCTCTGATGCTCGCCGATCTGGCGTTCGAGGTCGCGGATGCGCTGATGGGCCTGCTGCAGGTCGCCGCGGCCGGTGCGCTCGATGGTGGCTGCCTGCTGCTGTGCCTGCTGCAGCTGCTGCCGCAAGGCCTCGATGCGGCCCTCGGCGAGGGTGATCTGGCCATCGATGACGGCAATCCGGTCATCACGGGCGCGCTCGATCTCCTCGGCGCTGGAGAAGGTCAGCAGCAGGGTCCGGTCGGCGGCCGCCTGCTTGCGGGCTGCCTCCTCCTCGGCCCGCCGTTTGGCTTCTTCCCGCTCGCGGGCGCGGCGCTCGGCCTCGATTTGATCCGGCGTCTTGGCGGCTTCGATGCGCTGCAGCGTCACGCCGGTGCGGGACTTCACCTCGCGCTCGTGGCCTGCCGCGTCGGGCGGGACGGTATCGCTGTAATGCACGCGACCTTGGGCATCCACCCACTTGTACAGGCGATCGGCTGCCGCCTGGCCGCTCAGGCCAAGCAGCAGGAAGGCGACAGCGATACAGCAGCGTGGTAAGGCCATGTCGGGGCGGCGAAAACTTCCAGCGAGTCGTTTGCCCCTCATCTTATCGCAATGTGCCGATGCTGTCGTGCAACCGTCCGGATTTCCGGGACGGCTCAGGTGGCGAGCACCGTTGCCAGCTCGATGTAGTCGTTGGACATGGGCTTCTTGGTGCCGACCACCTTGGCCAGCGGCACGCTGACGATGGCGCCGGCGCTGATCCCGACCATGACGTTGGACTGTCCCGCCAGCAGGTGGTCGACCGCACTGGCGCCGAGCACCGAGGCCAGCACCCGGTCATGGCCGCTGGGGCTGCCACCGCGCTGGATGTGGCCGAGGATGGCAGCACGGGCCTGGAAGCCGCGCTCGTTGAGCGCCTTGGTCAAATTGGGCGTACGGTTGGGGTCGTCGCCTTCCGCGACCACGATCAGGCTGCTGAACTTGCCGCGCTCCTCGCTGCTCTTGAGCGTGGCGCAGATGGCGTCCAGCGGCATGGTGGAGTCGGCCAGCAGCACGATCTCGGCACCGCCGGCGATGCCGACGGCGGCGGCGATGAAGCCAGCGCTGCGGCCCATGACTTCGATCAGGAAGGTCCGCTCGTGGGAGGTGGCGGTGTCGCGGATGCGGTCGATGGCCTCCAGCGCGGTGTTGACGGCGGTATCGAAGCCGATGGTCTCGTCGGTGCCGTAGACGTCGTTGTCGATGGTGCCGGGGATGCCGATCACCGGGAGGCCGGTTTCCTGCTCCAGCAGATGCGCGCCGGTGAAGGAGCCGTCGCCGCCAATCACCACCAGCGCCTCGATGCCGCGGGCGCGCAGGTCCTCGGCGACCTTGCGGCGCACGCTGGGTTGGCGGAATTCGTCGCAGCGGTCGGTCTTGAGGATGGTGCCGCCGCGGTGCAGGATGTTGGCCACCGAGGAGCGGTCCATCGGCTCCAGCTTGCCCTGCACCAGACCGCTGAAGCCTTTTTGCACGCCGAAGACCTCGATGCCACGCTCCAGCGCGGTCCGCACTACGGCGCGGACCGCCGCGTTCATGCCGGGAGCGTCGCCGCCGCTGGTGAGAACCGCGATCCGCTTTAGTGCCCGCGTCGGCTGCAGCTTGGGAATGGACCACATCATGTCGGCTTTCTCCGTTGAGCTAACTCGGGCTCAGTCGGCGCCGTAGCGCACACGATAGGCGCGCAGCGCCTCCAGCTCGGCCTCATGGCCACCCTGCTGGCGCAAGACCTGCACCAGCGTATCCAGGTTGGCGATGCTGACGACGGGGACGCCGAAGTTGCGCTCCACCTCGCGGGCCGCCGACAGCTCGCCCAGACCGCGTTCCTGCCGGTCCAGTGCGATGGCCACGCCCGCTAGGGTGGCGCCGGCGGCCGAGATTAGGGCGGCGGACTCGCGCACTGAGGTGCCGGCCGAGACTACATCGTCGATGACCAGTACCCGGCCCTGCAAGGGGGCGCCGACAATGACGCCACCCTCGCCGTGGTCCTTAGCCTCCTTGCGGTTGAAGGCGAAGGGAATATCGCGGCCGTGCCGGTCGGCCATGGCGATGGCGAACGCGGCTGCTAGTGGTACGCCCTTGTAGGCCGGGCCGAATACCATGTCGAACTCCAGCCCTGCGGCCAGGACCGCCTGGGCGTAGAACCGGCCCAGCTCCGCCAGTGTGCTGCCGGTGTTGAACAGTCCAGCATTGAAGAAGTAGGGGCTGATCCGGCCCGATTTCAGCTGAAACTCGCCAAAGCGCAGGACCTGGTGCTCGATGGCGAAGCGAATGAAGGCATGTCTGAAGTCGTTGTGCATGGCTGCTTGTGTTGGTGGTGGATCGAGACCGGCGCGGCGCCGGCTCGCTAACCGTACCCGGCGCTGCCGACTGTGGCTAGAGGCCGTCGGCGCGAAGGCTCAGCCCGTGTTGCGCATGCCGGCGGCAATCCCGTTGATTACAACCATGAGCGCCTTGCGCAGATTCTCCTCGCCGCCGTGGCGCACCCGAAAGAGCAGCTCGACCTGCAGCAGGTTGAGCGGGTCCACATAAGGGTTGCGGACATCCACTGAGCGGCGCACCACCGGGAAACTCTCCAGCGGCACCTTGTGGCCGGTGACCCGCAGGACGGCGGCCAGGGTGTCGCGGAAGCGTTGCCGCAGCTGCTCGCCGATCGGGCGCAGCGCGGGCGGAACCAGCCGGTTATCGTACTGCGCCGCCACTTCCGGATCGCCCTTGGCGAGCACCATCTCCACCATGTCGAGGAAGGCGCGGAAGAAGGGCCAGTCGCGGAACATGGTCTGCAGCTCCCGCTCTCGGCCCGCTTCCAGCTCGGCTCGCAGCGCTTCACCGACCCCCAGCCAGGCTGGCAGCAGCAGCCGGGTCTGCGTCCAGCTGAACACCCAGGGGATGGCGCGCAGCGACTCGATGCCGCCGTCGGTGCGGCGCCGCGCCGGGCGGCTGCCGATGGTGAGGCCTGCGATCTCCTGCTCCGGCGTGGCGGCGCGGAAGTAATCGATGAAGCCCGGTGTCTCGCGCACCGTTTGCCGATACGCCTGCATGGCGATTTCAGATAGCCGGTCCATGGTGTCGCGCCATTCCTGCCGGGCTTGCTTGGGCGGCAGCAGGGTCGCCTCCAGGACCGCCGTGGTATAGAGCTCGAGATTCCGCAGGGCGATGCCTTCCATGCCGAACTTGGCCTGGATCACCTCGCCCTGCTCAGTGACCCGGATGCTGCCGTCCACCGAGCCCGGCGGCTGCGACAGGATGGCGGCGTGGGTCGGCCCGCCGCCGCGGCCAATGGTGCCGCCGCGGCCATGGAACAAGGTGAGGCGCACCCCGGCCCGGCGGCAGGTGGCGACCAGCTGTTCCTGGGTCTGGTACAGCGCCCAGGCCGCGGTGAGATGGCCAGCATCCTTGCCCGAGTCGGAGTAGCCGATCATGACTTCCTGGTGCCCCTGGATGCGCTTGCGGTACCAGGGGATGGCCAGCAGGCGCTCGATGCAGCCGGCCGCGTTCTGCAGGTCCTTGAGGGTCTCGAACAGCGGCACCACCCGCAGCGGATGGCGTACCTGCATTTCCTTCTGCAGCAGCTCGACCGCCAGGATGTCGGAAGGCTGGGAGGCCATGGAGATGATGTAGGCGCCCAGCGAGTCCGGGCCGACCTCGGCCATGACCCGGAACGTCTCCAGGGTCTCCTGCACCTCGGGGTCGCCTTCGAAGCCATGCGGGATCAGCGGCCGCGGATTCTCCAGCTCCTGGATCAGGAATGCCTGGCGCTGCTCCTCGTCCCACTCGACGTAGGAGCCGAGGCCGAGCGCCCGGGTGATGGCGTCGAGGACGGCGGTATGCCGGCTGGCTTCCTGGCGGATGTCCAGCTGCAGCAAGGTCAGTCGGAAGCAGGCCAGTCGCCGCAGGAGATCCAGCAGCCGGCCTTCGGCGACGAGGCCGGCGCCACAGCGTTGCAGGGAGTAGTAGCATTCCAGCAGTGGGGCGGCGAGATCCTCGTACTCGACGTAGGCCTCGCCGGGCGGGCTGCGGCGGCCCTCCAGCTCGCTCTCCAGCCAGCGCAGGGTCAGGCGCAGCCTGGCCCGGACCCGCTTCAGCTTGACCCGGTACGGTTCCCAGGCATCGCCCACCGAAGCGCGCAAGTCGCTGTCGGCGCACTGCATGGACAGCTCCGGGATGAGCTTTTCGATTTCCTGCAGGTACAAGGCTGCCGCCTGCCAGCGGGCCAGCAGGCAGACCTCGCGGGTGACGCGGGCGGTGACCCGGGGGTTGCCGTCCCGGTCCCCGCCCATCCAGGAGCCGAAGCGGATTGGCATGACGTCCAGCGGCAGCCGCCGCCCGGTGTGCTGCTGCAGCATCTTGTCCAGCCGGCGGGCATAGCGGGGAATGGCGTCCCAAAGGACGTGCTCCACCACCGCGAAGCCCCAGCGCGCCTCGTCGACCGGGGTCGGCCGGCGCGGGCGAATCTCGTCGGTGAACCAGGCCGCCGTGATCTCGCGCTTGAGCGCCTCTTCGATCTCCTCGATTTCGTCCGGAGCCAGGTTGGGACGGTCCTGCTGGTCGAGCAGCTTGGCGATACGATAGTGCTTCTGCAGCAGCGTGCGGCGCATGACCTCGGTCGGGTGGGCGGTCAGCACCAGCCCGATTCGCAGGTTGCAGACCGCCTCGTACAGGCGCTCCGGGTAGATTTTCTTGACCAGCTCGGGGAAGGCCGCGTCCAGCGAGCCTCGTTGCGGCTTGCTGTCGGTAGCGCGGCGGTATTCGCGTGAGCGGCGGATGCGGTGGTGCTGCTCGGCGATGTTGGCCAGGTTGAGGAAATGGCTGAAGGCCCGAGCGACCGGCATGATTAGCGCATCGTCCAGCTCGGCTAGGCGCTGCTCCAGGGCGCTGCGGGCGCTGGCCTGGCCAGCGCGGGCGTCCTTGGATAGGGTGCGGATCGACTCCACGGTCCAGAACAGCTCGTCGCCGCCCTGCTCGCGCAGCACTTCGCCCAGCAAGCGGCCTAGCTGACGGATGTTGTTTCTTAGCGGCGCATCGTTGCTGCCGGCAGTCATGCTGATTCTCTCCTGAAGCGGCGCTCAGGCGGTCCCCAAGGCGCCTGAGCCGGAAGGATAAACTCCTAGCATGCGTAACAGCGTTGGGGCAATGCACGCCCAAACAAAAACGGCCGGATACTTGCGCAGCCGGCCGTTGAGAGGTAGCGACTGACGCTTATTCAGGCAGGCCGAAGTGCTCCACGCAGGCGAAGATGTCGGTGTCGCTGATAATGCCGATCGGCGTGCCGCTGGAGTCGACCACCGCCACCCGGCGAATGTTGGCTTCGGCCATGCGGGCGGCGCAGTCGAGCAGGGTCATGTCCTGCGGCACCGTGATCAGCGGCTTGGAGCAGACCTCCGAGACCTTGACGGTGTCGGGGCGACGGCTAGGCGAGACGATGCGCACCAGCACGTCGCGCTGCGTCATGATGCCCCACTGGCCATCCCCGCCCGGCTGCACGAACACCGAGGAGATGCCCTTGTCGCGCATCAGGTGCATGGCGTCCTGCACCGTGGTGTCGCCCGGCACTGAGACCGGCCGCGGGTTCATCAGGTCGGCCACGGTGTGCGGCGTGCGGCCGGAGGCGATCATCTCCTCCAGCGGGGCGATTACCCGGCGCCGCTCCCGCTCCTGGCGGTCCTTCTCCTGCGCGACCTTGCGCTCCTCTTCCTGCTTGCGGTACTTGCTGACGTCGAGGTTGCCGCGGATTTGCTCGATGATGGCATCGGCGAAGGCGGAGGTGGCCACCTCGGTGGCGCCTTCGATCTGGCGGGCGAAGTCGTAGGTGACGATCTTCTGCGACACCACCTCACCGTAAGCGACCCTGATCAGCTCGGCAGCCTCCCGCCAGCCGATGTGCTCCAGCAGCATGACGCCGGAGAACAGCAGCGAGCCCGGGTTGACCTTGTCGAGCCCGGCGTACTTGGGCGCCGTGCCGTGGGTGGCCTCGAACACCGCCACCGTGTCGGAGACGTTGGCGCCCGGGGCGATGCCGACGCCGCCAACCTCGGCCGCCACCGCGTCCGAAAGATAGTCGCCGTTGAGGTTCATGGTGGCGATGACGTCGAACTCGTTCGGCCGCAGCAGCATCAGCTGGAAAATGATGTCTGCGATGCGGTCCTTGATGACGATCTTGCCTTCCGGCCGCTTGCCGCCGTAAGTGGGGTAGAGCTCTTCCTCGGTAATGGTGTAGTCGCTGAACTCCTCGCGGGCAACTTCGTAGCCCCAGGTGCGGAAGGCACCTTCGGTGAACTTCATGATGTTGCCCTTGTGGACCAGCGTCACGCTCTCGCGGCCATTGTCGATGGCGTACTGAATGGCCTTGCGGACCAGCCGCTTGGTGGCGAATTCGCTGATCGGCTTGACGCCGAGGCCGGCGCCTTCGAAGAACTGGGCCCCCATCTCCTCGCGCAGGAAATTGGCGAGCTTCTCGTTCTCCGGTGTGCCAGCCTGGTATTCGATGCCGGCGTAGACGTCCTCGGTGTTCTCGCGGAAGATGACGACGTCGACTTCCTCAGGGTTCTTGAGTGGCGAGGGGACGCCGGGATAGTGACGCACCGGTCGGATGCAGGCATACAGGTCGAGCTCCTGCCGGAGGGAGACGTTGAGGGAGCGGAAGCCGCCGCCGACCGGGGTGGTGAGCGGGCCCTTGATGGAGACCACCAGGTCCTTCATCGCGGCCTTGGTCTCTTCGGGGAAGTAGTCGCCGTTGTAGAGGCCGGCGGCCTTCTCGCCCATGTAGAGCTCGCACCAGTGGATCTTGCGCTTGCCGCCGTAGGCCTTTTCGACCGCGGCGTCCCAGATCCGCAGGCAGGCCCTGGTGATGTCGGGACCAATGCCGTCGCCTTCAACAAAACCGATGATGGGATTGTCGGGCACCTGTAGCCGGCCGTCGGCTCCTATGGTGATTTTTTTTCCGTTTTCTGGATACTTGATATGCCCGCTCATGCGTCCTCCTTCTGTATGCTCGACCCCCGACGCAGACTTTTGGTCCACGGATGGGGTCGAGCGGCCGTTTGCCAAAACATCTCGTGTCCGCCCTTGCGGCGGGTGACCGCACCCAATTGGCATGGGGCGGGAGTCCTGGTGCCTGTGGGGGCTTGCGAAAGCGGCTGGCTGCCGTTGGCGGGCGCCCCAGCGACGCTATGTGCAGGCCCGCCAATGCGCGGCGC
>Ga0079224_100003470_pt1 | contig 19954 bp, 18 predicted proteins | sample Stecom2015_FD_80414 | JGI IMG/M metagenome (GOLD analysis project Ga0079224, IMG submission 80414) | Agricultural soil microbial communities from Utah to study Nitrogen management - Steer compost 2015 | ecosystem: Environmental > Terrestrial > Soil > Agricultural land | place: USA: Utah...
GCCGATATGGGTGACTGACGGTAGACTCTCGCTAGGATCGGCTGGCGGGTAGTCCCAGGTCGCGCCAGATTGTCCGTTGTAATCGCTGCCGCGTCGTGCTGCGCGCCACTGGTTACCGGCGCTGGCGCTATGCCGTTGATCCGGCTGAAAATTCTGTCCTGTATGCACGTTATAACGGGCGCGAGATCGACGAAGAGGACCTCGTTACGCTGTCTACCCAGCAACCAGCATCGATTCAGGAACCCAGACCACCGGTAGAACCGCCGACATTCATTGACCATGACGATCAATAGCCTGCTGAAGTTCACTGCTGCCGCTCTGTATCTCCTGTTAGCAGCGTGCCGCCCCACTGAGCAGAGGACGCCGTTTGCCGTAACGATAGCGCCATCGGAGATTGTGCCCGTTGCGCAGCGCGCTCTGACATCTGTGCCTACGGCTGATCTTTCAACACTGACCCCTACACCGACAGCAACCCCAACCTCGACGCCGACCCCTACAGCCACACCAACAGCAACGCCAAGCCTTACTCTGACGCCGACTGTGACATTCACGCCCAGTGCGACGGTTGAGCTTGGCAGCCTGCCCACTGAAAATGGCGAGATCGAAGCACCGCCAACCTGGACGCCACCGCCGGATAACCCAGCCGTCCAGATTGACGATCATTATCACCTACGCCGCCCAATTGCAGATGGCGGCGTCAACTGGGTTGACCGGACGTATCCTTATGGCGGAACGGCGGGTGGTCGATTGCAGGTGCATCATGGTGTCGAGTTTGTGAACCCGCGCGGCACGCCGGTTCTGGCGGCGGCTGCCGGGACTGTTGTTCATGCTGGAAACGATTCATCTTCACAATATGGCCCATACACGTCGTATTACGGCAATCTTGTCGTCATCCAGCACGATTTTGTTTCACCGGAGGGTTTGCCCGTATTTACGCTTTACGGGCATATGGACAGGGTAGAAGTGGAGACCGGCCAGCGCGTTGAGCCGGGCGTGCCGATTGGCAGGGTAGGGGACAGCGGGATTGCGCAGGGGCCGCATCTGCACTTTGAGGTGCGGGTAGGCAATGCATTCGACTTTGGTGCGACACGCAACCCGGAATTGTGGATTTTCCCCTTTTTTCGGTTTGGCACACTGGCGGGGCGTGTCATGGATGCAAACGGCAGCCTGCTGCGCGATGTGACGGTTCAGGTGCGCTCTACGGATATACAGCGGTATGCCTTCACGTACGCGGGCGATACCGTCAACAGCGATCCTGAGTTTGGCGAGAACTTCACACTGGGCGATCTGCCGGCCAACTATTATGAAGTCTCCGTGACAGACAATGGGCGCGTGCGCTTTCGGGAAACGATCTATGTCTATCCCAATCGAACAACCTGGATTGAAGTGAAACTCAGGCCATGAGGGCCTATCGAGATGACTCGATAGACCCTCTGATGACCATGATGGTCAGTTCTGATAGACGCGGAGCGTAACCTGCAACTGATCGCCGGGGATATCGTTGACCCTTAACACGCCGCGGTTGCCGTCAGCCGTGATGACGCCGATGATCGTATTCTGGTTCATCGACGTGCGCGGTATCGTAGTCTGGTTGATGATGCCGGGGTTGATTAAATCCCAGTGGACGGTTTCCAGCGTCACGTTGTTGATAATGCCCAGCTGCGCCCCAAAGAGGGCATCAAGCTTGGCGCTGGGACCCGTACCATTCCAGTTGACATCGCCCTGCACGCCGTTGCCTTCGAGATCAAGGGTATCTCCCGAATTCAGAGCCGCGGTCGTCTGCCGGATAATGGGTTTATCAACTGCGTAACTGAGTGTAAACGCAGTGTTGTTCGCCTCGCCCGGTCCTTCAGGCACTTCGTTGTTGAGGTCAGCCACGATGATGACCGAGTAAAAGCCGGTGTTGCTCAATGTGCCGTTGAGTGTTGTCGTGATCGCCTGGCCCGCCGGCAGCCCCTGAATGATAGCCGCCGAGTAAACGTTATTGGGCGGGAAGGTAGCCGCAATGGCGAAACGTCCGGCATCAGAGTTGCCGCGATTGCGTACCACAACGTTTACGGTGAAGTTCTGGCCGGCGATAATCGGCGACGGCGACACAGCGGCTGACTCAATTACGATGTCGGCTTCCTGCGGTGGAGCAGGGGTCGGTGTGGCGGCTGGCGTGGGTGTTGGCGGCGAATCGAAGATGGGCACGGTGTTGAGATCACCGAAGATTTCCATGATTCCGGCGGACATCCAGCCCTGACGCCCGCGAAAATCAATGACGATCCAGGTGTTTTCGCGGTTTGCGCCGATCACCTGAACAGTTTCGCCTTCGTTGAGTTGGCCCAGAACCTCAAACTGTGTGCTTGGGCCGGAGCGCACGTTCTGGAATGGGCGCCCTGTGACTGTGGCGACCACGCCTTCCGGAGTTGCCGTTGGCAGAGGCGTTGCTTCACCGGGCGGTGTGGGGATGTCATCCGGCAGCCGAACACCACCGGCATAGCGTGCGGCGACCTGCGGCGCGCCATATTCATTGATCCGCACGACAGCGACAGTGTTGCTGGTCTCGCCGGGACTCAGGGCTGCGGGACGCAGCAGGCCCTGCACACCCTGAACATTATCCAGTCGCTGTAGATTGGTGCGCAGATCGCCCGGCTGACCGATGGCGATTGCCAGCAGATTAACCGAGTCATAGCCGGCGGCGGCAATGGCGTCCGGTATTCTGCCGAATGTGCGGACGTAATTGCCGAGAAAACGAGTGCTTTGGGCATCGGTGGCAGTGAACGGCCACGTGGTTGTCGAGAGCATACTGGTGCGCAGGCTGGTCGGAACAATGGTCGTAAAATCCGGGCTTGCCGCCCGATCATAGGCGAGTACGCCATCCCAGCCGGCCTGGCGCAAAGTCACGAAAAGTTCGCTGGCAAGCTGCGCATCCCCATAGACGACTGCTGCCAGTGGATCACTCTGCACAATTGTGGTCACCAGGTCAGTCACCCGCGCTTGCAGCAGTAACTGCTGCGGCGTGACCCCTAGCGCCTGAAGCGCGCTGGTGAAACCAATCGCAACGTCGGTGCTTTCCACATCAAGCTGAACGACGGCGATGCTGCGCAGGTTCAGCTCGTTCACCAGATACAGCGCCAGTGCCTGTCCCTGAAGAATTTGTGCCGCACGCGAGCGGAAAAGCCGGTCTGTCGTGTCGTTGACGAGCAGGCTGTCGTTGGTTGCAGGCGTGAGCACCGGTACGTTGAGGCTTTGTAGCTGTGCCAGTCCGCCCAGTGCCTCACTGCTGGTAGCCGGCCCCAGTGCAGCGATGATGTTGGCCTGATTGAGATTGGCGACCGCGCCAGCCAGATTGACGCCTTCGTTGGTTGGCTGAACAATAAGCTCCAGACGGAAGAATGTACCATCGGCACCGCGCACGCCGCCGGCGGCGTTGATTTCATCGACGGCCAGTTGTGCCCCGGTGGTAATGGAACCGAGTTCGTCATCCAGTACCCCGATCCGAAAAACAGGTTGCTGCGCCTGAGCGAGCGGGCCACAGAGCAGCAGAAGCGTGACGAAGGTTACCCATGCAAATAGCTTTTGTTTCATGAACCGACTCCTCTAGCTGAGTGTTGGCGCAGGTTAACAATCGGTTGGTTTCTATTCTACACGCAAGTTGCCTGCCTGACTTGAATTTCAATCCTCAACGGACTATACTTGCTCAATATTTGAGCCTGAGTTGGTATTGGGGTAATAGCTAACCCATGCAGAGAGAACGTGTCGCAGACGATGTCTACGTCTTTACCAGCGATCTCTATGCCCAGGTTACAGCCAGCGTTGTCCTGACCTCTGAGGGCGCAGTGCTTGTCGATACGCTTGTCTACCCGGATGAATCCCGGCAGATCAAGCGTTTCGTCGAGAACCGTCTGGGCCAGAAGATCATTTATGTGATAAATACCCATTTTCATGCCGATCACACAACGGGAACCTGCTTTTTTGAGGGTGCGCATGTGGTGAGCCATGCGCTTTGCCGGCAACTACTGCGCCAGCGTGGTGGTGATAGCCTTGAAAAGGCCAAGTTAAGCTCCGAAGAGCTGCATGATGTTGAACTGGTACTGCCCGACATTGTGTTTGATGCCGGGTCATTGACCCTGCACTTTGGGAATAAGACCCTACAACTGTGGCATACACCTGGGCACAGTCCTGATTCGATTGTGTGCTATATTCCAGAGGATCGTGTCCTGCTGGCTGCGGATACCTTGATGCCTATTCCGTACTTTGTTGATGGCAGTTATGATGATTTTGTGGCGTCTCTGGAAAGTCTGCGAAAGGGAAATTACGAGAATATCGTCCAAGGGCATGGCGAGGTGATTCTCAGAGGCGAGATTGATGAAAAAATTGAGGGTGACCTCCAGTATCTGTACCGACTGCGAGATGCCGTTGATGAGGCACTGACCACCGGTACTTCTTTGGAGTCGATTGATATTGAAGCGTGTGGCAAAAGTCGGATATTACTGAATGGGACGGTGCAGCAGTTGCACCGCCAGAATGTCCTGGCACTGGCTCAACAACGCCGCGAACTTGTGCAGCAGCTATAGTTTTGTGAGGTGATGGGATGACCGAAGTAAGTTACTTGACCGCCGAAGGCGCAGAGGAATTGCGGCAGGAACTTGACCGACTTATCAACGTGCGGCGGCCTGAACTGGCCCAGAAGCTGAAGGAGGCGGTAGCCCAGGGTGACCTGAAGGAGAATGCGGACTATCACGATACCAAAGAGCAGCAGGCATTCGTGGAAGGACGGATTCAGTATCTTGAAAACATCCTGCGATCAGCCGTTATTATCGACAGCAACGGTGCAAAAGATGTCGTTGGGCTTGGTGCTGAAGTGACGATTCGTGAAGAAGGTGTGGACGAAGACGAGACGTATCTGATCGTCGGGGCTGCCGAGGCTAACCCGCGTGAGGGCAAGATTTCACACGAAAGTCCGATAGGCGCTGCTTTGCTCGGGCAGAAGAAGGGCGCTGTCGTTCAGGTAGATACACCCAGTGGCGTCACCAAATTCAAAATCCGACAGATCAGATAGCCAACGGTTTCGTGTGTTTGCGGAAACAACGCCCTCGAAGCAAGGGCGTTGTTGTTTTATCCAATCGGCGTGAAATCACCGGTTCCACCGAAGGGGTCATCTTCGGGTGGAGGTGGTGAAGGTCTGGGAGGTGGGGCGCCCGGTGAGGTGCGCGGCGGCGGGCTGGTAAAAGCCGGTGCTGAGGGGACGACGGGCGTAGTGGGCCGGGTCGGCGGCGGGCTGAATTCGGTGTCCAGCCGCTCAGGTGGCAGTGACGGCGCGCTGGCCCTGGCAGGTGCGCCCGCCTTGCGCCAGACAGAAATTTCGATGGTCGCCTTTTGCAGGAAGCTGTTTGGCGGCAGCGGTCCCTGACCGTATTCCATTTCGACAATGCGAGCCTGAAGGCGCAGCGTATTGGTGTCGAGTGTCAGAACAGCACCGGGCTGCATCAGCACAATATCGCCTTTGGTTTCCAGCTTGCTGCGCAGCGCCGGGTCATTGTAGGCGTATTCAGTGGCGAACACACCTGTCAGCGTGCGGACGAAACCTTCCTTATCGAACAGCCACACCTCTATTGCGGTCACTTTTGCTGGTTCGCTGTCCCCGATTGTTTCTGAGATGGCTGCGCCGCACTCACCAAGAAACATGCCATTGCTGTCTTCGACCTCGAATGAGTCATCATACTGGCCGCGACCCATCAAATAGACCGACATTTTGCGTGTGACCGGTGGACCCAGTTCGGCATCTTCCGGGGCAACCATTTCTCTTGCTCTGGCCTCGGCTGCTCTGGCCTGGCGCATGGCATCTATGGTGCGCTGGGTGGCCTCATCCGATACGCCGACCTGCCCGCGTGCGCGCTTGATTACCGGTTCAATCAAATTCGGGTAAATCAGCAGTTTACCGATCAGCGAGATCAGGACGGTGGCTACAATCATGACAATCGAGCCGACGACGAACGGCATCAGGTTCCCGACGATGGTGGGGCGTGGGGGAGCCGCTTTGCCGGGCTGGGCCTGTGCCGCCAATTCCCGAAATCCCGGGTCGGTTATTCCCAGCGCATCGACAATGCCCAGCGGGTCGTCAACCGCCGCCAGCAAATTCACGATGCTCTGGTCAAATTCCGGGCTGGTCGTTGCTGTAGCTGTTACCGCTGCATAGCGATCTGCCAGCAGGCGCACCCATTCGTTCTGCCAGCCCTGTTCGAGCTGACTCGGGTCGCCATCGTAGTAGATGATCGGTGAGATCGCATAGGCCCAGAGTAAGCCAATAATGAAAGCCAGGACAACGATCAGAACCGTTGACCGGCTTGGCATCGAAGGCTTGAGTACAACTTTGTACACGCCGTTATAAGTGCCAACTAACCAGTCGCGGAGCTTCTGCATAAGGTGCGGCCTTTCACGGAGAACTTGCGAATCCCGATATTCATGCCTGTATTGTACAGTAAATATCGGGATTGCAAAAATTGACCTGCGGGCTTACGCCGGCTCGGCACTGACTTCGGCAACTTCTTCCATTTTGTAGGTTCGCTGGCAGTTCGTACACTGGGCGGTGCTCCGGTTTTGTACAACCAGCATTCCGCCGCAGTTGGGGCAGGGCTGTGCGAGCGGGCGCTTCCAACTGGTGAAGTCGCAATCCGGGTAACGTGAACAGCCGTAGAAGGTACGCCCCCGGCGCGACCGACGCTCGATGATTTCGCCGCCGTGTTCGGTTCCACAGATCGGGCACGGGATGTTCATGCGTTCCAGCCAGGGTTCCGTGTAGCGGCACTCCGGGTAGTTCGAGCACCCGATAAATTTGCCATAGCGCCCGTAGCGGATGACAAGGGTCTGATGGCCGCCACACGATGGACAGTCGCGCCCGATAGATTCTTCCTGGGTAAGCTGCGGCATATTCCGGCGGGCATTTTCTAGCTGCTGCTCGAAGGGCCGATAAAATTCGTTAAGCATGGGTCGCCATTGAATTTTGCCCTCGGCAATGTCGTCCAGTTCTTCCTCCAGATAGGCAGTGAACTGGTAATCGAGGATATTCGGGAAGAACTTCATCAGCAGGTCGTTGACCGTCTTGCCGATTTCGGTGGGAACAAGGCGGTTGTCCTTGCGGATAACGTATTCCCGATCCTGAATAGCGGCGACTGTCGGCGCATAGGTGCTGGGCCGGCCAATGCCGTACTCTTCCAGTGTGCGCACCAGACTGGCTTCTGTGTAACGAGGCGGCGGCTGGGTGAAGTGCTGCTCTGGCAGCAGGCGCAGCAGTTTGAGGACCTCATCTACATCGAGTTCGGGCAGGATGCGGCCTTCATCTTCATCCGCAGCCGTATCTTCATCGCGGGTATCCTCATACAGCGCGAGGAAGCCGGCGAACTTGATGGTGCTGCCGGACGCGCGAAACAGGTAGGGCAGGTCCTCAGCAGATGGTCCGGCCACGATTTCGATGCGAAGCGTGTTGTAAACTGCGTTTGCCATCTGGCTGGCGACGAATCGCTCCCAGATCAGCGTATACAGCCGCAACTGATCGCGGGAAAGCGCGTCTTTGAGGTTAGCCGGTTCGCGTCGAACGCTGGTGGGACGGATTGCCTCATGAGCTTCCTGCGCGCTCTTGGCACGGGTTCGGTAAACGGGCGGTCGGGCCGGGGTGTAGTCCTTGCCAAAGCGGTTTTGAATATACGTGCGCGCATCGGCCTGCGCCTGTGAAGAAACATTGGTGCTGTCCGTTCGCATGTAAGTGATCAGGCCGACAGTGCCTTCCTTGCCGATGTTGATGCCTTCATAAAGCTGTTGGGCAATGTTCATCGTCCGCTGCGCATTAAAGCCGAAGCGGCGGGATGCTTCCTGCTGCAAGGTGCTTGTGGTGAATGGGGCCGATGGCCGGCGCTGGCGCGTACCGTGTTTAACATCGGCTACACGGAAGAGGCTCTTTTCGAGAATTTCCAGGTGTGGTTTGACTTCACCCTCATTCCCGAACCTGACATCCTCGTTATTGATCTTAGCCAGATGTGCGATGAACGCCCCGGGATCGGAACCGTTGGCGGACTGCTTCTGCAACTCGGCATCGAGTGTCCAGTATTCTTCCGGCGTGAAGTTTTCAATCTCACGCTCACGGTCAACCACTAACCTTACGGCCACACTCTGGACCCGGCCAGCGGTAAGCTGGTTGCGAACCTTCTGCCACAGCAGTTCCGTGATGTTGTAGCCTACCAGTCGATCCAGTATCCGCCGGGCCTGGTAAGCGTCCACGACTTCCTGATTGATGCTGCGGGGGTGACGAAAGGCGTCTCGGATAGCCGTATCGGTGATTTCGTGAAAGACCACCCGCCGTACCCGGTCCTTGTCCATGTCCGTTGCGGCGATCAGATGCCAGGCGATGGCCTCACCCTCGCGGTCAGGGTCTGTTGCCAGATAGATTTCTTCGGCGTTGGCAACATCGGCCTTCAGCTCTTTAATGACATCGCGCTTGTCATTCATAACCCGGTAGCGTGGTTCAAAGTCATTTTCGACATCTACCGATAGTTGCGAAACCAGCAGATCGCGCACGTGGCCTTTTGAAGCCTTGACCGTGTAACCCTTGCCCAGGAAGTTGCCAACCGAGCGGGCCTTCGCGGGCGATTCGACGATGACCAGCTTGCCGATATGTTTCTTGCTTCTGGTCGCCACCGATTTGCTTTTTCGGGATTTGCTCGATTTTGGCCGTGCAGTTTTTTTGCTGCGCGCAGGTTTTTCAACCTTGTCCGGTTTCGGCAGGTGATTGTGGGCTTCTGTTGCCCCCATGCGAAACAATCTTGTGCCGCAGTGGGCGCATTTGCCTTTGGTAGCAGGTGTGCCGGTCTTGGTATAGACCGGTTCTGCGCTGACGATTTCTCGCTTTGTCTTGCAGCTTACACAATAAGCCTGAAGTGCTTCGCTCATACGATGTCCTTGATGGCTTACAGATACTTGTAGTTCTTGTTAGTCAGCAGCTTATTGACGACTTCCTTCACATCCTGCGCACGGTCTTTGTGGCATAGGAGCAGGGCATCAGGGGTATCGACAATAATGATGTCTTCGATACCGATGGTAACAGTCAGCTTATCGCTGTACACCAGCGTGTTTTTCGTATCGATAATCACGTTAACGGGCGATTTGCCTTTGAAGTGATTGCCGTTCTTATCCAACTTGAGCACATCGAACAGCGCATCCCAACTGCCCACATCATTCCAGCCGATGTCCACCGGAATCACGACGATGTCTTCTGCATGTTCCATGACGGCAAAGTCGAGCGAAATCTTACGGATGTTATCCCAGATAGACTCGAGGGTATCTTCAAAGTGTTCGCTATCAACAACCCGCGCAATTTCCTGGAACTGGTCGTACATTTCCGGCTGCTGGCGTTTGAATTCTTTGAGGGCTGTCGCCGCTTTCCAGATAAACATGCCGGAATTCCAGGTGTATTCACCAGATTCAATGAAATGGGCTGCCGTTTGCTCATCAGGTTTTTCGGTAAAGCCGAGCGAACGGTATGCCTGGAAGCCATTAATAGTGGCTAACGGTTCTCCCTGCCGAATGTAGCCGAAACCGGTAGCCGGGTAAGTGGGTGAAAGGCCAAGCGTTACAATACGCCCGTCACAAGCCAGTTCGTAAGCCGTCTGCAGCACATTGCGAAATACCTCTGTTTTGGTGATGTGATGGTCGGCTGTCAAAATAGCGACGGTAGCCTGAGGGTCGCGTTCGTGAATTACGGTGATACCGAGAGCCGCTGCCGGCGCTGTGTCGCGTCCGTAAGGTTCAATAATGAAGTTCTCCAGCGGAATTTCAGGCACGTCGTTACGCATCACGTCAAAGTAAAGCCGGCCTGTCACCACGTATATCTGTTCAGGCTTGAACAGGGGAGCCAGGCGTCTGACGCTCACTTTGAACATCGACTCTTCTTCAACCAGTGGCAGAAGTTGTTTCGGCGTATCCTGACGGCTCATCGGCCACAGGCGAGTGCCGCCACCGCCGGCCATAATCATTGCGTAGAAGTGTTCCATATCTGCTCCAGAGCAGCCTAACGTACTTGTACCAGGCAATATTGCATAGGTCCGACCTTTCGTGCAAGCCCCTTCAGTTCAAGAATCGTCAGCGTGCTGGTAATTTCAGCGATCGGCAGACCGCTGGCACGCGCCAGATCATCCACATGCAGCGGGTCAGCACTCAGGTGACCAAGCACCTGCGCTTCGGTCCTGTTGGCAGGAACCACACGTTCGGTGATGGTTTTTGCTTCGACTCGTGTGTAGGCAATGCTCAGTTCGTCCATGATGTCGGTTGCGGACATGACCAGTTTCGCGCCGTCCTGGATCAGCCGATTGGAGCCACGACTGGCCGGATTAAAGATGTTGCCCGGAACCGCGAAAACCTCCCGACCCTGTTCGGCGGCCATGCCCGCTGTAATCAGCGCACCACTGCCTTCCGGCGCTTCGACAACCAGAACACCCAGCGCAATGCCGCTGATAATCCGATTGCGTCGCGGGAAGTTACGTGCTTCTGGCGGCGCTCCCAGCGGAAATTCGCTGATTAATGCGCCATTCTGCACGATGTCATTTGCCAGCTCACGGTTGTCAGCCGGGTAAATGTGGTCGATACCGCAGCCAAGCACGGCAATCGTGCGGCCACCGGCATTTAACGCACCTCGATGAGCGGCAGTATCGATGCCGTGTGCCAGACCACTCACAACCGTAACTCCCTGCTTTGCCAGTGCTCCCGATAATTTGTAAGCTGCCTCCAGACCATAATGTGTCGCCTTGCGGGTCCCCACAACGCTGAGAGCATTATGATCTACCGGGAGCAGCGATCCCCGGACATAGAGCAGAAGCGGCGGATCAGGAAGCTCTTTGAGAAGCGGCGGATAAGCCTCATCTGCCAGCGTGAGCAACCATGCACCGGCCTGTTCCACCCGCTTCATTTCCTCATCAAGATCGAGCTGTGCGCGTTGTTTCAGCAGATTGAGGCGCGGTTGAGCTTCCAGACCGGCCTGCTGTAACTGCGCGTCGGAGGCGTCCCAGGCGGATGCTAAATCACCAAACCAGTTGATTAAATGACTCAAGCGTCTGGGACCGATTCCCGATACCAGACTGAAGCCCAGCCAGAATTTGTCGTCGCTCACGGAAAGTCAAGTGTAGTCTGCTATGCCGCAAACAGCATAGCAAGCGTTGCGCTGGCTTGTCAAGCGGGCAAATTTAGTCAGAGGATCAAACCTTCGGGCAGATTGACTGCGACGAAGCCCTGTTCGATGTTGGTTTCAATGATGGTTTCATCCGTTACCGGGATGAGCAGTTCGCCGTAACGGGCGCTTTCGACGACGTACACGTCATTGGCGCCCGTTTCCATCACATCGACGATTTTGCCTAACTGCTCGCCATCCGCTGTGCGAACTTCCAGACCAATGAGTTGGAAGAGGTAAAATTCGCCTTCTTCCAGCGGGACGGCGTCTTCAAGGCTGACCATTACATACAGTTCGCGGAAGACTTCGGCGTCGGTGCGGTTATCGATGCCTTCAAGCTTGAGAAGCCCGTAATTCTGGTGCATCCGCATGTGTTCGACTGCATAGACAGCCGGCGCTTCCGCGTCAACACCTTCACCGATATAAACTTTTCCGAGTTCCGTAATACGTTCCGGGTAATCGGTCAGGATGCGCATACGCAGTTCACCACGCACACCGTGCGGCCGGAGGATTTCCCCAATCAGCAGGAAGCGCGGCGGTTCGGGCATCAGCTAGAGAATCTCCAGAATGATGCGTTTGCGACGGTTATTGTCTGCTACACGCAGCAGGGCGCGTATCGCATTCGCCACACGGCCGTCTTTACCGATTACACGTCCGACATCTTCCGGTGCGACTCGCAATTCGAGGATGATCGCAGTGTTGGTGACCCGCTGCCGGACTTTAACCTGTGATGGGTCATTCACCAGACTCTTGGCGATGTAACCCACCAGATCTTCCATTGATGACGAATCGTTGCGTGAGTAGTTTCGCGGGGGCACTATGCTTCAGCCTCTTCGCTTGTACCAGCCGCTTCCAGTTCCTTTGCTTTCTTGCGGGACTGGCCGGGGGCTGGTGCTGGATAGCGTGTCTTTGGACTGACCGGCTCCGCCTGAGCGCGCGCGGCTTCAGCCTCAGCGATTAACGTTTCCAGGCTTTCGCCATTCTTCAGGCGCTGGTAGCGGTCCCATGTGCCGGTGCGTTCCAGTATTTTTCTGACAGGATCGGTTGGCTGAGCGCCGGTGCTCAGCCAGTACAGCGCGCGCTCTTCCTGTACGACGTTCGTTACCGGTTTGGTGCGCGGGTTATAATGCCCGATCACCTCGATAAAACGCCCGTCGCGGGGGCTGCGCTGGTCGGCGACCACAATGCGGTAGCTGGGCTGCTTCTTCAGACCGACCCGGCGTAAACGAATACGAACCATTGTTGCACTGCTCCTTTATCATGCGCTCTCATGCATCAGCTATGATGGAGAGCCACTGTCGTTAAATGCCAGTGACATGGCGACAGTTGGGGAAGGGAATGTCCCTAGCCCAAAAAACCCGGCAGACCGCCCGGGATTTTGAAACGGCCTCTACGCAACTGACTCATCAGCTTTTTCATGTCACGGAACTGCTTAATGACCTGATTGACATCACTGACCTGGACACCGCTGCCTGCGGCAATACGCTTTTTACGGCTGGCATCCAGAATCTTGGGGTTGTTGCGCTCTTCAAGCGTCATTGAACAGATGATGGCCTCAACTTTCTTGAGGCTCTTGTCCATGTCTTCCTGATTGATCTGGTCCTGAAAACGGCTCATGCCCGGCAGCATATTCAGAAGCTGGCCGAGCGGTCCCATGTTACGCACCCGGCGCAGTTGATCCAGAAAATCCTGCAACGAGAACTCATCCTCCATGAGTTTCTTTTGCAGCTTGAGCGCCTCGGCCTCATCGAAGCTGGCCTCAGCTTTTTCGATGAGCGTCATAACATCCCCCATGCCCAGAATGCGCGACGCCAGGCGATCCGGGTGGAAAACCTCGAAACCATCGAGCTTTTCGCCAGTCGTGAGGAATTTGATCGGCACACCGGTCACCGCACGCATGGAGATCGCTGCACCGCCGCGTGCGTCACCATCCACTTTGGTGAGAATCAGGCCCGTGATGCCTACGCGTTCGTTGAAACCCTGGGCGATATTGACCGCTTCCTGACCTGTCATGGAGTCGGCGACGAGCAGCACTTCTGCCGGTTTGGTGCGCTGCTTGATCTGCTCCAGTTCGGTCATGAGGCTGTCATTGATTTGCAGGCGGCCGGCAGTGTCGATTATCACAACGGAGACGCCGGCTTCCTGAGCCGCTTTGAGACCGCGTGTCACGATGTCAACGGGGCGGGCGCTGGTTCCTTCCTCGTAGTAGGGTACGTTGATCTGTTTCGCCAGCGTGACCAACTGATCGACAGCAGCGGGGCGATAGGTATCGGCGGCGATGAGCATAGGGCTGCGTCCCTCGCGCCGCAGGTAGGTCGCAAGTTTGGCAGCGGTGGTGGTTTTACCCGCGCCCTGCAAACCAACCAGCATAATGACGTGAGGTTTCGTGCTGCCCGAAAAGTTCAGACGCCCCGGTTCGCCCAGTGTGTCCATCAATTCTTCGTGGACGATCTTGACCACCATCTGGCCGGGCTTGAGACTTTTGGTCACCTCTGCGCCGATGGCACGCTCTTTGACCCGTCTGATGAAATCCTTGACTACCGGCAAAGCAACATCAGCCTCAAGCAGTGCCATGCGGACTTCGCGCATGACGACATCGACATCTTTTTCCGTCAGGCGTCCGGCGCTGCCCAGGCGGTCAAAGGTTGCCTGTAACCGATTGGTCAAACTTTCAAACATGGATGTGATGTCTCTCTCATCTTTAAGCGCCTGCATTTTACGCCGGGTGCAGCGCATTCGTCAAGGCGTGGTAGAGGTTGACCGACCTTTTCCAGGCGTATGTTTTCAGTCCTCATAGAGGAAGCGGCGATAGGCGCGGTTGTGGTAGACCAGCGGTTCAACCGGGTCGTCCCGGCGCCCTGTTGCAACAACCTCCCCGACGAATATCAGGTGCGTCCCGCCATCGTGGATACCGTAAACGTGGCAGTCCAGCCAGGCGATACAATCTTTCAGGATTGGCGCGCCGGTTTTGGCTGTGAAGGTTTCCACGTTGTAGAAACGATCCGCATTTTCTGGCAGTTGGGTATACCCGGCAAACTGGGCAGAGATGTTTTCCTGATCTGCGCTCAGAATGGATGCTGCGTATATACCGGTTTTCTGAATGAGCTGTGTCGTGCCAGCCTGCTTGTGAAGACAGACCAGAACGAGCGGCGGCTCCAGAGAGATGGATGTAAACGAGCTAGCGGTCATGCCCTGCCGGCTCTGGTCGTCAGCAGTTGTGACGACGGTCACGCCGCAGGACCACAGCCGCATGGTTCGGCGCATAGCTTCCGAGTCTACGCTCATTAATGTATTCCCCGCGATGGATTTTTTACGCAACTTTGTCCCAAGTCTTACCAGTATAACCTCCGTCCAGGTGAATCGCATTGTCCGTTTGACCAGTCTGCGGATTGCGCAGTAGACTGGTGCATCGCTGCGCTGGCGCGTTTGTATCCCGTGTAGCAAGGAGTTGCATCCGTGAGAATGGCTCTGGGCATCGATATAGGCGGCACACACACCAAAATTGGCGTGGTCAACGAAGCCGGGCAGATTCAGGCGTTTCGACGTATTCCGACCGATGCGCGAGGCACAGATCCGCAGCCGTATCTTGGCAGCCTGATTGATGCTGCGCAACAGGTCATTCAGGAGACAAATGGCGCGATTATGGGGGTCGGTCTTTCGACACACGGCCATCTTGACGATCAGCGCCGGGGTCCAATTCTGTGTGAGAACACCCCCGCGCTACAAGGTGTTGATATACGCGGGCTGCTGGAGGCGACCTTCCGGCTGCCGGTGGTAGTCAATAATGATCTGACAGCCCACGCGCTGGCAGAATATGTCTATGGCAGCGGACGCGGCACGCGCCGGTTTATGGTGATGGCAGTAGGCACCGGGCTTGGGGTCGGGGTAATCGTTAACGGTGAGCCGCTGCGATATATCGAGGGTACGCCCGGCGATTCAGGACGTGTTATTCTGGAGCCAGATGGCCCGCCCGATGTGCTGGGCGTGCGGGGAACGGCTGAGGGCTTATGCGGTGTGCGCGGGATCGAACGGCTGGCGCGGGAAAATTATGGCTATGATGTCCCGGCTTACGAAGTCATTCGGGCAGCCCGCGAAGAATCCAGCCTGCCGGCGCAGCAGACGATGGCGCAGGTGGGTTCTTATCTGGGTCACGCGCTTGCTTTGCTCAGCCCCATATTTCTGCCGAATAAAATTGCGCTGACAGGCGGAACAACGGAAGCAGGGCCTGTTCTGCTGGATGCGTGCCGAAAACGATTCCAGGCTATGGTCGGCGATTATCACCGCCGGTTGGCCGAGGCTGCGCCGGAATACTACTCAGAGATCGACATCGTGATTGGGGAGATGCGCGGCGAAACCGGCGTCGTCGGCGCGGTAGTTGAACTGTTCAAACACCTTTAGGCGATAATAACGTGAATGCCCATAGCCCGTAGTTCATCGAGGATTTGTGGTTCGGCCTGACGATCCGTAACCAGGGTGGTGATGCGATTGGCCGGGGCCACATAGGCTGAGGAAACCTTACCAATCTTCGTGTAGTCAGTGACAACGATAAGCTCTGATCCCATCTCCAGAATTTTGCGATCTGTCATCACCTCCGGGAGATAGTCATTGGTGATCCCGGATCGAGTGCTGAGAGCCTTTACACCAATAATCACCTTGTCCATGCGAACTTCCTGAAGGGCCTGCTCGGTGATATGCCCGACCATTGACAGTTCTGAAGCGCGCAGCATCCCGCCCAGCACAACGACTGTGATGCCCTCTGCTGAGGCCAGCTCGTGGGCGATATTGACTGCGTTGGTGATAACGGTCAGATTCTGGCGCGCTGTCAGATGCCGCGCCACATAGGTTACGGTGGAGCCGGAACCCAGAAATACAGTTTCGTCATCCTTAATGAGCGCCGCTGCTGCCCGTGCGATACGTTCTTTGTTTGCCCGATTCTGAAACATGCGCTGGATAACCGGCGGCTCCTCCGGCATATCGACAGGGTAGACCGCGCCGCCATGCTCGCGCCGGACCAGCCCTTTTTCCGCAAGTTCCTTCAGATCACGGCGGATGGTGATGTCGCTGACATCGAAGTGCTGGCTCAGTTCCAAAACGGTTGCCCGACCGTTTTCGCGTACCCGATTGACAATGATCCGTAATCGCTCGTCTTTTAGGGTCATCGTAGCGCATCTCTTTGGGTTAAGGCCCTCAGTTGTAAGTGATATACCAGTCTTTAGCGGCTTCAATCGGCTGATAAAAGTCCGTCCAGGCGCGCCCGTGCTGATGAGCTATATCGCTCAATCGGCTGAGGCGCTCAACTGCGGTGGATTGGAGAAATCGCTGCCGTTCGTCCGGGGGCATAGTGACACACTCTTTCCAGATGGCTCGCCCAGCCAGAAAACCGCTGGCCCCGGAGCGGCAGGCTGCATCGACCTGACGCTCGAAAACCGGGAAATCCACCCCGGCACTGAGCAGCACCCAGGGGGCCTCACAGACCTGGCTTACGGCTTCGCACGCGTCCAGCCAAGACTTTACGTCGTCGTTGAAGTCGGCGTCAACCGGAAATTCAAGTTTGAGGACATCGGCCCCAAGCTGGCTGAACCGGCGCGCCGTTTCGCGGACAATTTCGGGCCGGTGCGCGGCAAATTCGGCGCTGCTTTTGGAAACACTGGCATCCAGACTGTAAGAGATCGGCTCGACGAACAGGGGAAGATCGAAGTTGTGGCACGTCCCGGCAACATCTTGTACCAGATTTTCTATTTCAGTTGCCAGTTCGCCGGCCTGCGGGTGATAATACACCAACAGCTTGACGGCGGACGCACCCATTTTTTTGATTTTTTCAACGGTCCAGTCCGGGTCAAAGTCTGTGTGGCGGTAGGTTGAAGTACCCGAATAACCACTCTTTTCCAAGGCCATAAGCAGCCCGCTGGCGCGATTCAGCGAAAGAACGGCGGGCAGGCCGTAAGTCGCGTCCAGGAGGACAGCACTGGTATGGGCCGAGAGGGCATCAACCACTTCCCGCTTGATTGTGATTGCCTGTTCGTAAGTAGCGTTTTCCGGCAGCACCTTGACATAGGTGCCGCGCTGATCAAAGGCCATAATCGTAAAAACGTGAGCGGCGCTGCTGGTGGTTTTCAGACCACGCCAGCGACCGGGTGTCACGGTGCGGGGATTCATAGGTATGTCGAGCCTCCTGTGTGTGCGTTCATGTATAGTATCATGATTTTTTGTTGAAACCCATGTGATTATTTTGGTTTTTTTGTATACTTATAGTACCAAATATTCACAGGTAGTCGCCAATGAGAACATTGCTGATTGTAAGCGGAGGCGATTCGCCGGGGATTAACGCTGCACTTTATCGCTTCGCGCTGCTGGCAGATCAGTGGGGAGATCAGGTCATTGGCGCTGTGGGTGGGGTAGCGGGGGCAGTCGAAGGTCATCTGACAGATATACGACCAGAGCTGCTGGCTCCCTTTGCCGGGTCTGGCGGCACGTACCTGAGTACGAGCCGGGAACCGACCCTGAACGATCCTCATAATCGCATGAAGTTAAGTGAAATCATCTCGCGGCAGCGAGTGGACAATATCGTTCTCTTTGGCGGCGATGGTTCGCTTCGTCATATCCCGCCCATTTTGCGGGACATGGGTATTGACTGCATTGGGATACCGACGACTATCGACAATGACGTGCCGGGCACTGACGAGACCATCGGGTTTGACTCTGCCTGTAACGCTGCGCACCGGGTCATTGACGGGCTGCTGGCGACCGGGCGGGCGCTGCCCGGACGAATCTTCTCGGTGGAAACGCTCGGCGGATCGACGGGCTTTCTGGCGCTGGAAATTGCCTACACGGCGGGCGCCCACGCCGTTCTTGTGCCGGAATATGAATATGATCTGGACTGGCTGGCAGACCGGTTGAGTCAGGCGGCGGATCAGTACAAGCTGGCGCTGTTGGTGCTGTCAGAGGGGGCGGCGGCGAGCCGTATCCTCGTCGAGGATATGCAGCGGCAGCATAATTTGCGTATCCGGGATACACGGCTGGGTCATGGACAGCGCGGGGTTTCGCCTTCGCATCGTGATCGCACGCTGGCGTTCCAGATGGCTGAGATTGCGTTCGCCGGGCTGCATGACCGCGTACAGGTGGGTACGACGCTGGTGCAGAATGGGGAGATTCAATTGTGCGAAGACCTGGTGACCCGGTTCCCATCCCGTCAGCCAGATTTGCTTCGGTATCAACAGATAAATGGACTGGTGTGAGCTATGCAGCGGGGTGCTAACTGAATGGCTGAAATAGGCGAACATACATATTCCGAGATCATGAGCCAACCGTCGACCTGGCGGGATGCGCTGCAATTTTTTGCCTCTCGGTCTGCTGCCCTTGAGGCATTGTGGCGGGGCACGCCGGCAGATGAGGTGATCTTCACCGGCTGTGGCTCGACATATTATCTCTCGCAGGTTGGCGCGGTGCTGTTCCAGCAGTTGACGGGGGTGCCGGCTCAAGCCTACCCGGCGTCTGAACTGGTTTTTTATCCGAACTATCTGGCGGACAAAACATACCTTCTCGTCGCCGTTTCGCGTTCCGGGACGACCACTGAAACCGTCGCGGCAGCACGCGTCTTCCGAGAACGAGCGAAGGGCGGGATTGTGGGTATAGGCTGCTACAGCGAAAGCGACCTGATGCAGATGACCGATCTGGCGCTGGTCGTGGACAGCGCGCGCGAACAGAGCATTGCCCAGACTCGTTCATTCAGCAGTATGTTGGTCATTGCGCAGTTGATGGCTGCGTTCCTGGGGGGGCAGGGGGATGCTCAGGCACTGGCTGTGCTGCCTGATATTGGTCAGCGATTGCTGACTGAATATCACCAGATGGCCCGCCAGCTTGGCGAAAACACTCAGCTTCAACGGTTCTTCTTCCTCGGCTCCAACACCCGTTATGGGATGGCCTGTGAAGGAATGCTTAAACTCAAAGAGATGTCGCTTTCCTACAGCGAGGCCTTTCATACGCTGGAGTTCCGGCACGGCCCGATGTCGATGGTTAATGAGCAGTCATTGGTGATCGGGTTGCTTGGCGACACGACTTACGAACACGAAGCAGCGGTACTGTCGGAGATGGCTGCGCGGGGCGCGCAGGTGCTGGCAATCGGCAGCCATCATCCAACAGATTGGGCCAACGCAGTGTCGTTTGGCAAAAATGTGCCGGAGTGGGGTCGCCCGGTGCTGTACCTGCCTGTGTTGCAACTGCTGGCCTTTTATCGGGCGCTGGCAAACGGCCAGAATCCTGATCGCCCGACGAATCTGGAAGCCGTTGTGTCACTCGACAACCTGCGTTAGCTGCTCAGGTTGAGCAGGCGCTCGATATTGCCGCCCAGTACAAGTGCCTGCTCCGCTTGGGTGAGTTCGCCCTCCATCAGGGCGCGGTAAGCGGCCAGTTCCACATGCATCAGATTAAAGGGCGTGTCGCTGCCAAAGCAGACACGCTCTGCGCCCAGTCGTTTGAGCGCCTTGAGGACATTCACCGGTTTGATGGCGCTGCCGATGCCCGTGATATTAGGGCACTGTTCCATCGTTTCGATTGCTGCCGCTGACAGGTCATGGAAGCCAACACCGCCCATGTGAATCATGAACATGGGGGTTTCGGGGAACATGCGCGCAATTTTGCCCATGCGATACGGGTGCGTGGCATCGTAGGCGTCCGTGCCGATATGAAAGGCCAGAAACTTGCCGGTCTTCGCAATTTCCTCGATCAGTGGCAGCGACATATTGGGATCGTCAATGTAGA
>Ga0079224_100003471_pt1 | contig 19954 bp, 19 predicted proteins | sample Stecom2015_FD_80414 | JGI IMG/M metagenome (GOLD analysis project Ga0079224, IMG submission 80414) | Agricultural soil microbial communities from Utah to study Nitrogen management - Steer compost 2015 | ecosystem: Environmental > Terrestrial > Soil > Agricultural land | place: USA: Utah...
GGAATAGCCGTCCCCTTGGTGCAGATTTTTCTATCTTTGCGGCACAAAAACCGACAATGAAGAACTTTGTAGAGGAACTGCGCTGGCGTGGAATGCTTAATGACATCATGCCCGGCACCGAGGAGCAACTGCTCAAAGAGCCGACCGCCGGCTATATAGGATTTGACCCTACCGCCGACTCACTACATATCGGTCACCTCACACAGATCATGACACTCCTGCACTTTCAGGTATGTGGTCACAAACCTTTTGCCCTTGTGGGAGGTGCAACGGGAATGGTAGGCGACCCATCCGGAAAATCGGCCGAACGCAACCTCCTCTCCGAAGAAACACTCCGCCACAATGTGGAATGCGTCAGAAAACAACTCGAACGCTTCCTCGACTTCTCGGGCAGCAACGCCGCGGAGATGGTGAACAACTATGATTGGTTTAAAGACTTCCGCTTCCTCGATTTCATTCGTGACGTGGGTAAGCACATCACCGTCAATTATATGATGGCAAAAGATTCGGTACAGAAACGACTGGAGACCGGTCTATCCTTTACCGAATTTACCTACCAGCTCGTTCAGGGCTACGACTTCTACTGGCTGAACAAACACAAGAATTGCAAGATTCAGATGGGGGGCTCCGATCAATGGGGCAACATCGTAACGGGAACTGAACTGATTCGTCGTAAGAGCGGTGGTGAAGCTTTCGCGCTTACCACTCGACTTATCACCAAGGCCGACGGAACAAAATTCGGAAAATCGGAAGGCGGAAATGTGTGGCTTGACCGCGAAAAGACATCGCCTTACAAATTCTATCAATACTGGCTAAACGTTTCGGATGCCGATGCGGAAAGCTTTATCCGAATTTTCACCCAGATGGATCGGGAAGAAATCGAAGCGCTTTCGGCCGAGCATCAGCAGACACCGCATCTCCGCAAACTTCAGCAGGCGTTGGCGAAAGACATTACCATCCGCGTTCATTCACAAAGTGATTACGAGACTGCGGTCAGCGCCAGTAATATTCTTTTTGGACAGTCAACCACGGAGGAACTTGAACGTCTGGATGAATCGACTCTGCTCGCCGTATTCGAAGGCGTTCCCCAGGTGAGTGTTTCGCGTTCGGAATACGAAAATTGCGCGACGGTTGTCGACTTGCTGTCGTCCGTTTCCCAAAACACAATCTTTCCTTCGAAAGGTGAAGCCAGAAAGATGATCCAGGGAGGAGGAGTAAGTATAAACAAACAGAAGGTTGTTGATGGAAACGCCCGTCCGGAATACCGACTTCTTCAAAACAAATACCTGCTCGCGCAAAAAGGTAAAAAGAACTATTACCTGATCGTGGTCGAGTAATCGGAAAACAATTTGATCTAAATGAAAAGAGCCACCCTATGGGTGGCTCTTCTTTTTCTATTTATGCTACTTCCCGAATTTGATCAGCTTGTAACCGAGCGAAAGTTGAAAAACCTGATTCTTCGCATCGGTTGATTGCTGAGGATTGGGAGCATCGTCATATATCTTGGAAAGACCGAGGTTATACCGCGCGTCAATCGTCAGACCGAAGGGAAGATCCCATCCCAGCCCGAGTCCCAGCGTTAGATCACTGCTTTTCATGTGATCTTTCACATCTTCAACGCGATACTCGAGTTGCTCGCGGATAGGTGCCTCCGCACTTGTTACGAAACCAAACTGCGGCCCTGCCTGTATGTTGATCCCTGCAATGGTATACAGCTTCAGCATCACCGGTATGTTGATGTAACTGAAGTTTGACTCAAAACTCTTGCTATCGATCTCCACTTTCGATCCCTGCTGCGAGAAGATCACCTCTGGTTGAATACCGATCTTTCCCGCCTTTACCAGAAAGAAAGCGCCACCATGAAAACCGGTTCGATTTTCATAGTTCTCGCCAGCCGAAGCCTTCGTGTCAATCGTTGCGAAATTCGGACCGGCCTTGACACCAAGCGCAACCTGTGCCTGTCCCCAGGCCTGTTGGCCCGCAAGGATCGCACAACATACTAAGAGAGCCAGTTTTGTTTTCATATTGTTAATTGATTGGTGTCATCAGAAGTGGTAGCGAATACCCACTGACGGTGACAACGAGCGAACACCGAAGGTAAACTCCGTAGTTTTGTCATTGTCCACATCTTTATTGGGATCGCGCGATGTGATGCCTAAGGTTGTAATCATCAACTCGAGCGCCCAGTGTTCGTTAAAGAAATAGGCTGCACCCGGTGACAAAGCAAACGAGAGATAACTCGAATTGACTTTGGGACCATCAGCCAGACCGCTCGCGCCTGTACCAAAGGTCAACGCAGCCTGTCCGAAGAAACCAAACTGCGAATTGGAAGTAAACACGTAATACCTTGCAAAAGGCCCCAAACCGAAGCTGTTGTTCACAGTCTTATCCGATCCTGTTCCTGTGCTATTAGTTTCAAAGCCTACCGATAGTCCTAAGGCAAAATTATCACTCATGAAATAACCCACGCTCGGCGACAGGGTGAAGGACGACGAATTGTCGGCCGCCTGACGCGAAGTAGACCTAAACTCCAATGCTCCTCCTAGCATAAGGTTACCTGTTTGCGTTTGAGCTTCAGCAGTCAGCGTTCCAACGATGAACACGGCCAGTAAAAGTACTTTTTTCATAATACGTTTATTTTTTTTTGCCCAAAGCTAACCAAAGAAACCGATGTTCAAACCCGAAGCGGCAAATCGCTAACTTTATCCAACAAATCGCCATTAATGACGTTGTGTAGCCTTAAGCAATAAACGACAACTCTTCTGTACGGGAAATTTCAACGGGAGGTTACAACGTTGGTGAATGCCCCGCGGGAATACTCATCGCCCTAAGGGTATATCCAATATTATACCAGTTTTACACGACCCGTTTAACGTTCACAAGGTATGCTAGTGAAATTTGATAAATGAGGACTCATTATTGGAATCACTCCCAATAATGGATGGACAATGTTGTATCACCTACTATTGAACTGGTCGGGAGTGAAATTCTTCTTCGTATAGGAGTACCCTATTTCGAAAATTTCAGTGGCTTTACCGAGATCGAATCCACTGTACATTCCAACTTCAGGAGGATCAATAAACACATTACACAAAGATCGGCTAACCATAGTGTTCCCGTTGATCGCCATTAAGAGACTGCGCTCGACGACCGATCGGACGTTCTTGATATCAAAGCGCGATGAAATGAAATTACAATGTGAACCGACGATGAAATCGCACTTATCGTAAATGGCTTTTACCGGAAGATTGTCGAGCAGTCCTCCATCGACATACACACCTCCACGGTATTGAACAGGTGCAAACACTGCAGGAACGGAGCATGAGGCCTGCAGAGCTGTCATCAGCTCACCCTGCGACACATATTCCACTCTACCCTTTTGAAGTTCTGTCACCGCCAGCGTTACCGGTATCTTCAGACAATCGAAGCTGTTTTCAGGAATGTATCGCATAAGCAATTCCTTCAGACCGTCAAATGACAAGAGCCCCGTCCAGGTCCAGGCGAGTTTGAGTGATCTGAAGAAGCTGGTTTCGCGGATGATGCGAAGCACATCGTCGGGAGGATATCCGTAGCTATACATACATCCCACGATAGCACCTGCGCTCGTCCCGGCGATATAATCGAAGGTCACTCCGAACTCATTGAGTGCTTTGAGGACGCCGAGGTGACAAATGCCACGCGCGCCTCCGCCACTTAAGACCAGACCACGTTTCGTCATTGCGAATGAAATTTGAAAATACCGGACCTACTAAAATCCGGCCTCTGACAACGGGAAAACTCTATCCAGACGGACGCCCTTCTCCGTTCTCTTTACGGTACAACACTCGTTTACCGGATCGTGCTCAAGAAACAGGATATAGTTGTTATCGGCAGCCTCATTGAGGAATTGCTCTTTTTCAGCCATGGTAATCAACGGCCGTGTATCATACCCCATGACATAGGGTAAGGGAATATGTCCTACGGAAGGAAGGAGATCAGTGACAAAGCACAGCGTCTTGTCCCCGATCTTTATTCGCGGCACCATCATTTTGTCAGTGTGTCCCGACATATATAAGATATCGAAACCCAGGGGAGAAGGGTCTCCCTCATTGACAAAGTGCAACTGACCGCTTTCTTTTATGGGCAGGATATTTTCTTTCAGGAAACTCGCTTTTTCGCGCGGATTCGGCTCCGTGGCCCAGCGCCAATGATCTTCATTTGACCAGTACCGCGCATTGGGAAACGTGAGCACCGTCTTCCCGTCGGCGTTGTAGCGAACGCTGGCTCCGCAATGATCAAAGTGAAGATGGGTGAGAAACATGTCGGTAACATCCTCTTCGGCAAATCCTGCCTGGCGCAGCGATCGTGTCAGGGTGTCATCGCCGTGGAGATAATAATGCCGGAGAAACCGTTCGTCCTGCTTATCTCCTATTCCGTTGTCAATGAGGATCAGCCGGTCACCGTCTTCGATGAGGAGGCAACGCATGGCCCATGTGCAAAGGTTGTTCTCATCAGCGGGATTTGTCTTTTGCCAGATTGATTTCGGAACCACACCAAACATGGCGCCGCCATCCAGCTTGAAGAATCCGGTATTGATGACGTGAAGCTTCAATAGAATCGCGTTAGCGTTACTTCTCCTGGGAGACGGCTTTCTTTTTCGCCGGTTCTTTGACAACTCCCATGGAGCAAAACTTATCTATGCGTTTTTGGATCCGTTGCTCGGCATCGATTTTCGACAGCGCTTTTGTCTCTGCCAGAATCGTTTTCTTAATCTCGGCCGCCATCCATTTCATATCCGTATGGGCACCACCAAGCGGTTCCCGGATAATACCATCGATCAGTTTCTGATCGAGCATATCTTTCGCCGTAAGCTTAAGCACTTCTGCAGCCTGCTCTTTGTAATCCCAGCTTCTCCAAAGAATCGACGAACATGATTCCGGAGAAATTACGGAATACCAGGTATTCTCGAGCATGAAGACACGATCACCAATCGCAATACCCAGGGCGCCACCCGAAGCTCCCTCTCCGATTACGATACAGATTACCGGCACCGTAAGCATGAACATTTCCTTCAGGTTGCGTGCAATTGCCTCACCCTGGCCGCGTTCCTCCGCTTCAAGGCCCGGAAAAGCTCCCGGCGTATCAATAAAGGTTACGATCGGTTTATTGAACTTCTCGGCCATTTTCATCAGTCGAAGCGCCTTGCGATATCCCTCGGGATTAGCCATACCGAAATTGCGAAGTTGGCGCTGTTTGGTATTTCTCCCTTTCTGCTGACCGATGAGCATGAATGTCTTTCCGTCGATAGTTCCGAAGCCCCCGACCATAGCCTTGTCGTCGGCCACCGTACGATCGCCGTGCAGTTCAATAAAATCGCTCGTGATCTCGTAGATATAATCCAGTGTGTAGGGTCGGTCGGGGTGACGGGAGAGCTGGACCCGTTGCCAGCCTGTAAGGTTTTCGAACGTTTCCTTCTTGAGGGCCAGGATTTTGTTTTCCAGCGCCCTGATCGCCGTCTGCACATCCTTATCGCTGTCTTTCGCGAGCTGTTTCATGTCGTTCAGCTTCGCTTCCAGTTCAGCTATGGGTTTTTCAAAATCCAAAAGGCTCATCGTTTGGTGTTAAAGAAAGCACAAAATTAAAAGAAATTACAAATCGGCCGTTTTTCCAGCCTCTTTATATCGAAGCGGCCGAAAGAGGGTCGCAAAATGGGCGTTTACGTTCCCACGTAATTATTCGGAGGTTTTTTCCAAGTTTGCATGACTTCCGTCGTCTACCTTCGTATTGCGATTCAAACCGAAACCCCATTGTAATGAAAAAGTGGATGATCTTTGTTCTGGCCCTGATTTGCATCGTTTTGATGTTGTATGCGGGGTTGGACGCTCTTGCAAAAGATCACCGGCAGATGGGTATGTTGCTGACCTTTGTCGGAACCATGTCGATTATAGGGCTGGCAATAGATGTCATCCAGCACCTTCGGACCCGCCGGTCGATGTAACAGCGACCGACTTCCGAAGCAAAAAATATTAAATCCTGACATTACCTTAACCTGAAGAGAGCCCGTCCGCCCTGCGGACGGTTTTTTTTTGCCTAAACTTCGATCTGGACGCCTTGAAGGTACTTTGCAAGGTCGTACTCATTGGCAAGGCTGATCCACACGATGTGATGCGTTTCCAGGTCGAGGAACAGCTCGACAAAGTCCCGGTTCACACTGTAAAGCATCAGGCAATATTGATTGTACATCACAGAGTCGACGAACTCGCCGCTCTCCCAAACGATTTTGGCGCGCTGCTCCAGCGTGAGCCGATTGAATTTCCCCTCGTCCATACCCCACAGTTTTCCGGGTTATCAAAACAAAAGTTATTCCACTGCGTTTTGCAAGCCCATGGCCGTCAGGCATTTTTGCACACAGGTTTAATAATTTGAGGGAAGTATTTGGAGAAAAGGCAGCCAAAGCTATCTTTGCAACCTCATTCTTCCAGGGTCCGGTAGTTCAGCTGGTTAGAATGCCTGCCTGTCACGCAGGAGGTCGCGGGTTCGAGTCCCGTCCGGACCGCTCTCAAGAGCACTGAGCAAGAATCAAATCCCGGCTAACCGTCGGGATTTTTAGTTTCAGGGCCTGGGCCTTTCTATTTTACGCCGACAGTTTCCGGCTGAAAGATTATTTTCGCTGATTGCCATGCACCTGCGTCGTCTTTGTTCAATCGTTGTCCTGGTCTTCCTCGTGTTTCTCGCGGGTTGTTCGCGCGGGTCATCCACGCTGGAGACAACGCTGTCGGCAGCGGTCAAGGATCGTCGGCTGTCGGAAAAGAAAATGGAAATAATTCTGAAGGAATACGACTCACTCCGTAGCGAAGACCGCGACAAGGCGCGCCTGTATGTCGAGCAAATTAAAACGGCGGTGGAAGTCGGTGGAGATTCCACCCATATCGACGTGGCGCGCCGGATGGTACTGCGAAGCACTTTAACACTCTAGCACACTCTACTCAATATCCAGCGTTATGTCATCGAGATACTTCTGAAGGATGTTATCGTTGACAACTCTCACCAACAACACCTGACGCGCACGGTTATCGTACACCAACTCCACAAACTGTCCTTCATAGTTGTACAACAACACATTGTAATGGTAATAGCAATTCGTTGCCAACAGGTCTCCGCCGTCCAACAGCAGGCAGGCCTGATCGCTCACCGATAAGTTGCTGAACTTGATCTTGTCCATGATTTACCTCCCCTCCGGAAAACGCTCCCGATGGCGAGCTAAATTATTGTGCCCAACCGGCCCGGAATTACTTCGCTCCCAGAAAGGACGAATACATCCAAACCAGTTTCTCCTGCTCCCGGATGTAATCACTCATCAGCGCATTCGTTCCTTCGTCTTCGGCTTCCGCCGACAGGCGCAAAAGCTCCCGCTCCTTGGTCAGCAACACCTTAAAGTTGTCAACGATATGCTTCACCGCCGCATTGCCATCCGACACATCCGTGACCGGTCGTATTTCGGCGTTCTTCAGATACACTTCAAAACTGTGATAAGGAGTAAATCCAAGCGTAAGGACGCGCTCGGCGATTTCATCGATCTTGGTAATGGCATCGGTATAGAGTTCCTCAAACTTTGCATGTAGCTCGAAAAACTTGTCGCCCCGGATGTTCCAGTGAAATCCACGGGTATTCATATAGAATACCTGGTAGTTTGCCAGTAAATCATTGAGACCTTCAGCAAGGGCTGATGTTTCAGCGGGTTCCAACCCGATTTGATTTTTCATAGATATTTTGCTCATGATGCAGGAAAATTGGTTTTGCGTCTGCCCAGCTCAATAATCGTTCCTCTTAACAAACATTTAAGCGGCATTTACGGTTCGGCTCAAAATGCTATTTTTGGCGCTGCAACCCTCTGAACGGCGTCCCCCATAAGCCCATGAAACGATTGATCCTTCTTATGATCCTCTTTTCGGTTTGCCTGCTGCCGGGCTGCACTTCGGGGCGATACACGACGACGGTCGTTAAGCCCAAATACCAGAAAGGATTCTTCGACCGGAAGAAAGACAAAGGCAAAAAGCGGACAAAGACTGTACGTGTCCGCAACTAGCCCTCACGCCAGTCCCTTTATCACATTTTCAAGATTTCTGCGGAAGTACACCTTCACCGCAGCTTGTTGCGTAAGGTGTGAGGAAACGATGGAGCCCAGAAAGACCGTTATAAACAGATTGGTTATATCCCGCGTCGAACTCGTCTTTGTGATCTCCTTGCGCATAATGGCCTCGAGCGCAAACTTCTCCAACATCTGTTCAAGCGACATGATTTCAAGCGTCGTGATATCCTCGACTTCGGGAAACAACAACCGCTTTTCCTCCGGCTTCACCGGGAACGGCTTGGGAGGACGCTTTGAATCAGACAGGTATCCCACGAGACTAAGCATAAGCCCGGGGTGCAATTCGCATTCATCACCAAGCTTGTCCAGAAGATAGAACACCCCCTGCATCCCCTCCCGTGGTTTCTGCTTCATCTCCACGGCCCGTGCCAGACACCACACGCGGAGGTGATAAAGTAGTACGTCTTCCTTCTGGGGAAAATACTTGAAAAACGTAACTTTAGAGATCTTTACTTTCTCGCAAATATCCTCGACATATATGTCGTCAAAAGCCTTTTTACCAATCAGTTTAAGTGTATGCTCCAGCACCTGCACTTTCAACCTCGCCGCCTTTTCTTTCCGTAAGCTCATTTCCCTTCAACTTTGACTTGAATTAAGAATTTTCTCTTCACTTTACCAACGTATAGAATGACCAATCGTTCATTTTTGCTACTACTTGTTTTTATAGCGGTTGCTTGCCGGCCGCCGCAAGGCATACGAGCCACCACCGGCGTTATTGCCGATTCGGCCATGGTCGTTTCAGCACACCCGCTTGCCACCAAGGTCGGGCTTGACATTCTCAAGGCAGGAGGCAACGCAGTAGACGCCGCAATAGCAACGCAATTTGCCCTCGCCGTCGTATATCCTTCGGCGGGCAATCTGGGCGGGGGAGGATTCATGGTTCTGCGCCAGGCGGACGGCCGCTTTGCGGCGCTCGACTATCGTGAGAAAGCCCCGGCCGCTGCATCCCACGATATGTATTTAAATGAAGACGGTGAAGTTATTCCCCGGCTTAGCCTGCGCGGGCATCTCGCGAGTGGCGTGCCGGGATCCGTTGCCGGTATGGCGGAGTCGCACAAGGCTTACGGCTCTCTGCCCTGGGCATCGCTGGTACAACCGGCTATAGACCTTGCCGAAAATGGATGGCCTGTCACCGCCCGGCAGGCGCGGAGTTTTAACCGGCTGCAGAAAGACCTTCGCGAATTCAATACCGTGATGCCCGATTACTACTTCCGCGACGAGTGGAAGGAAGGAGACACAATCGTCATGCGCGACCTTGCGAAGACACTCGAGCGAATCCGTGACCGTGGCGCTTCAGGTTTCTACGAAGGCGAAACAGCGGACCTTATTGTGGAGGAGATGCAACGGGGCAACGGGCGCATCACCCACGACGACCTGCGCAACTATCGTGCTGTATGGCGTCAACCCATCGTGGATCATTACAAACAGTTCAGGATAATCACCATGCCGCCCCCATCGAGCGGCGGTATCGCTTTGATGCAACTGCTGAAGTCGGTCGAACCCTACCCTATAGGAAAGTGGGGACACAACTCCTGGAGAAGTGTCCACCTCATGGTTGAAGCAGAGCGACGGGTTTATGCAGACCGGGCGGCGTGGCTCGGCGACCCTGACTTTTTTTCCGTGCCCTTAAGCGGTTTGACTTCGTCAGACTACAACACAGGCAGGATGACATCCTTTGACCGCAAGCGCGCTACTCCGAGTAGCGATATACGCGAAGGCAGCCCGGCCCCCTATGAATCTCCCGAGACAACTCATTTGTCAGTCGTCGATGCGTACGGCAACGCAGTTGCCGTAACTACCACGCTGAATGATTCGTATGGATCGCGGGTGATCGTTGGCGGAGCAGGATTTCTTCTTAACGACGAAATGGATGATTTCAGCATCAAACCTGGAGTACCCAACATGTACGGTGTGACCGGCGGCGAAGCAAACAAGATTGAGCCGGGAAAACGCATGCTCAGTTCTATGACTCCTACTATTATAGAGCGGGATGGAAAACTTTTTATGGTCGTGGGAACCCCCGGGGGGACTACAATCATCACCTCAGTGTTCCAGACCATCCTCAACGTCGTCGAATTCGATATGGGAATGCAGGAGGCTGTAAATGCGAAGCGCTTTCACAGTCAGTGGTTGCCCGACGAAATCTTTCCGGAGCGGGGAGCACTTTCACAACGCGACAGTCTTCGACTCACCCGGATGGGCCATCGCTTCGGCGATAACTACTGGAACGGCATAGGACGCGTTGACGCTATACTTGTCCGTCCAAACGGGCAACTTGAGGGCGGTGCCGACCCGAGAGGCGACGACCGGGCCATGGGCTACTAGAGGTACGGCAAGACAGAGCAGACATCAGAGACGGCGAATAACAAACTCAACCCTGCGGTTAAGTCGCCGGGACTCTTCCGTGTCATTGCTAGCAATAGGACGCGTGCCCCCATATCCCTTGCCGGTGATCCGCTTCCCGTCTATTCCTTTAGAAATAAGGTATTCCCTGACCTTATCGACCCGTTGTTGTGACAACCTCACGTTGTCAGCGTGTACACCCCTGACATCGGTGTGCCCCATTAGCTCAATGCGAACGCCTGGATTATTGTTCATGAAATCAACCACCAGGTCGAGTTCGGCAAACGATTCGGGTAGAATATCCGTACGGGACTGAGCAAAAAGCACGTTCTTGAGGTTCACTGTCGTGCCTACAGCTACAGGCTGCAGGGTATAATTCAGTTCGAGATCCCGTAGTTCGAGGGTCTTGCTATCGAGCTTTTCGAGACTACTCACATACCCGCGTGCCTCAATCCGGATTCGGTAATCACCTACAGGAAGCGTAAGCCGATATCCCTCCGCGGTTGCCGTCACCGGAAACGCATGATCGGGCCCTTCAAAGGTTATCTGTGCTGCGATAGCCTCACCGGAACGGGAATCCGCTATTTTTCCGTATACCCGGAACACATCTTCATCATCGGGAATGCCGTCGTTTTGCGGCTGAAATATCTCTCCGTCAATCGATTCCTCTCGCGGAGCCGCTGCAAACATTGTTGAGTCAATGAGCAAAGGCTGATCATTTGTTGGCTGATACAAACGAAGATCTCCGTACCCTTCACTGCTGGTGGTACTGGTGTACAGCGCTTCGCCGGTGGGGCCTGCTATCCTGTAAAACAGGTCACGTCCCGGAGTGTTGATAGCGGGCCCCAGGTTTTCCGGCTGCGACCAATGCGTCCACGAGTCGTCGAGCCTAACGGCCCGGTAAACATCAAAACTTCCAATGCCCTTCCGGCCGTTACTGGAAAAATAAAGGGTGGAATTGTCAGCGCTCAGCGAGGGACTTAGCTCCTGGAATTGTGAATTGATCACATTTCCCAGATTTCGTGGCTCGGTCCACTGACCAGCCTGTTTGACGGACACATAAATATCCTCAACGCCGTAAGTTCCATAGCCCTCTGCCGAAAACACAAACACTGTATTATCGGCCGATATAGATCCACTGATAATATTGGATTTATTGAGGAAATAGGGAATAGTGATGTTTTCGGGGCGCGACCAGCCTTCGGGCGTTGCCCGGGCTACCGCGATTCCCTGACTACGCGCAGGACTATTTCCTGATGCATAATGACCGTGCAGGAAGAGTTGTTTCCCGTCAGGCGAGAACCCGGCGACCGCGTTATAAGCGCGATTGTTAATAACGGTTCCCGCGTGCACGGGGGCAGACCATCCCGTTGACGTTTTACGGGAGAGCCAGATATCTCCGGGATCGCGTACCCCATCAATATTCTGAGGGTGTCCGGCAATCGTAAAGAAAAGCGTATTGCCATCAGGGCTTAGCACAGGGTTTCGTTCGTCGTACGGACTGTTTAGCCCGGAAAACACATCCGATCGCTGTTGAGCCAAAGCATTCAGACTGACGAAAAGAACTAGAAAAAATGAAAGTCGCATGTGGGGACGTTTCGCCAAATGTAAATCCAAAATTCTCGAAAATCAGTGTATCTCGCCGGAAGCGGCTATTTGCTGACCCATCGGTTCCCCTTTATTGAGAATCTCCAGGGCAGCCGGGCATCCTCTCCGGCGTAGTCAATTCCGATTCGCGTACTGGCGACGATTGAACTTTTAGCGAGTTTCGTGCCGGAATCTTCAATCCAAATGTCATCATCGAGCAGCGACTTTCCATTGAAGCTTCGGTTAATGCCCAAAGCTTTAGTCAATTTGCCGGGACCGGAGGTGAGATGCCTGCTGCCCTCGGGCAGGTTGCGTCTCTGGTGCATGACCTCGAGTCCCTCGACCGGCTCCACCGCCCGGACGAGCACCGCTTCCGGAGTATCTTTACGGTTCGTCACCACATTAAATAGATAGTGAATTCCGTAGCAAAGATAAACATAAGCAAATCCTCCCTCTTCAAACATGATGGCGTTACGAGCGGTTTTACGCGCCCCGAACGCATGACACCCGCGTTCACGCCACGAGTAGGCTTCCGTTTCGACAATTATGCCCCCGGTCGCAACGCCGTCAATACGGGTAAACAGCACCTTGCCCAGTAACTCCCGCGCCACCTTGACTACATCGCTCTGTGCATAAAACTGCCTGCTCAATTTCATTTCATCTCTCTTTCAAGTTTTTTATATATTGCCGCCACCAAACACTACGGCCGTCCAAGTTAGGCCTTAACTGGCGGATACCGATAAGTGTTCTGATTTTCTGACTGATAAATCCTTAAAACAAGATGAAGAAAACAATTGTCATTCTGGCATTAGCCGCTATGTGCACCTTTGCCGAGGCACAGGTTCAAACTCCGCTACCAAGTCCCAAGGCGTCTGTGTCCAGCGTTGTCGGACTCACTGAAGTCAAAATAGATTACTACCGCCCCAGGCTCCGCGGTAGAAAAATCTTCGGAGAAAAAGACGTGATGTATCCCTATGGAACTATCTGGCGGACAGGTGCCAACGACGGAACCAAAATATCTTTCTCAACACCCGTTAAAGTAGAGGGGATTGAAGTTGCTGCAGGAGAATACATCATCTTCACGTGGCCCGGTGCCCGCGAGTGGGCTGTGGTTCTCTACAGTGATGCCTCCATCGGCGGAAATACAAACCGCTATGATGCTTCGAAGGAAGCCGCCCGTTTCAATGTGAAACCCAATAAACTCAAACAAAAGGTCGAAACGTTTACGATCAGCATCGCCGATATCGCGGCAGACAATAAATCGGCTACGATCACGCTGGCATGGGAAGACGTGGAAGTCCCTATCCGTGTGGAAGTCGACTACGACGAACTGGTTATGCAGTCGATCGCGGCCAACACGCGGGTAAATCCCCGCAACTACTTCGAGTCTGCGGTCTACTACCTGGAGACGGGACGCGATTTGAAACAGGCCCTGACGTGGATCGACCTGGCTCTTGAGAGCAACCCTAAAGCATTCTGGATGCTCTACCAAAAGGCACGAATTCAGAAAGCCCTGGGCGATAAAGAGGGCGCCATCAAAACTGCCACAGCCTCACTGGAAGCCGCGAGAGAAGCAAAGAACCGCGACTATCAGACTATGAACGAAGAGCTTATTCGTTCGGTGAAGTAAGAATTCTTAAATCGATACGAAGAACCACTCCCCTCCCGGGAGTGGTTTTTTTGTTGTCGAAATTCTACAGCCTCCCGAGTCAGCCCACCGCCTCCCAAACAACCTCAGCACAGCCCCGCCCGGAAGCACTTAGTATTTTTTTACCTCACCATCGCCGAATACCGGCGGTGGCATGGGAATTTTCGTCATGGCTGTAAAATCGATCAGAGCTTCACATTAACAATCCAACCAATCCTAATAAGCAATGAACCGCATGACTACCCTAAAGACCCGCCTGCAATCTCTGGAAAAAGAAATCAACGTTGCTGTTATCGGAATTGGCTCAATCGGAAAAGGGCTTGTATATCAGGTTAACGCCACTCCCGGAATGAGACCCGTTGCGATCGCAGATATCCACATCCAAAAAGCGATCGACTGCATTGAATGGCTAGGCCTTGAATACCAGATTGTCGACTCGCTGCCCGCCCTTAACCAGGCCATTGAGCAGGGTAAGGTCGCGGTTACCGATAACGGCGAGCTTGTTGCCTCCAGTGGTCTGGTCAACGTACTCATCGAGTCTTCGAATGCAGTCTTTCAAGGAGCAATCCACGCATTAACTGCCATCAGTCATCACCAGCATGTGATCATGATGAACTTCGAAGCAGAGATGATGTACGGACCGGTTCTGTATAAAGCAGCGACGCGCGAAGGTGTTGTTTACACGAGCGCCGATGGTGACCAGCCTACGGTAATCAAACGGATGATCGATGAAATCGAACTCTGGGGTCTCGACATTGTGATGGCAGGAAATATCAAGAACTACCTCGACAGATACACCGACCCGATAAAGATCGCCCCTGAAGCCGACAAGCGAACGCTCGACCATAAGATGTGTTCATCGTACACTGACGGAACCAAACTCTGCGTCGAGATGGCAGTTCTTGCTAACGCAATCAACGGCAAAACAGCTGTACCGGGCATGCTCGGCCACCGAATGAAACACGTGAATGAAATATTCAACTATATAGACTTCGACAAGGTATGGGATGGTGAGCATCCCCTCGTCGACTATGTTCTCGGCAGCGAACCCAAGGGGGGAGTATTTGTTGTAGCGCACACCGCTGACAAATTTCAGCAATACACCTTTAACTGGTTTCCGCCGGACGTAGGTCCAGGTCCCTACTATGTTTTCGCAAGACCTTACCACCTCGGTCACATCGAAGCCATGCCATGCGTTGCCGAGGCGTATCTCGACGGCACTGCCCGCCTTCACCCTGTAAGAGGTATGCGCACCAACGTTCATACTTACGCCAAACGCGACCTCAAAGCCGGAGATCAACTGGATGGAATGGGCGGCTTTAACAGCTACGGTCTCATCGAAAACATTGATGAGACACAAACATCCGGATTGCCCATCCTTCTCAATGATGGATTGAGGATCAAGCGCGATATTGGAAAAGATGAACGGATTTCTCTGGACGATGTTGAGTACAATCCCAACGACAAAGCGTTCCGTCTCTACATGGAGGCTCTCAGCCTCCGGTTTCCGACTGTCGACGCTGTGTCATCTCCAACTCCCAAAATCCAGTTCGCATGACCTCATCATCCCAGCCACTTGTAACGGTTGTAATGGCGACATACAATCGCGCGGAAACATTGAAGTATGCGATTGAAAGTGTGCTATGGCAAACCTACACAAACTTCGAATTGTGGATCGTCGGCGACTGCTGCACCGATCATACGGAAGAAGTTGTAGGGCGATACCTCCACGATCCGAGGGTTCACTGGTATAACATGCCGGTAAACTCAGGGTACCAGAGCAAACCCAACAACGAAGGAATCCGTCGCGGCCGGGGAGAGTACATCGCCTACCTTAATCACGACGACATCTGGTTGCCAAACCACCTTGCCGATACGATGGCTCATATTCAGATGACGGATGCCGACATAGTTTTCTCCGTTATTCAATGGGTTTACTCCTTTACCCATTCGCGGGCTGACATTCCGCTACTGCCTTCTCTGCCTATTCCGCCGGAGGCGACAGCTGTCGTACACAAGCGATCGGTAATCGACCGCATTGGCTATTGGAAAGACATTCATGAAACCTACTCGTATCCACGGGTAGATTTCTTCCGTCAGGCTCAGTTCGCGAAGCTCAAATTTGAGATTGTGCCGTCTCTTACAGGACTCAAATTTCTGTGGGCGGAGAAAAATTACCACGATGTAGGACCACATCCCATTTACATGGAACGCGTGCGTAAAGAACAAGACTATGCGAACCGGGAACTCACCGCCATGCTAATCCGCGCGGAACACCAGATATACCAATGGCCAAGAGGCAGCCGGCTTAAGTTCATGCTTGCAAGTCCGCTCCGTAAACTGATGCTCCGGCTGAAAGTCGATCCCGCGGCCCTGCGGTTCTGGCACAAGAAGGGAACACAAATCAAGATCTGGCGGAGAAAGCACCGCCTCGAAGGAGCAGAGGGGACAACTTCTGAAACGCAGCAAAAGCAGGTCGTCGGTGAGTCGGCGACTGTTCAAGAATAGGTTTGTTAGTTTTTGTTAGCAAGGTGCCCCGTAAGGCACCTTTTCCTTTTCTCTACAACGCGCCATTCTTGATTTGCTCGGCGGCGAAGTTGGCTGCCCGGGCCGTCAAAGCCATAAAAGTAAGAGACGGGTTTTGTGTTCCGGTTGAGGTCATGCAAGCACCATCGGTCACGAATACATTCTCGCATCCGTGTAACTGATTCCACTGATTGAGCAACGAAGTCCCGGGATCGCGTCCCATGCGTACCCCTCCCATTTCGTGGATATCCAATCCCGGTGCCTGGCGGTTGTCATAGCCGCGAATATTTTTACAGCCCGCCTTTTCGAGCATTTCTTTTCCTGTGTCCAGGAAATCCCTGAGCATCAATTCATCGTTTTCATCGTACCCGATCGACGTTACGAGTTGAGGTATGCCATAAGGATCCTTGAGTTCATCACTGAGACGGACGTGATTTTCTTTTCGGGGAATTGTTTCTCCCTGCATCATCATGTAGACGGTCCATTGACCTGGTCTGGCCATTTTGTCTTTAAGTTCAGCTCCGATGTAATCGCGACTTTCGGGACGATTCCAGCCCTGACGCGATGCCGAGAAGAAAACCATGTAGCCCCGCTTGAAGGGCATCTCCTGTCTGTAGATGTTGCGAAACGCCGGCATCATCACCGACGTGGGCCGACGACCGACATAATACTGATCCTCGAAGCCGTCGTAGGTGGCGGATATTACTCCGCGGTAATTATGAAAAGCGATGTAGCGGCCGAGCAATCCGTTGTCATTTCCCAGTCCGTTTGGAAAACGGTTTGACCGGGAATTCAACAAAATCAAATTGGTATTCAACGTCGATGCATTCACAAAAATAATACGGGCGAAGTACTCCGTAACCTCCTGCGTCTCGGCATCAATAACACGAACGCCGGTAGCCCTGTTTTTGTCTTCATCATAAATGATCGACTCAACAACCGCGTTGGTGCGCATTGTCATGTTCCCTGTTCGCTCCGCCCACGGCAGCGTAGAAGAATTGGAGCTGAAGTATGCACCGAAAGGACAACCGCGTTCGCACAACGTCCGCGACATACACTGACCCCTTCCCTGCTTAAGATGAATGTCCTGAGGTTTTGTAAGGTGGGCACATCGACCGATAACCACTTTGCGCTGAGGAAAATTCTCCATGATCGACTGCTGGAGGTGTTTTTCCACGCAATTCATTTCAAACGGAGGAAGACACTCGGAGTCGGGCAAGGTATCCAGGTTGTCGCGGTTTCCGCTGACGCCGATAAACTTTTCGACATGACTATACCACTGAGCAAGATCATTATAACGCAGCGGCCAGTCGACTGCGTAGCCGTCCCGCAAGGGTGCTTCGAAGTCGTAATTACTCCAGCGCTGAACCTGACGTGCCCACAAGAGGGACTTTCCTCCCTCCTGATAGCCGCGTATCCACAGGAATGGCTTTTCCTGTACATACGGATGCTCCGCGTCTTTGACGAAAAAATGTTCCGTAGCCTCACCGTAAGCATAGCAGCTGCTTACGACGTCATTTCCCTCTCTTAGGGTGCGCGATCGCCGACCGCGCCACTGGAGATCCCACGGATGGTGCAGGGCCGTTGGGTAATCGCGCTTGTGTTTGACAGGCCTGCCCCGTTCGAGGACAAGTGTTTTCAAACCTTTCTCTGCCAACTCTTTCGCGGCCCAGCCGCCGCTGATTCCTGATCCGATGACGATTGCATCGAACGTCGCATTGCCGCTTTCCTTCATCTGTATTCAAGAGGACCAGCCGGCAATAAAACAAAAAAGCGACAGACGAGCAATCGCGTATCAATAAGTCAGATTCAGTTCTTTAAATGTATTTCCCTGTCGGAGGTCGCCCGACTCAAAGCCCTTTCGGAACCAGTGCATTCGCTGCTCGGACGTGCCGTGGGTAAAGGCATCGGGAACCACGTGACCCTGGGCCTGCTTCTGTAGACGGTCGTCACCAACGGCCCCAGCGGCATTAAGCGCTTCTTCAAGGTCACCCGGCTCGAGGATGTCTTTTGTACGCTGCGCATGGTAGGCCCAGACGCCCGCATAAAAATCTGCCTGAAGTTCGAGGGCTACACTCAGGCGATTGCCCTCCGCCTCGGGGAGACGCTGGCGAGCCTCGCGTACTTTGGTAGAAGTACCCAACAGGTTTTGAACGTGATGTCCAACTTCGTGCGCAACCACATAGGCCAGTGCAAAATCACCAGCGGCCCCATACCGGTTGGCCAGATCGTCAGCAAAGGAAAGGTCGATGTACACGCTATTGTCGAGTGGGCAATAGAACGGTCCAACAGCCGCTGTAGCAAAGCCGCAGCCCGATTGGTCGGATTGAGAAAACAAAACGAGCTGAGGTTCCTCATAGTCAGCATCGAACACTTCTCTGAACAGAGCATTCCACACATCCTCGGTATCCTGCAGCACAACGCCCACAAACTGCGCGCGCTCATCTTCCGCCTCCGATGGAACATAGGGTTGCTGTTCACCCTGATTGAGAATTTCCATCGGGTTACCCCCGAGCAGAAAAACCACGATTAGCATAATGACTCCACCCGCACCGCCGAGTGCCATCTTGCCTCCCATCCCTCTCCGATCAGAAACGTTCCGACTTACCTGACGACCTCGCCAACGCATAGGACCAATCTTTGAGGCCGAAGACTAAATTGTTATGCCGATTCTCATGAGAAGTTCTTCGATTCGACGACCGTCACCGCGACATTTTCCCGATTTTTTGGTATTATACATACAAGGTTATTGTCCATCAATCAACTGTAGTCGGAATGTCGTTTACCGCTGAGAACATTCTTCTAATCGGATCGATTCTTTTGTTCATCAGCATCCTGACGAGCAAGACGACCTTTCGTCTTGGTATTCCCACTCTTTTGCTTTTCCTCACCATTGGGATGTTGGCAGGATCCGATGGCCCGGGAGGGATTTACTTCAATGATCCGGATACCGCCCAGCTACTCGGAGTTGTCGCTCTCACCTTTATTTTGTTCTCAGGAGGCCTGGATACAAAATGGCAAAGCGTCAGACCGATCCTTAAGAATGGGATCGTTCTGTCAACCGTCGGGGTATTGCTTACAGCCATCCTCGTCGGTTTGTTTGTGACATGGGTTCTCAACTTCAGCCTTTATGAAGGACTTCTCGTCGGAGGAATCGTGTCGTCGACCGACGCTGCCGCCGTGTTCTCCATCCTTCGCTCTAAGGGGTTCGGTCTCAAAGGAAATTTGCGTCCATTGCTTGAACTTGAAAGTGGCAGTAACGACCCGATGGCCTACTTTCTGACTACCAGCATGATCTACCTCATACAGGAGCCGGACGCATCGATTGCTGAGTTGGCCCCACGATTTTTTGTCGATATGCTTGTAGGGGTCTCCCTGGGCTATTTGCTAGGGAGAGTAATGGTCTGGATCGTCAACAAAATCCAGCTTGATGTCGAAGGGTTGTACCCCGTGCTTGTTTTGTCGCTGGTATTCTTCACTTTCTCCTTCACAGAGAGCCTTGGAGGAAACGGGTTTATGGCGGTCTATCTGTCGGGGTTGGTTCTCGGGAACAGCAACTTCATCCACAAGAAAAGCCTGATGCGTTTCTATGACGGCCAGGCCTGGCTGATGCAGATTGTGATGTTCCTTACCCTGGGCCTCCTGGTATACCCTCGAGAGATCGTCCCGATTTTTGGCGAGGGACTCCTTATCGCCGGGTTTCTCATTTTGGTCGCCCGACC
>Ga0079224_100003472_pt1 | contig 19953 bp, 17 predicted proteins | sample Stecom2015_FD_80414 | JGI IMG/M metagenome (GOLD analysis project Ga0079224, IMG submission 80414) | Agricultural soil microbial communities from Utah to study Nitrogen management - Steer compost 2015 | ecosystem: Environmental > Terrestrial > Soil > Agricultural land | place: USA: Utah...
AAATAAAGGACGAGGTTGCCCCCGTCCTTGTAGCCATTTATTTATTTTTTAGAAGTTACCTCCGCCCATTTGTTGTTGAGCGAAAGATACTAAACGCTTAGTGATTTCTCCACCAACTGATCCGTTAGCACGAGAAGTAGTGTCAGCACCAAGGTTTACACCAAACTCTTGAGCAATTTCATATTTCATTTGGTCGATTGCTTGTTGTGCACCAGGTACTAGAAGTTGGTTGCTGTTGTTGTTGTTTGCCATGTGATTTCACCTCCTTGTGAGTATATATTGTGTAAAATCACATGGCCTAATACATGTAAATCACTGGTAAATGTTCACAACATTGTCAAGGCTTTCTATTAGAATAGATCCTCAATTTCTTCCTTCTCTGAAAAGTCTAACGTGAGAATCTCAGTTTCCTGAACTGCTTTTTCAATTAAACTTTCAAAATCTGTATAACTTTCATAATGCGTTATTTTTTCAAGTCTTGGTCTAGTTTTTGGTGCTTTCGGTGTAAAGATTGTACAACAATCTTCATACGGTAGGATTGATATATCATGTGTATCGATTTTCTTTGCCATTTCAATAATGTCAAATTTATCTACCGTAACAAGCGGTCGAATAATAGGTGTATTTGTGACATTATTTATGACATGCATGCTTTCCAAAGTCTGGCTCGCCACCTGTCCAAGACTTTCACCAGTTACAATCGCAAGGGCATTGCGTCTTCTTCTAATTTCATCTGTAATCCGCAACATCATTCGTCTTGTTGAAATCAATGTATAGTTTTCAGGAATTTGTCTCACAATTGTTGTCTGTATCTCAGTAAACGGGACGATATGCAACTTAATTTTCCCTGAAAAGTTTGATAGTTGCTGTGCGAGATCAATAACCTTCTGGCGTGCTCGTTCACTTGTGTATGGCGGACTATGAAAATGAACTGCTTCGATCGTTAGACCCCTCTTCATTGCTAAAAAGCCAGCAACAGGACTATCTAGCCCTCCAGATAGCATAAGCATTGCTTTTCCACTTGATCCAACAGGAAGTCCGCCTAAGCCTACTTCATCTTTAAATGTAATGTATGTTGCTTCTTTTTGAACCTCTACACGAACATTAATGTCTGGAGTATGCACATTTACATAGATTTCCCCTGCATTTTTTAAAATATGACTTCCTAGCTCATAATTTAATTGATTAGAGTCAAGTGGGAATGTTTTATCCGAACGTCGGGCAGAGATTTTGAATGATTTTCCCTTATAATCAAGTTGTTCGAATATGGCTAAAACTCCATCTTTAATTTTTTCAATATCACTTTCAACCTTTACTGCTAGACTAAAGGTTTGAATACCAATGATATTCTTCAGAACTTCAACAATTCCCTCATGCGCCTCTCCGTTTAACTTTATATAAATTCGATCTCTTGTCTTTTCAACCTTGAGCCTTTTGTAGTTATTCAGTTTTCTCTCAATCGTACTAGCCAATTTATTTATGAATAGATTTCGATTACGGCCCTTTGTTGTAATCTCACCGAATCGAATAATAATGTGATCATATTCCATTTCTTTCCCCCATTACATTTTGTAATTTTTTTATTGCATTTTCAATCGCTTGTATAATAATTGGAACCTCAGCAAGTTCATTTTGAGGTGACAAGCTAATTCGAATTGAGCTATTTGCTAAAACATTCGGCACCCCCATTGCGAGCAATGTTTTACTTGGTTCATTATTTTTTGATGAACATGCAGAGGTAGTGGAAACATAAATCTCATTTTCCTCCAATAAATGAACAAATACTTCAGGCTTCAACCCATCAATTGAAAAGTTAATAATATGAGGAGCACTAAATTGTTCTGGTGTGTGTATTTTAACCGCGCTTATCAATGATAATTTTTCGGTTATACATTTTTTTAGTTGTGAGAGATGTTTAATATTTTCTTCCCTATTTTCTAACGTTAACCTTAGTGCTTTTGCAAGAGCAACAAAACCAGCTACATTTTCCGTTCCTGCCCTTTTTTGCATTTCTTGGTCTCCACCCGAAATCAAGGGCTTTATTCTCACACCTTGTCGGACGTAAAGGACACCCGTTCCTTTAAGACCATTAAACTTGTGACCTGAAATTGTACATAAATCTAGTTTAGCCTTATAGAAATCTAATCGAGTTTTACCCATTCCTTGTACGTGATCAACATGATAGATGACTTTCGGATAATTTTCCAATAGCTCGCCTATTTCTTCAACGGGCTGGATTGTTCCTACCTCGTTATTCACATGGATAATTGAAACCAAAATGGTATCTTCACGGATTGCATTTTTTAAGCTATCAATGGAAACAACACCATTACTGTCTACAGGGAGATAGGTTATCTCAAAGCCAAGCTCTGTCAATTGCTTACAGGCCTCACTAACAGAAGGATGCTCAATTGATGTGGTAATTATATGTTTCCCACGATTTTGATATTGAAGAGCAGTCCCCTTGATTGCATAATTATTCCCTTCTGAACCACCAGAAGTGAAAATGATTTCCTGTGGTTTTACTTGTAAAAGGTTGGCTATCTGTGAACGCGATTGACTTAACAACTTTTCAGCTTGTCCACCAATCCCATGTAGGGAAGAAGGGTTCCCAAAATATGATTTCGCTACTTTTATATAAGAATCTATTACATCATCAAATGGTTTTGTTGTTGCACTATTATCTAAATAAATCATCGTTTTACCCCTACTTCGCACATATTTTGCATCAAAATCATACCATACAAATCGAAAAGCGCAAGGTGCCCATCCCTCGGCGACAATCATAAGACGAACGCTGGTAAAAGGCGCACTTTGCCTTCAGAAGCGATTGGCTTATGATTTCAAGCCGATGGCACCTGCTGCTAGACACAAAAAATTGGTCGGAAATTCCATAAAAACTTAACCTTTTTAAAAGAGGAAAGGACCTCCAATTGGGGTCCTTTACTTTTTATCATTTTCAAGTAAAACTTCGATCTTTTTCAATGCTCCTGGATCAATATCCTCAATTGCAGTTGCCGCTTGTTCTAGAGCAAGCGCATATTCATAATTCCTAAAAGCTTTTTCAGCTTCATTCAAACTATCTGCTATTTTCGGATTCCGGCTTCGGTATCGATTACCATATTGAATAACTTTTTCCGCAAGATAGACTTGTTCAATCATTTCTTCTGTATTCTCATATGTCTTAGATACTAAATCCAGTGCATTTTGTAAGGCTTCATTCACAGTATCCATATTCAGCGGCTTTTCATCCAGAGTTGACATGACTTGCGTTAAAGACAAATTCGCTTCTGACAATAGTTCAGAATATTTAGCAGGTAAGCCTGGAATATTACTTTTTGAAATAAGTCGTTTAGCATCAGCAAGCTTTTTGACCATATCTGAAATTTGTTCTCTTGCATGGAGTTCATCTTTACGAAGAGTTTTCAGCATTTCGGAATACTGTAAATGCTCCTGTTTTACTTCTTGAATCTTTCCATACACTTCTTCAAGTTCCATTCTAACTAAAGAATAGGCAATTTGATCTTCATCAAGCTTTACTTGTATGGACACATATTGCTTCACAAGTTGCTTAATTTGTTTGACAATATTTCGATGTCTTTCAATATCATTCTCATTCAACCTGTAGCTTTGCTGCACAAAAGATGTTTCTTCTTCTGTCTCTTTACTACCTTCAATTAAATCTTCGAGGTCCTGCTCAATTTTTTCTACTTCATTCTTAACAAACTGATTTGCCTTGACTTCTGCCTCTAATAAATCATAAATAGTATCTAATGCCTCTCTTGTGTCATCAAGTCCCTTTTTCACTTCATCTAGCTTAAGTTCCTCAATTAAACTAATATACTTCGTTAACTGCTCCCTCATTCTTTCGATTTCTTTTAAAATCTGATGATGTTCAAGCGAATAACCTTCCTGCTCCATTTGGTTATATCCATCTGAAACTTCGTTTAATTGATTTGGAATTACATGTTGACATTCATGTAATAAATGCGGAATTTCATCCATTTGCTGCTTAGTTAAAGCAAGGTCTTCTTTAATTTGTAGAACAATTTCCCTAGCTTCGAAATAATTCCCGTTTGTGGTTGCTTCTTCAAACTCATTAAATTTACCGTGTATTTCCTCCAGAATGGTTTCAAGCAATTTTTCTGTACGACCATAAGTGTGACGGTGTGCAAGCAAGCTCTTCTTTAAATCACGATATAATTTATTTAATTCTTCAACCTCAATGCGATTTTTTTCTTCACTTCCTACTAATTCCTTCAATTCTTCTAGAATTGTTGCAATATTCGTTTCTGCATCATTTAAAATTGCTTCTATTTGAGCAAGTACACGTTTCGCTTTTCCAAAGCGGTATTTATCCGCTAGGTCCTCTGAATCGAATAATAATTCCTCCACATCAGGAAGTGCAACAGTGACCACTTCATCCCATTGTTTTCTCCAGCGTTCAAACAACTCTTCCGTTTGGCCTGTCATGTTTAGCTCTTTTACTTTCGCTATTTCATCGGTAACGGGGCGATTCATCATGTCAATTTTCCAAGCTTCAAGCCGATCTACTTCTGTATATATTTTTTTTCTAGAATAAAATCCAAATATAGCAACTACACCAACTACTACGATTATGCCGATTATGATTTCCATAATTTGGCCTCCTTGCTCCCACAATCAATCTATTTTAGACAATTTATGTATAGTAAATTATTATTTTAAATAAGGAATTTTTAAATTACTTGTTATTATCGAGATAATTGAAATATTCAATAGCTATAAGCTTTTAGAAAAAGCTTTTTTAAAATCTTCTTAAATGTTTTTTTAATGTATTTATGATACCATGTAAACGACAATTTTTGACTATTACTTTTAATTTTTTTACAAATTTTATTAAAAATGAGGGATTTGTCGATGAAAGCAGATGGTCATGTTCACACACCCTTTTGTCCACACGGCACAAAAGACCCATTTGAAGATTATATATTCCGCGCTATTCAATTAGGATTTAATGAAATTACTTTTACTGAGCATGCGCCTCTTCCAGCCCGATTTAACGATCCAACACCTCACAAGGATAGTGGAATGGATCCAAATGATTTAGAAAAATACTTTTCAATCCTAAAAAACCTTCAAACAAAGTTTGCATCCGATATCAAAATTAATATTGGATTAGAGGTTGATTATATTGAGGGATTTGAAGAGGACACGAAAGCTTTTTTAAATGAATATGGTCGTTACTTGAATGATAGCATTTTATCGGTCCATTTTCTACAAAATAAGGATCAGTACTATTGCCTTGACTATAGCCCTGACACCTTTGCAACGATGATAAAAGATTTTTCATCAGTTGAGGGAATCTATGAAACTTATTACGATACATTGTTACGTTCTATTACTGCAGATCTCGGTCCATATAAACCTAAACGGATTGGACATTTAACACTTGTACACAAATTTCAAAAAAAATTTCCGTGTTCAAAGCCTTTTGACAAGAAAATTTCTGAGATTTTAGATCTAATCGCGGAGCAGGGATTATCCCTAGATTACAATGGCGCTGGTATAAATAAACCTCTTTGTCAAGAAGTTTATCCAAATAATAGAGTCATACAAGAGGCAATAAAACGAAAAATCCCTCTCGTCTATGGATCTGATGCCCATAGTTGGAAGGATTTAAATCAGGGGTTTGAAGACCTATATAAAGATGCAATTTTAATGTCTCCGACTAAATGTTAACTGGCAATAGAGTCACTTTATTTTTCACCGTTTGGGGTTGTCTGCAGATGGTCAAATTGACCCATCTTTCGATTTCAGAGCAATACTGTTCACTCACATACATTTCATATGGCATTAAATGCAACACTTCTGTCATATATTGAGGGTGTAAATAAGGCATAGAGAGCATACCCTTTAATTGCATAATGACATATGGTATCGAAATAGGGGCAAATTCTAATTGTTTTGTTCCTGTTTCAAAAATGGCTTGAAAATAGTACTTTTCTTTTGTCATATAGGTGGTCATAATTTCGCGAATCAATGTGGTATCAAATGTAATTTCCCTTTGGACAAATCGTGATAATTGACGATTATCCTTTTGAAATTCCATGATACCTCTAATTGCTAGTAGTAAACATTCTCTTGCTGTTCTGTTATCTAATTCAAGGTAGGCATTTTCGACAATTGCCAAATATCTCTCTAAATAAGAGGAAACGAGATATTCTAGTAAGCCTTCTTTACTTCCAAAATAATAAGATATATTGGCAACATTACATTTTGCATGTTTCGAAATTTCACGAACAGTTGTACCATCAAAGCCCCTTGTATTAAATAAAAAAACAGCCGATTCAATAATTTTTTGTTTCATGCTTTTTTGTTTCATATCCAACCCACCTTACCTTTATTATTCTGCGTACTTTGTTATTGTATAGATTTCGCTAGTTTTAGGCAGATTCCTTTAAGATTTTATCGACAAGTCATGCACGATAAGCTATTATTGATATAATTTATGTATGAAATACTCAAATGGAGGGGAACCATTATGTTTCATGTCGAACAATATAAAGGTAATAAAGTAGAAGACTATAGACTAGTAACAAAACAACTAGACGCTTTACTTGAAGGAGAGCATGATCAAACGGCGAATTTAGCAAATGCATCTGCTTTACTTAACCAATTTTTAGATAATATCAATTGGGTTGGTTTTTATGTAAAGAAAGAAAATGAATTAATTCTTGGACCATTTCAGGGGTTACCAGCATGCGTAAGAATTCCAATGGGGCGTGGAGTTTGTGGTACAGCAGCACAAAAGCAACAAACTGAAAGAGTGCCAGATGTGCATCTTTTCCCAGGACATATTGCATGTGACAGTGCTTCACAATCAGAAATAGTAGTCCCAATAATGAAGAATGGTGAAGTATTTGGTGTTTTAGACATTGATAGTCCAATCAAAGATCGCTTTGATGAAGTTGACCAACAATGTTTAGAGGAATTTGTAAAAGTCTTAGAAAAGCATATATAAGAATAAAGCCAGTGGGCTTCTCCCCACTGGCTTTTTCTACTTAGACTTCTAAAGCTTGATGTAAGTCCTTCCAAATGTCCTCCCACGCCTCTAGACCAACAGAAAGGCGTATCAAATTATCCGTAATTCCCATTTCCAATCGTGATGCTTCTGGAACAACTGCATGAGTCATTGTCGCAGGATGTTGGATTAGCGTTTCTGTATCACCAAGACTCACAGCAATTTTAATTAAGTTCAACCGATTTAATATATTTTGAGCATCCTTTTTGGAGCCTTTGATTGTAAAGGATATCAAGCCACCTGGTTTCTTCATTTGTTTTTTCATAATCTCATAGTCTAAACTATCCGCATCACCTGGATAAAATACTTGCTCCACACTTTTATGTTCCTTTAATAATCTAGCTATTTTTTCTGCGTTCTCGCAGTGGCGTTCCATGCGTATCGGAAGAGTTTTAAGGCCACGCAGTAATAGCCATGCATCAAATGGTGACATAATTCCACCAATATCTTTTTTTGTTGTCATGGCAACTTGTTGAATAAAGTCTTTTTTCCCGACAACCAAACCAGCGATAACATCACCGTGTCCGCCGATATACTTTGTTGCGCTATGAATGACGATATCACAGCCTAATTGAATAGGTTGCTGCAAATACGGGGAGCAGAAGGTATTGTCCACAACAACTGGAATTTTATACTGCCTTGCAATATTTACAATTTTTCGTAAGTCAATTAGTTTCATTGTTGGGTTTATTGGTGTTTCAACGTAGATTAACCTTGTTTGAGGCGTTATTTTTGAATGTACTTCTTCCTCATTATCCATATTACTAAAGTCATGTGTAATATTGTATTTCTCCTCCATCATTTGGAGAAGTCCAAACGTACATCCATAAATTCCTTGTGAGCATAGAATATGATCACCTGATTTTGTTAGAGCAAACAAAACAGCCGAAACAGCCGCCATACCTGAACCAAATGAAAGCCCCGCTTCTCCGCCCTCCAAAAGAGCAATTCTTTCTTCCAAAAGCTTAACTGTAGGGTTTCCTAATCTTGAATATATAAATCCTTCTTCAGCACTAGCAAACCGTGCCTCACCTTGTTCAGCGGTTTCAAATATAAAGGTCGATGTTTGGTAAAGAGGTGGTATTAAGCTTCCATATTCAGCAGCCGTTGAGCCACCATGTATTGCTAATGTTTCAAAATTCTTATTTTCCTTACTCATGCTTGTTTATTTCCCCCTTCATTCTTGGCTCCTACAAGTAGCATATGACAACACTCTGTATTTTGAAAGCGTTTTCTAATTTAAGGGAGGATTACTCGGTTTTTATCAATAAAGTGTTTTCGCACAAAAAAAGACATTCGTTTAAGAATGTCCTTCACTAACAAAATTTTCACTCGCAATGACTTTATTTTTCCCTGATTGCTTTGCTACATATAATGCATTGTCTGCGCGACGAAAGAGGCTTTTGAATGTTTCCTCATATTCTTTATACCAAGTTGCTACACCACATGAGATTGTTATTTTTGGATTAGAATCTTGCTCTACCCTTTTTACAAGGCGCTCTGCTACAGCAATGCCTGAAACAAGTTCAACTCTGGGTAAATATATGGCCAACTCTTCTCCACCCCATCTTGCTCCAATGTCATTTTCTCGGATATTTTCCCTGATGAGATTGGCTATTTGAACAAGTGATTCATCTCCAACCTGGTGACCGAATGTATCGTTAACTCGTTTAAAATCATCTATATCAATGAGTATAAAGGTACCAAATGCATCTCTCTCCATTGATTCTTGTACACTATTTTCTAAATGCTTACGTGAGTAAAGCTTCGTTAAAAAATCTGTAATCACTAGTTTTTCTAATTCCTCGCGAAGAATTGAGTTTGAAAATGCCAGGGATGAGTGATGAATGAGAGACTGCATAAGCTTAAATTTATCAAATGAAAAGAAATAAGGTAATTCATGTAAAACAATTGCAACCCCCAATATTTCATCACGCTGTATCATTGGAACTGACATCATAGAACGGTAGGAAGAATCACTAAATGCTGGGTCTATTTGTAAATCACCAATAAAAAGAGGCTCATTTTCTACTAAAATTCTTTTTAGACTATATAATACATATCGCTCTCCTAAACCTTCCTCAAAAAAAGCAGTACTTCCTGGTAGTACCTCTATTTGATCTTCTGATTGTAAAAAGAAACCAACTTCTTTTGCACCAAACGATTTTGTAATTTGGCTTGACATAAATGTCATTGTATCTTTTAAACGTAAATTTGAATTTAATTTATGTGAAGTTTCATTAATTAATTGTAAATCTGCAATCAATTGCTTCGATTGTTGATAGAGCTGGGCGTTTTCAAATGCATGGCCAGCTGTATTTGCCAATAGTTCAATAAACTGTATTTCTGATTTTGGGAATTTCAATCCGTAATGGGCATTGATTTGTAATACTCCATATACCCCTTGCCGTCCTTTTAAAGGAGCATAAATCACAGACTTTTTGTTAGATTCCGAATCTTGCATTTGCAAAATTCCAGTAACAAAAGCTTGCATCACAGGGGAATTCTCGCCATCTTCATACTCTTGAATATCTTTTATCGGAATTACATTATGTCTTGTATTATCATGGGCAAGAAATAATGTAAATGTAAATGATGGGTATACATCTTGTAACGTGTAAATAACCTCTTCAAGGACAGCGTCAATATCCATCGTTGAATGAAACTTAGAGGTTACCCTAAAAAGTTGTTCATATCTAATTTCTTCATTTGGAAACATCATATTTAATCACCCATCTGATTAGTAATACTTTCTTGCTTTATCACAATTTCTATCTCCATTATAATAGATAATTGCCTAAAAATGTCTCTTTATCTCAGAAAAAAATCTGAAATTCTTACAATAAACCAGATTGAAAATGATATTTCGACATAAAATAAGAGGAACTTGCATAGAGTAGTCTGAATTCCTTCACATAGTTCATTCGAGAGTACCCTCACGGAAATGAAAACTTGACTTCCTTATCTGAAAATCATATAATTGTCGTTGTGTAAAATATTGCAGCATATGTGAGTAGGTTTTTGTTCTATTTTGTTCCTCTTAATGAGCATTTGCTTAAAGATGGTGTATCACGTAACTCTTGGCTGCTGGAGCGAAGATACATGAAAACAAAATAGTCAAGAACATCTAGCGCATCTGTTTTTATTTTACAACAAAATAAAAACATTGAAGGAGGAGTCATTCATGGCTCGTTATACTGGTCCAAGCTGGAAATTATCCCGTCGTCTTGGAATCTCATTAAGTGGTACTGGTAAAGAATTAGAAAAGCGTCCTTACGCTCCTGGACAACATGGTCCAAACCAACGCAAGAAGCTTTCTGAATATGGATTACAATTACAAGAAAAGCAAAAGCTTCGTCATATGTACGGTGTAAATGAGCGTCAATTCCGTACTACATTCAACCACGCAAGCAAAATGCAAGGAATCCTTGGTGAAAACTTCATGATTCTTCTTGAATCACGTTTAGATAACCTAGTTTACCGTCTAGGTCTTGCTCGTACACGTCGTGCGGCACGTCAACTAGTTAACCATGGTCATATTCTTGTAGATGGAGGACGTGTTGATATTCCTTCATACCGTGTAAAACCTGGTCAAACGATTGCAGTTCGTGAAAAATCACGTAACCTTGTAACAATCAAGGAAGCTATTGAAGCAACTACTTTCGTACCAGAATATTTAACTTTTGATGCTGAAAAATTAGAAGGAACATACACTCGTTTACCAGAGCGTTCTGAATTACCAGCTGAAATTAACGAAGCATTCATCGTTGAGTTCTACTCTCGTTAATAATTTTGCTTCATACATGAGTTTTAAAAAACCTAGGATCGTTGATTTTTCAACAATCCTAGGTTTTTTTTGCTTTTTTAACATAAGTCTTGCTTTAGATGTTTTTACTTAATACCATTTATTCCAATTTTTCCTTGAAAGATTTTTCATCTTTCGTATACTGGATGACATTTCCTATCCGATTAAAAAGGTGCTCCGAAAAGGAACACCTCTACATTCTTAGTATTTAATTAAGAAGTATTTTTTCTTACCACGACGGATAACAGTAAATTCGCCTTCAATTCGATTCTTTTCTGTAAGTACCGCATTGATATCTTGGAATCTCTCTCCATTCACATAGATGGCTCCATTTGATATATCTTCACGTGCTTGACGCTTTGAAGGAGAAATTTTACTCATAACCAATAAATCAACTAAACCAACTTCAGCTTCTCCAGCATATTCATATGAAGGTACGTCTTTAAAGCCTTGCTTTATCTCATCAGCAGTTAATTCACTAATTGAACCACTGAATAAAGCTGTTGAAATTTTCACAGCTTGCTCGAATGCCGCATCTCCATGTACCAACTTCGTTACTTCCTCTGCCAACGTTTTTTGGCCCAAACGCTTTTCTGGCGCTTCTTGCATTTCAGCTTCAATCTGTTCAATTTCTTCTTTTGATAGAAAAGTAAAGTATTTTAAATAACGAACAACATCACGGTCATCTGTATTAATCCAGAATTGATAAAACTCATAAGGTGATGTTTTTTCTTTATCCAACCAAATTGTTCCACCTTCAGTTTTACCAAACTTTGTACCATCTGCCTTAGTCACAAGAGGTATAGTCAAACCAAATGCTTTTGCATCGTCAACAGTCTTACGAATTAATTCTAGTCCAGCTGTGATATTCCCCCATTGATCACTACCCCCAATTTGAAGTCGACAGCCTTCATTTTCATAAAGCTTTAAAAAGTCATAGGATTGTAAAATCATATAACTAAACTCTGTGAAAGAGATTCCTGCATCTAGACGTGATTGTACAGAATCTTTAGCCAGCATGTAATTTAAACCAAAGCTTTTTCCAATGTCCCTAAGGAAAGAAATGAGGTCTAAGTTCCCAATCCAATCATAGTTATTTGCAATTTGCGCTGGATTTTCCTTTGCTTCAAAATCTAAAAAGCGAGAAAGTTGCTCTTTAATACTGTTGCTATATTGCTCGACTACCTCTTTCGGATTTAAGGTTCTTTCTGCCTTTTTACCACTTGGGTCACCGATTAAACCCGTTGCACCACCAACTAACGCAATTGGTTGGTGTCCAGCCAATTGAAATCTTCGTAGAGTCAAAACACCTACTAAGTGTCCAATATGTAAACTATCTGCAGTTGGATCGAATCCACAATAAAGTTTTATTTTCTCATTTTGCAAGAAATTTTGTAATCCTTCTTCATCTGTTACTTGATTTATAAGTCCTCTAAAAGCTAAATCCTGTATAACATCCATTATCTACGTCTCCTTTTCACCATATAGGGTTTTTCTATCATATTACATATAATAATGTCAAATAAATATTGGAAATTCATAAAACAATACTATTGTAAGTGTCGTATATGCTATAATGTACTTGAATTTTAGGGGGATGATTATGGATTCGAATAGATCACAAATTTTGGAAAAGATTCGCTCAATTCGACAAAAAATCACATCGAATCAGGTATACCAAGCTATTACTGGCAAGAAGGCACGAAAAAGTGTAAGAGTTACATATGGTGTTGTCTGGAACTTATTCTTAATTTTCATTATTATAACCATATTAGGTCTTGGCTTTGCTGGTGGAGCAGGTGCGGGATACTTTGCATCTTTAGTAAAGGATGAACCTGTTCGAAGCTATGAGAGTTTACAAAAAGACATCTACAACTATGAAGAAAATACAGAACTCTATTTTACAAACGAGGTGTACCTTGGCAAATTACGGTCAGACCTTCATCGTGAAGAGGTCGCACTTGAAGATGTTTCACAATATGTAATAGATGCTGTCATCGCGACAGAGGATCAATATTTTTATAAACATGACGGAGTAGTTCCGAAATCAATCTTACGTGCAATCGTACAGGATGTTACAAATTCACCTGTCCAAACAGGGGGAAGTACGTTAACACAACAATTGATTAAGAATCAAATCCTTTCAAGTGAAGTTTCGTTTGACCGAAAGGCAAAAGAAATTTTAATTGCATTACGACTTGAAAAGTTTTTTGATAAAGATGAAATTTTGGAAGCATACTTAAATATCATTCCATATGGTCGTAATTCATCAGGTCGAAATATTGCTGGAGTTCAAACAGCTGCTCAAGGGATTTTTGGTGTAGACGCTAAGGATCTAAACCTACCACAAGCAGCATTTATTGCAGGAATACCTCAAAACCCATATACTTATACGCCATTTTCTAACCAAGGTGGTAAGGTAAAAGACAATATTGAACCTGGTCTTAACAGGATGAAAACTGTCCTAGAACGCATGCTAACGGGAGGCTTCATTACAGAGCAGCAATATAAGGAAGCGCTCGAGTATGATATCCGGGCAAATCTGACCGAGCCTAAATTAGAACCAAGTGAAAAATACCCTTGGTTGACCGCTGAGATTGAAAAAAGAGCAACTGAAATTCTAATGAAAAAACTAGCTAAAGAAGACGGCTACGAAGAGAAAGACCTTGAAGAAAACAAGGACTTACGCTTACACTACCGTGAAATCGCTGATAGAGACCTACGTCAAAGTGGATATAAAGTCTATACAACAATTGACAAAGAAGTATATGATGCAATGCAAGAAGCAGTGAAAAACTTTCAATACTTTGGACCAGATAAACAGGAAGTTAAGAAAGATTTAGAAACCAATGAAGATGTTATAGTCATGGAACCAGAAGAAGTAGGCTCTGTCCTAATTGAAAATAAAACGGGACGTATCATTAGCTTTGTGGCTGGTCGTGATTTCGAACGTGAACAAACCAACCATGCTTTTAACCCTGCAAAACGTCCGAATGGTTCGACAATGAAGCCACTACTAGATTATGCGCCAGCCATGGAATTAGGTTTGGTACAACCAGGCAGTGTTATTGCTGATGTGAAATTCAGCTATGGAAAATACACCCCTCAAAACGTTGGGGGACCAAATGATTTTGATGGTTTAATGTCTGCAAGACATGCTCTCAAAGTTTCTAAGAATATTCCAGCAATCAAAACATATTTAAAAGCCTTTGATCATCGTCCAATTACGTTCTTAGAGAAGATGGGATTCACTTCGTTAGATGAGAGAGACTACAATGCTCCATCACTAGCGATTGGTGGGATGACATATGGAGTTTCTGTCGAAGAGAACGTGAATGCATATGCTACATTTGCGAACAATGGTCAGTTCATAGATGCTTATATGATTGAAAAAATTGTAACCAACGATGGTGAAGTCGTATACGAGCACGAAGTTAAACCTGTTGATGTCTTTTCACCTCAGACTGCCTATTTAACAATCGATATGATGCGCGATGTTATCAATGGTGGTACTGGTGCTGCAATGAATGGGTATTTAAAATTCAAAGCGGATTGGGCAGGAAAAACAGGTACAACTAACAGGTACGAAGACGTTTGGTTTGTTGCGACAAATCCAAATGTTACATTTGGTACTTGGTTAGGGTACGATACACCAAAATCAGTTTCTAGAAATGTAAAAGGACTCAATTATTCTCGAAGAAATATTCTACTTTGGTCAACTCAGATGAATGCTGTTTATGATGTTAAACCAGAACTAGTAAAGCCGAATGAGAACTTTAAAATGCCAGGTGGAATTGTTTCTCGTTCTTACTGTGGACTATCTGGATTACTTCCATCAGATTTATGTCGAGAAGCTGGGCTTGTACAGTCTGATATCTATAATGCTAAATTTGTACCGACAAAGGTTGATGATAACCTTGTGAAGGGTAAATATATTCAAGTAGATGGAAAAGCCTATCGTGTACCAGCAAGTGCTCCACAAGAATTCGTCCAGCAAGGAATCATGATTAAAAAAGAGTTCTTAGAGCAACATGGATTAAAAGATTCGCGAGCTATCCAACAGCTACTTCCAAATAACAGCCGTTGGAGTAACCTAGTGATTACGGAAGGGTCCGAGCTTAAAGACAATGGTTCTATTCCTTCTCAAGTAAAAGGGGCTTCGATTTCTTCTGGTACGTTGAGTTGGGCAAAACACGAACATAATGATGTTATCGGTTATCGCATATATGGAGCAGCGAACTTCACTTCAGATTTCAAAAAAATCGGCAGTGTACCTGCTACAAAAAATTTAAAATTCAATGTTGGAAATGCCGTTGCAGCTTATTATGTCACAGCTGTTGATGTTACTGGTAAAGAGACACCACTCGCAAATTCAATACTAATTAAGAACGGCGACTATAAATCAGAACCAGTGGTAGAAACTCCTCCGCCACCTACACCTCCATCCGATGGCGGTATTGGTAATGAAAATGCAAATGGTAATAACGGTAATAGTAACAACAATGAAAATGATGAAGAATAAAGGTTAAGAAAAGAGGTGATCCAATTAATGTGGATCACCTCTTTTTATCCATTATACTTTTAGCTCTCCATTGTGGAAAGATCACCTGTTGGTAAATCAAGCTCCCATGCCTTAAGAACACGCCTCATAATTTTTCCACTACGTGTTTTTGGAAGCTTTTCCTTAAACTCTATTTCACGAGGTGCAGCATGAGCAGCTAATCCTCTTTTAACAAAATTCCTGATATCTTCCTTCAACTCATTTGTAGCTTCATACCCATCAACTAATGCAACAAATGCTTTTATAATTTCGCCACGAACAGGGTCAGGTTTTCCGATAACACCTGCTTCTGCAATTGCAGGATGTTCGATCAGTTTACTTTCAACTTCAAATGGTCCAACCCGCTCACCTGATGTCATAATAACGTCATCAACTCGACCTTGGAACCAGAAATATCCATCTTCATCCATATAAGCAGAATCTCCAGATACATACCAATCCCCTGGCATAAAATAAGATTCATATTTAGCAGGGTTATTCCAAATGGTATACATCATAGCAGGCCAACCTTTTTTAATGGCTAAATTCCCCATTCGGTTCGGAGGTAATTCATTTCCTTGATCATCGACAACAGCCGCCTTAATTCCTGGGAATGGTTTGCCCATAGAGCCAGGCTTAATTTCTAAACAAGGATAATTACTTATTAGCTGAGCACCAGTTTCTGTCATCCACCAGTTATCATGAATGCGTAAATTAAAGATTTTTAATCCCCACCGTACAACTTCGGGATTTAGCGGTTCTCCAACACTTAACACATGTCGTAAGGTACGTAAATCATATTGTTTGACGAGCTCGTCCCCCGCCCCCATTAACATTCTAAATGCTGTCGGTGCACTATACCATACAGTAATCCCGTAATCCTCAATCGTCTGATACCAGTTTTCTGGGCTAAAACGACCACCTACAATGACATTAGAGGCACCGTTTAGCCAAGGACCAAAAATACCATATGAAGTACCTGTGACCCAACCTGGATCAGCTGTGCACCAATAAATGTCATCTTCTTTTAGGTCTAGTATCCATTTCGCCGTTTGATAATGCTGAATCATTGCATTATGAACATGCAAGACTCCCTTCGGTTTACCCGTTGAACCAGATGTATAATGTAATAGCATGCCATCGGTTCTTTCAACCCATTCAATCTGTAGCTCTTTGCTAGCCGTTTTTAATCGGCCAAGGAAATCAATGAAAGGGCCATCCTCCCTAACATCATCTCCAACGAGTAAGATATGTTGTAAGGATGGTAAATCCTTGAAAGGAACTCGGTCTACTAAGTCAGGCGTTGTGACAATTACTTTTGCGTCACTGTCTTCTAAGCGGTCTCGTACAGCACCTTCCATAAATGCTTCAAATAAAGGACCTACAATTGCTCCCAATTTAATAGCACCTAATACAGCAAAATATAATTCTGGAGAACGTGGCATAAACACAAATACACGGTCCCCTTTTTCAACATCTGCTGCTTGTTTTAATACATTTGCAGCACGATTTGTATATTCTTTCATTTCTTTAAATGTATATTTTTCTTCACGTGAAGGATCACGATAATAAAGGGCAATTTTATTTTTTCTATCACCTTCAGCATGGCGATCAATAGCCTCATAAGCAATATTTACTCTACCGGTTTCAGACCAAGAAAACTCTTTCTCTACGTCTGCCCAATCAAAGTTCGCATACGCTTCATCATAATCTCGTAAATTATAATTCCCCTTTGTTACTGGTAGCGCTTCCACTTTCATTTTGCATTTCCCCTTTATGTAAGTTATTTACTATTTTATTATAAAATAAAAAGACTCTTTTTCCAATTTTTAAAATTTTGTTTATATATTATTTTTCTGTAACATTGTATAATATTTGTAAACAAAACTGAAAACGTTTTATTTTCACTAGATTCATATATAATAAGAATGACATTTATAAATGGTGGTGACTTTGTGGAGCATAAGAAGACTTATAATGCTAAGGAACTTAAGACCCCTCATGGTGCGCTTATTATAGAAGGCCCTATATCAGGCGAGACTCTTGCTAGCTTAGAATTCCATGAAGATTTAGTAGCATTTCGTACACCAAAACAACAACATAAGGCATTAATTGAAATTGCCGATTTACCCGAAGGACGAATCATTATAGCAAGAGAGAATAACACTGTCGTTGGATATGTTACATATCTTTATCCAGACCCACTTGAACGCTGGTCTGAGGGAAAAATAGAAAATTTAATAGAATTAGGGGCAATTGAGGTTATACCTCAATTTCGAGGCTCAAAAGTTGGAAAAAATCTCTTAATAGTTTCAATGATGGATGACGCAATGGAAGACTATCTCATTATTACTACCGAATATTACTGGCACTGGGATTTAAAAGGTACAGGTCTAAATGTATGGGAGTATCGAAAGGTAATGGAAAAAATGATGAGCGCTGGTGGCCTGGAATACTTTGCAACAGATGACCCAGAAATCAGTTCACACCCAGCTAATTGTTTAATGGCTCGTATTGGAAAACGTGTATCTCAAGATACTGTTGAAAGATTTGATAGACTTCGTTTTATGAATCGCTTTATGTATTAAGGGATAACTGGATAAGGGGGATCCAAATGATTATTGAAGAAATAATGAAAAAAAATGTTATCACGTTAGCACCCAATGATACAATTGCTACTGCGATCAAATTGATGGATGAAAATAAAATTAGACATATTCCCATCGTTGATGTAAATCAACATGTAATTGGGCTAATAAGCGACCGAGATTTACGTGACGCAAAACCCTCCATCCTAGACTTTACGAACCATGATAAAAAGCTTGATACGAAAATAAAAGAGATTATGGTACGTAATGTAATAACTGGCCATCCATTAGACTTCGTAGAAGAAGTCTCTGCAATTTTTTATGAGAACCGGATTGGTTGCCTCCCAATTGAGTCAAATGGAAAATTAGTTGGGATTATTACAGAAACTGATTTACTACACACATTTGTTCAATTAACAGGAGCAAACCAACCAGGCACCCAACTAGAAGTAAAGGTTCCCAATCGCACTGGAACATTGGCAGACGTGATAAATGTTATAAAAGAGCATAATGTAAATATTCACAGTGTCCTTGTGTATCCTGATAAGGACTCTCAGTATAAAATTCTTGTGTTACGAGTTCAAACGATGAATCCTAATAAAATTGTTGAACATTTAACGAATGAGGGCTACGCCGTTATGTGGCCACATTCATCAGGGATTAGATCATGACAAACGAGGCTGTCTTCGTCTATTCGGACCAGTTGTTAAAATACCGATTTAGTCAAGATCACCCTTTCAATCAAACAAGGGTAATGCTTACATATGACTTGTTAAAAAGTTTGAACTTGTTAAATGACTCAAGTTTACTATCCCCTAGAATAGCAACAGATGAGGAACTAGAGCTAGTCCATGATCCTAGATTTATTGAAGCTGTCAAGTTAGCTGGTGAAGGAAAACTTTCCGAAGATAGAGCCCAAGGCTTTGGAATTGGTACAGAAGATACACCTGTCTTTCCTGGAATGCACGAAGCAAGTGCCTTATTAGTAGGCGCAACCCTGTCTGCAGTTGATCATGTGATGTCAGGAAAATCAAATCATGCTCTAAATCTTGGTGGAGGTTTACATCATGGATTCCGTGGAAAAGCCTCAGGATTTTGTGTGTATAATGACAGTTCCGTTGCTATCCGTTACATGCAACAAAAATATAATGTAAGAGTTCTATATGTTGACACAGATGCCCATCATGGTGATGGCGTACAATGGACATTCTATGATGATCCAAACGTTTGTACACTCTCCATTCATGAGACAGGCAGATACCTTTTTCCTGGAACTGGTAATGTTAATGAGAGAGGGTCTGGTAAGGGTTATGGGTATACCTTTAATATTCCATTAGATGCTTTCACGGAAGACGATTCATGGTTACATGCGTACAGGACTTCTTTTAAAGAAATAACAGAGTATTTTAAACCTGATGTCATCTTTACACAAAATGGTGTGGACTCACATTATTACGATCCTCTCACCCATTTGTCTGCAACAATGAGAATTTATCGTGAAATACCTAAACTTGCTCATGAACTTGCCCACCAATATTGTGATGGCCGATGGATTGCAGTTGGTGGTGGTGGGTATGATATTTGGCGTGTTGTACCAAGAGCTTGGTCACTTATTTGGCTAGAAATGATTGGGAAGTCAGATATAAGTGGAGAACTTCCAAAAGATTGGATTAACAGATGGCAGCCAAAGGCTAAATTTGCTCTTCCTTCATATTGGGACGATGAACCTACTATCTATCCTCCTATTCCTAGAAAGGCAGAAATCGAAGAAAAGAATGCGCTTACTGTAACTAAAGCTTTATATCCAATCCGACAAAAATAAAAAACACGGCCAATGAACTGACCCGCCAAAATGGGACTTAGAAAAAACACCTATGCTACCTGACGTCCATATTCAATTGGAGCCAGGTAGTTTAATTTTGCCTGTATTCGTTTTTCGTTATAGTAACACATATAT
>Ga0079224_100003474_pt1 | contig 19947 bp, 19 predicted proteins | sample Stecom2015_FD_80414 | JGI IMG/M metagenome (GOLD analysis project Ga0079224, IMG submission 80414) | Agricultural soil microbial communities from Utah to study Nitrogen management - Steer compost 2015 | ecosystem: Environmental > Terrestrial > Soil > Agricultural land | place: USA: Utah...
CTTTGCCATCTTTTTCGGAGAGTCATTTTGGATATTAAAATAAATATTATATTAGTAGCTTAAACACAGAAAGAAACGAATGAGTATCAACAAAGACGAATTCAGAAAATACGCGATTAAACATCTAAGAATAGGTAGTCAACATGTGGATGGTTACATCTCACGCGTTCAGCAAAAATTACCGTCAAATTTGACGCCTTATATTATTGAAGAGCGTCAAATGAATGTCGCACAAATGGATGTTTTCTCTCGCCTGATGATGGATCGAATTATCTTTTTAGGAGATGCGATTAACGATCAGGTTGCCAACATCGTCCAGGCACAATTACTTTTTTTGCAGTCCACGGACGCACAACGCGATATACAGATCTATATCAATTCGCCAGGGGGAAGTGTATATGCTGGCTTAGGGATATACGATACCATGCAGTATATTGCACCTGACGTAGCCACGATCTGTACGGGAATGGCTGCATCTATGGGGGCGGTTTTGCTAGTCGCTGGCGCTAAAGGTAAGCGCGCGGCGTTACGTCACTCCCGCGTGATGATCCACCAACCATCCGGGGGTTCACAAGGAGTCGCTGCCGATATGGAAATTAATCTTCGGGAAATCCTCAAGCTTAAGGAAGAATTGTACAACATTATTGCTGAACATTCCGGCCAAACCTATAAATGGGTTGAAGAATCATCTGATCGCGACTATTGGATGCGTGCACCCGAAGCGAAAGAGTTTGGTATGATAGATGAGGTGTTACAACCGAAAAAGGAAACAAAATAAAGACAATGAGTAAATCGAATAATAGAGGCATCCACTGCTCTTTTTGCGGCATCAGTAAGAATGAAGCCCAAATGCTTATAGCAGGTGATGGCGCGCACATCTGTGATCGATGTGTGCAGCAAGCCGGAGAGATATTAGCAGAGGAGCTGAAGCAGAGAAAGAATAAATCGATCCAAACAGCTCTCAAATTAATTCGTCCTAAAGAAATCAAAGAACATCTTGACCAATATGTAATCGGGCAAGATGATGCAAAAAAAGTCATTTCCGTTGCCGTCTATAATCATTACAAGCGGTTAAATCAACGCGTGGAACCTGACGAAATCGAAATTGAAAAATCAAATTTGATTATCGTCGGAGAGACCGGAACAGGAAAGACACTACTTGCTAAAACCGTTGCAAAAATACTAAATGTACCTTTTTGTATTGTGGATGCAACCGTACTTACTGAAGCGGGATATGTGGGGGAAGATGTAGAGAGTATTTTAACTCGTTTACTTCAAGCTGCCGATTACGACGTGACAGCAGCGGAGCGTGGTATCATCTATATTGATGAAATCGACAAAATAGCGAGGAAAAGCGATAATCCATCGATCACACGGGATGTATCTGGAGAAGGTGTGCAACAAGCCCTACTAAAGATATTGGAAGGCACCAGTGTCAATGTTCCACCCCAAGGAGGTAGAAAACATCCGGATCAAAAGATGATATCCGTAAATACCGGTAACATCTTATTCATTTGTGGTGGTGCATTTGACGGCATTCAGAAAAAAATCGCAAATCGTTTAAAGACGACTACTGTCGGGTATAAGATGAAGGATGAGGATCAGGATATTGATTTGAATAACCTCTACAAATATATCACGCCACAGGACTTGAAAAATTTCGGTCTAATTCCGGAATTGATTGGACGACTACCGGTCCTAACACACCTAAATCCGCTTGATCGTGATACGTTATTAAACATCTTGACAGAGCCAAAAAACGCACTGATCAAACAATACGTAAAGCTCTTCGAATATGAGGGCGTTAAATTGACATTTGATCCCGAGGTATACGACTTTATCGTTGATAAAGCTTGGGAATTCAAATTAGGCGCCCGTGGTTTACGGAGTATTTGCGAGGCGATTATGTTAGATGCGATGTTCGAGACCCCCACGAGTAAGGACAAGTCCGACACCAAAGAGTTACAAATCACTTTGGAGTACGCTAAAAACAAGTTCTCCAAAACCGATTTTAAAAAGCTACAAGTTGCTTAACTTTCGGACCCTCGCAGTTATGTGAGGGTTTTTTTACCCCCAAAATCCCGGTTACCTAAAAGAAAATTATTATGAAAACAAATAAAGAGAACCAGGAGATCGAGTCCCCTGTTAAAGCTGGTCTAAAAACAAAAGAAGACATCGTTAACAATTGGCTTCCTAGATACACAGGACGCAGTTTGGAAGACTTTGGCGAATATATACTACTGACCAACTTCAGCAATTACGTACAGCTATTTTCTCAAATGCATGAGGGTGCTGAGATTTTGGGTACGGACAAGCCCATGCAGACCTGTACTGCAGACGGTATCACCATCATTAATTTTGGAATGGGTAGCCCAGTAGCTGCCACTGTTATGGATCTGCTTACCGCTATTTCTCCCAAAGCTGTTTTATTTCTAGGCAAAACCGGTGTGTTGAAAAAGAAAATCAACGTGGGCGAATTAATTCTTCCCATTGCGGCCATCCGGGGGGAAGGGACGTCAAACGATTACCTGCCACCCGAAGTACCTTCCCTTCCTGCTTTTGCGTTACAAAAGGCAATTTCGACTACTATCCGTGATCATTCACGGGACTATTGGACCGGAACCGTTTATACAACGAACCGTCGGGTTTGGGAGCATGATAAGCAGTTTAAAAAATATCTCAAAAGTATTCGCGCGATGGCGGTGGACATGGAAACAGCAACCATCTTTTCGGTTGGTTTTGCAAATAAGATACCGACAGGAGCGCTGCTTTTGGTCTCTGACCAGCCGATGATCCCAGAAGGAGTGAAAACAGAAATATCCGACGTAACGGTGACTAAATCTTACGTGGAGACCCATGTGAAAATCGGCATCGACGCCTTAAAACAACTTATAAATAATGGCTTAACGGTAAAGCACTTGAAATTTTAAGAAATAAAAATAGACAAACAGAAAAGGAGGATCACCATGTGGTACAACAACATTTTGGAACCATTGGCAACACCCCACTGGTTAGGTTAAACCGAGTCACCAAATCCTTAAAAGGAACTGTTTTAGCCAAAATAGAAACCACGAACCCCGGAAACTCCATCAAGGATCGGATGGCGCTGAAAATGATACAGGATGCCGAAGCAGCTGGCCATTTACGTCCTGGAGGGACCATCATCGAAGGGACCTCAGGAAATACCGGAATGGGACTGGCTATTGTCGCCGCAATCCGTGGTTATCGATGTGTTTTTACAACTACCGATAAGCAGTCCAAAGAGAAAATAGATGCCTTGCGGGCCTTTGGCGCGGAGGTAATCGTTTGCCCCACTCATGTTGCTCCAGATGATCCTCGCTCGTATTACTCCGTTTCAAGCCGCTTGGAAAAAGAAATCCCCAATGCATGGAAGCCGAACCAATACGACAATCTCTCCAACGCTCAAGCTCATTACGAACAAACCGGACCAGAGATTTGGGCGCAAACTGAAGGCAGCATCACCCATTTAGTGGTTGGCGTCGGCACAGGTGGCACGATATCGGGGTCAACTCGCTACCTGAAAGAACAAAATCCCAACATCCAGATATGGGGTATAGACAGCTATGGTTCCGTCTTTAAGAAATATAAAGACACAGGGATATTTGACAAAAACGAAATCTACCCCTACATTACCGAAGGGATAGGTGAAGATTTCTTGCCAAAAAACGTAGACTTCAGCTTAATCGACTTATTTGAGAAGGTGACCGACAAAGACGCAGCGCTGATGACCCGAGATCTCGCAAGAAAAGAGGGGATATTCGCAGGAAATTCTGCTGGCGCGGCAGTTGCTGGTTTGTTACAATTAGGAAATCGTCTAAAACCGAGTGATGTGGTAGTCGTTATTTTTCACGATCATGGCTCTCGCTATATGGGTAAGATGTACAATGACGATTGGTTAAGAGAACGCGGTTTTCTAAAGGAAGAAAAATTGACTGCTAAGTCAATCTTAGAACGCCGTGAGCGACAGCAAATGATCACTGCAGATGTCGATCAGTCCATTAGTGAAACGTTTAAAGCCATGAAATCACTTCATATTTCTCAAATACCCGTCACCCAAAAGGGCATGGTGATTGGGAAAGTGACCGAGTCGGATATTCTACATGCATTACTGGAAAATCAGTCTCTGCGCTCCTCCCCTGTCGCATCCATTGTCACCACACCTTTTCCCTTCGTCGATTTGAACACACCGATCGATAACATATCGAGTTTAATCAATAAAGATGTACAAGCGGTCTTGGTTGAAGACGAAGCAGGACAGATAAACATCATCACTCAATACGATATTATCAACGCAATTTCTGGGATATAACGACGCTTTTTTTTAAGTTTAGTGATATACTACAAATTGATGGAAAGAAACAATCGATTAAAAAGACTCGAATATTGGTTAAAAGCACGTCTAGGAAAGATTGCGTTCATTCGTTTGGAACAAAAGCGGGAAACGGCTTGGTACGGAAATCAATATGGAGGCTTTTACGCCGACCCCTCGTTAATCCCTACCGGAGGAATTGTCTATTCCTTTGGGATAGGCGAAGACATCTCATTTGATCGGGCGATTATCGAAAAACACGGCTGCCGTGTTTACGGATTTGACCCCACTCCCAAATCAATTTCATGGGTTAGAGAAACCTCCATACCCGAAAACTTTTTTTTCCATCCGTTTGGAATTGGCGCTGTTACCGAAAAAGCCATATTTCGTTTACCAAAAAACAAAGATCACGTCTCGGGCAGTGTCTACGAACATCGTTTAGTAGACAATGACAATGCTGTTGAGGTGTTGCTAAAAAGCTTTTCTGATATTCTTGCGGATCTTGGACATCAACAAATTGACGTTCTTAAGATGGATATCGAAGGGTCAGAATATGCGATTATAGAAGACATACTGACGTCCGGAATTCCTATCACGCAAATTCTCGTAGAAACCCATGAGCGATTTTTTGAGGACGGAAAAACAAAGGGAGAGCGATTCTTTAAACTATTGCACCGTCACGGCTACCGTATTTTCGCCATTTCAGATACATATCAAGAAATATCGTTAGTAAAACAGCCGATGTAGAGAATAACCGGATTGGCAGTCAGTCCATTGTTCCACATCGCCGAGTGGACACTTATTCAGTATCGGAAACTTCTGAGATAATATAAACGTCTTCTTGTTCTTTTTTCATTTTGTATTTTTCCCGCGCTATACGCTGTATTTCCGCAGGATTATACTGCACATCGTTTATTGCCTGTTCGATCCGATCGATTTCAGCGGTGTAATAATTTTTTTCCTCTTCGAGTTTGGCTTTCTCGGTTTGAAAATCATATTGCGTAGCGATATCGTAACGATCGAAAAAGCACATCCAAACTAAAAATGCCACTGCAGCAATTAAATATTGATTCCGTATCGTATTAATAAAGCGTTCCATAATTATAAGGAGATCATTGCACCTGGTTAAATATACGTATTAAATTAAAAAATCGTAAACAAAAAAAGGAATCAGCTGATTCCTTTTTTTGTTGCAATAGAAATGCGAACTATTTCTTAGGCGAATACTTAAATTCAGCACCGATAAATCGTGCGTTCTCTCCCAATTCTTCTTCAATACGTAGCAATTGGTTATATTTTGCAATCCGATCAGAACGTGAAATCGATCCTGTTTTAATCTGACCACAATTTAAGGCTACAGCAAGATCGGCGATAGTGGTATCTTCTGTCTCACCTGAACGGTGCGACATGACCGACGTATAACTGTTATTTTGTGCCAGATGAACTGCATTAATGGTCTCCGTCAAAGAACCAATTTGATTTACTTTCACTAAAATTGAATTGGCGACACTTTTATCAATTCCATCTTGTAATCGAGTGGTATTGGTCACAAATAGATCATCACCAACTAACTGTACACGATCACCAATTTTTTCGGTTAACAATTCCCAACCTTTCCAATCATCCTCTGCCATCCCGTCCTCAATGGAAATAATCGGATACTTCTCTGTCAGCTCGGCCAAATAATCAACCTGTTCTTCGATAGAACGAACTGCGCCACTCTTACCTTCAAATTTCGAATAGTCGTATTTACCCTTTTCAAAAAACTCAGTCGAAGCACAATCTAAAGCTAAACAAATTTCTTTACCTGGCTTATAACCCGCTTTTTTAACAGCATCCAATACGGTTTCAATAGCGTCTTCTGTTCCTTCAAAAGTAGGTGCAAAACCACCTTCGTCACCTACTGCAGTAGATAGGCCACGATCGTGAAGAATCTTTTTCAGTTGGTGAAAAATCTCTGCCCCCCAACGCAATGCTTCAGAAAAAGAAGCGGCACCGACTGGCATGATCATAAATTCTTGAAACGCGATCGGTGCATCCGAATGTGATCCACCATTAATGATATTCATCATAGGTAAAGGTAACGTGTTGGCATTTACCCCACCAATATAACGATACAACGGCTGACGGCTTTCCTGCGCTGCTGCTTTTGCTACTGCAAGTGAAACACCTAAGATCGCGTTCGCACCTAATTTCCCTTTATTTTCTGAGCCATCCAGCTCAATCATTAATTTATCAATTGCATTCTGCTCGAAAACATCAACCCCTTCTAATGCCTTTGCGATAACCTTGTTTACATTATCAACAGCTTTTAAAACACCTTTCCCTAGATATCTCTTCTTATCACCATCGCGTAATTCCACAGCCTCATGTGCTCCAGTAGATGCTCCAGACGGAACAGCTGCTCTACCTACAAAACCATTTTGGGTTGTTACATCAACCTCAACCGTAGGATTTCCGCGCGAATCCAAGATCTGCCGCGCATGTACATCAATAATCAAACTCATTTTTTATAGGGTTTAAAAGTAAATCTCACTTAGTGTATTAATGACACTAATTTAATAAAAATTGTAACTAATCAAAAATATCAAAATTTTCGGCCAATTGATAGTTTTTAACGTTAAATCACTATTAACTCACTTATGTTGTTAGAATAAATACCGTTCACTATCGGTCAACTTAATGGATTGACACATTATGATTTAATCATCGCAATAAAATCATCAAAAAGATAGCGAGAATCGTGCGGACCTGGAGAAGATTCAGGGTGGTATTGTACCGAAAACGCGCGCTTTCCTTTGACACGTATTCCCTCAATAGAGTCATCATTCAAGTTGACGTGAGTAGCCTCTACCAGACTTGAACGTTCCACGTCCTCTCGAACAATACCGAAACCATGATTTTGAGACGTAATCTCACAGCGGTCTTCAATGATATTTTTTACCGGATGGTTAATCCCGCGATGTCCATTGTGCATTTTCTCCGTGCGGATACCGTGAGCTAGGGCCAAAAGCTGATGACCTAAGCAGATACCAAAAAGCGGCTTATCTGCAGCAACAATTTGCTTTATGGTCTCAATAGCGTAATCCATAGCCGCGGGATCTCCGGGACCGTTCGACACAAAATATCCATCAGCATTCCAACGTTCCATCTCCTCAAACGATGTCTTAGCCGGGAATACCTTAGCGTAAACCTGACGATCGTCAAAATTTCGCAAAATATTTGTCTTTATCCCTAAATCCAGAACCGCAACCCGTGTCGGCGCGGATTCGTCGCCATAGAAATACGCTTCTTTCGTGGAAACCTGACTGGAAAGCTCAAGTCCTGCCATTGAAGGCACGTGCTGTAACTGTTCCATAAGCGATTCAACATTCAAATCTTCTGAAGAGATGATCGCATTCATTGCCCCCTTGTCTCTGATATGACGCACAAGCGAACGTGTATCAATATCCGAAATTCCCACTAAATTACCTGATTCAAAGTAATTCTGAATCGACCGGTCAGCAATTTTCCTACTGTAATCGATATTGAAGTTTTTACAAACCAAGCCGGAGATTTGTATACGGTTAGATTCTTCATCATCTCCATCGATTCCGTAATTACCAATGTGGGCGTTCGTTGTTACCATAATCTGTCCGAAATAAGACGGGTCGGTAAAAATCTCCTGATACCCGGTAGTCCCCGTGTTGAAACAAATTTCTCCGGTGGTCGTACCGATCTTCCCTGCGGCTTTCCCATGAAAAACCGTACCATCTTGTAGAACTAAGATTGCTGGTAATTTGCTGTAGTTGGTCATTCTATTTGAGATTTAATTTAAATATCTTGCTCACTTCACCCAAACGAGTTTTAGGGCATAAAAAAAGCCCGAACGGGCTAACATATCAAACGCTATTGACTTATTTTACTAATTACGTATTGATATTTCATCTGGTTGAATCTTTTTTGTTTTTATCGGGAGACAAAGGTACGAAATATTCTCAGATTTGCAACCCCATATTTTTTTAACACGAATGGCCATCTGTATTTCTCAACAGATAGCCATTCCAGTTTGCAAATTCCTCGTGAATGCTGCTATTGGGTTAATTTAAAAATATCATTACCGAAGACAAATATCATCAGCGCTAGGATAATAAAAAAACCGACCACTTGCGCCTTTTCTAAAAACTGATCACTCAATGGTTTCCCCTGGATCATCTCAATCAATAAAAAGATCACATGCCCACCATCTAATGCCGGTATGGGCAAAATATTCATAAACGCAAGCGCCATAGATAGCATGCCCACTAAGCTCCAGAATCGTATCCAATCGACTTCCGTTCCAAACATGGTAGCTATACCCACAGGACCGGATAATGCTTTATCGGCTCGAACCTCACCTTTAAAAATTTTACCGAAACCTTTGATGTTATCGGTAATAATGGAGAAGGCTTTAGCGGCTCCCAATGGCAAGGCCTCAAATAAGCCATACGAATGCTGTACCAAAGGAAAATTAGTAAACCCTAGAATATCTGAACTATCTGCTGGAGCTAAAAGATTCAAGGTCTGTCCCTGACGTACTACATCAAGACTGATTTCTTTATTTCTATTCGCAGCAATTTGTTCCTTGAACACATCCAATCGTTCCACGGACACTCCATTCACCGCGACAATACTATCCCCCACCGTTAATCCAATAAGCTCCGCCCGGCTTCCAGGCTCGATTTCTTGCACCGGAAGCATTTTAAAAATCGGTTGTACCAACTCATTCTTCTTATGTTCGGAGACCTCATTTAAAATATCCGTCGGTACGGTCAATTCAACTGATTTCCCGTTGCGCTCAACCTCTAAAACCGCACCACCCATTAAGACTTCAGAACTTAGCAAATCTTGATAAAACAAATCGGCTTTTTCACCATTTACCGCAACTATCTGATCGCCTTCCTGAATGCCGATCTTTTGCCCTATTACACCCGGAGAGACGCCGTAAAGCTGACGATTGTCCAAATCAGTGGTGCCGAGTCCGTAGGTCAACATCCAAAACACGACAATGCCGACAATTACATTAACAATAATCCCTCCCAACATGACTATCAGTCGTTGCCAAGCTGGCTTCGAGCGGAATTCCCAGGGTTGTGGTTCAGCTTGCATTTGCTCGGTATCCATCGACTCATCGATCATACCCGCAATTTTCACATATCCGCCAAGAGGCAACCAACCGATCCCATACTCACAACCTTTAAAATTAAACTTTAAAAGTTTGACTCCCCAAGCATCGAAAAACAAATAAAATTTCTCGACCTTAATGCCGAAAGCCCGAGCGGCTAAAAAATGGCCTAACTCATGTAAAATGATCAATAAAGACAGGCCTAAAAGCACCTGCCCAATCATAATTATTACTCCCATCTATCGCTTATTTCTTTTTACTAATCTAATTAACTTTTGTTTATTAAAGACCATGCCACAGATCTACTTTGCCTATCGTCCTGGATATAATCATCCAAACTGCAGGCGCTGCGATACGAAACCTGACACAATGTGTCTTCAATCACTTCACTCATCCGTAGAAAACCAATTCGGTCACTTAAAAAAGCATCCACAGCCACTTCATTTGCAGCGTTCAAGACACAGGCACTGTTTCCTGCCGCATTAAGCGCCTGAAATGCAAGTTTCAGGTTCTTAAAGACCTCCAAATCCACGCGCTCAAAAGTTAACTGCGGATAATTTAGAAAATCAAACCGTTCAAATGAGCTGTTCATACGTTCCGGGTAGCCCAACGCGTACAAAATAGGCAGCTTCATATCGGGTATGCCTAACTGTGCCTTTAACGAACCGTCGCAAAATTGAACCAATGAATGCACGATGGATTGTGGATGCACGATAACATCAATTTGCTCAGGGGAAATACCAAATAACCACCGCGCTTCAATCACCTCTAGTCCCTTGTTCATCATCGAGGCTGAATCAATCGTGATTTTTGCTCCCATCGTCCAATTGGGGTGGCGTAGCGCTTGCTTCTTGGTCACATTCACCAAGTCTGCTCGTTCCCACCCCCGGAAGGGGCCACCAGAAGCTGTTAAAATAACTTTTTCAACCGAAGCATTCCTTTCTCCCACTAAACATTGGAAGATCGCTGAATGTTCCGAATCTACTGGCAGAAGTTTAACGCCATGCTTTTCCACTAAAGCGGTAATGAGGTCTCCCGCCACCACTAACGTTTCCTTGTTGGCTAGTGCGACATCTTTTCCTGCTTCAATGGCTGCTACCGTCGGTCGAAGCCCAACAGATCCGACTAAAGCTGTAATGACCAAGTCGAAACAATCCACCCCCATCACCTCTTCTAGCGCATCCTCACCGAACCGCACTTCTATATCGGTGGCCATCAACGCCTCCTTAGCCGTTTGATAGGCTTGTTGATCAGACAACACAACAATTTTCGGTTTGAATTGATGTGCTTGTCGAATCAAAAGATCCGCGTTTTTGCCCGCGGTAAGTATCGTAACTGAAAACGATTCTGGAAATTGTGAAATGACTTCTAACGACTGCGTACCAATACTACCAGTAGATCCTAAAATCGCTATTCTTTTATGCGTCAAAATTGATTGCTCTTTAAATAATACTCTTAATTACCGAAGGATCCGCTCCCCCTTTGTACGCTTTCATCATGTCGATATACACAATCGACATCACTAGACTAACCACAGGAATGATTACGAACGAATTGATGAGGCTCAAAACTCGAGTAACCAATGTATATCCTAAATACTCGGTACCTACTTGTACCAGGTGGGTCAACGCCACAATAAATATAATAGCCAAGAGACGAAATACATTTCCCTTGGTCATCGCTAAACTAAAGCGATATGATTTAAACGTATTGAATCCATCCTCAAGGATAAAAAACGGAAAAAAAGTCGTCCTGATGAGAACAAAGAGCATCACTACACCCGTTAAAAAGGGATGAATCTCCGTCTGTACGGTACGTATTTCTACCCCAAGAAAAAGCAGGGGAAATAACAGCACATACATGATCAAATAAATACTGAACGCGATCAGGCTGTAAAAAAGCAAACCAAGAATGTAATACAAAAACTGAGAAAGACTCGGTATATACTGCTTTACACTGTCTCCACGCTGTCCCTTTGCCAAGAAGATCGCCTTTTTAAGTAAGACCAACTGAAGGCCAAAATATAGTCCGACGAAAGCGAGCAACAACACCACTTTCACAAAATAGTTCGTTGCGTCTAAGTAGATGGCTAGAAACGAAGATAGGTTAGAGGTTATAAACAATAAAAAACACAATCCTGCGATCGAAATATAATTTCGCATCAGAATATCTATTGCCCTTAATACAACATCATTAGCTCTGAAAGTGATATCCTTTAAAAAATCTAGCATGTCAAATCAATAGTGCAAAGATGATAATTTTTTCCTAAGAATCCATCGTGGTCCAAACAATTAAAACAAGAAAAAGGCCAAGGATGGGAATCCTCAGCCTATTTCTTTCGTTATCTATTTTAGCACATCTGGAAGCGGTCGTTCCAGCAGGTATTCGTAATAAAAACGCGCTCGCTCTTTAAAATCATATGCCGATTTTGACCGATCAAATCCATGACGGCTTCCTGGATAGATCATCAGCTCAAACGGCACGTCTCGATCTGTCAGTGCATCGACTAACTGCATGGTATTTTGCATATGCACGTTATCATCGAGATCACCATGCATGATACGTAATCTACCTTTATACTGATCCACATATGGGAGAATTGATCCGTTTTTATAACCTTCAGGATTATCTTGTGGAGTATCCATCCACCTCTCCGTATAATGGGTATCATACAATTCCCAACTGGTAACCGGTGCGCCAGCAATACCGAAATCGAAATACTCTGCACCTTTAGTTAACGCTAAGCAAGTCATGTATCCACCATAACTGTGACCTGTGATCAACAACTTCTCGCTATCTACCCAAGGCTTCGCTTTAAGCCATTTGGCCACGGTAATATAATCAACAAGCTCCCAATTACCCAGATTTCTATGCAGCCACGCTACACCTTGCTTACCGTAATGGCCGGATGCTCGATGATCGCATTCAATCTGTATAATCCCCTCTTGCGCCCAATATTCTCCGGTCACCCCTTTCCACGTATTTCTGACTGATCCAGCATCCGGCCCACCGTAAACGCTCATGATGACCGGGTATTCCTTCGATTCGTCAAAATCAGTCGGATAGGTGATGATCACCGGCAATTGAAACTTACCATCGTCTGATGGCAGTGTAAAATACGCTCTGCGAGCCACTTTGTAGGTGTCAAAATCAGGCGATTTGCTATCTGCTAGTTCGCGAATAACCTTACCCTTATTATTGAGTAATGTTGTGCGTACTGGGGTGTGTATATTGGAATAAGTAGTGATAAAATAGTTACCATCCGGGGAAACCTTTACTTGATGAGAATAATCACCAAAGGAAAGGCGCTTCATGTTCTTCCCATTAAAATCCACCCGATAAAAATCAATATTCACTGAGCTTTCTTTACGAGCCGAAAAATACAGCACCTTATTCTTCTCATCAATATGGTTGATGGAGGTCACTTGCCACTCTCCTGTTGTAATAGGATTGATCAGCTGGCCATCCAAAGAATAAAGGTAATAGTGCGCCCAGCCTGTTTTATCCGATTTGAGAATATAATGTTTATTGTCTTCGAGGTACGTAATGCGCTCGGCATGATCCAAGTTAATCCACGTATCTTGAGATTCATTATAAATTTCTGATTTCACACCCGATACCGGGTTAACCGCATAAAACTTTAAATTCGTCTGATCGCGATTCATCCATTGCACCATGATTGATTCGCTATCAAAACTCCAATAAGGCTGTCCAAAATATTGGTCATCCTTCTCGTTAAAGTCGGCCCACACTACGGGTGACCCTGTGACTTCCACAAATCCCACCCGAACTTCTGGATTCGGGTCTCCTGCTTTCGGATATCTTGTCTGTTCTAGGTATCCGTGTTGACCAGGCGAAGCGTAGATCGGGAACATAGGCACCTGCGTATCGTCGAATCTCATAAAAGCGATTCGCTTACTATCTGGAGACCACCAGAACGCTTTATAGTTTGTCGAGCGTCCTAGAATCTCTTCATAGTAAACCCAAGAGGACCAACCGTTATAAATAACGTCGGTACCGTCATCCGTATAGCGAATTTCCTCTCCAGTGGACACCTCTACAGCATATAGATCGCCTTTCCGCGTAAACGCCACATAGTTTCCATCCGGGGAAAGTGTAGGATTTTGCTCTAGCTCCTCTGGACTCTGCGTCAACTGTTTTGGTTGACTTTCCGGATATTGAATAAAAACATCGTTATCTTTCACAAACACTTCCGTTGCGCGATTCGTTGGATAACTGAACGGCTCTTCTTTTGCTGATCTGACGTTGACTTTAGTTAGACGACCGTCAATCCGCTTAATATAGTGTTCATGATCAGCCCATCCTTCGAACACCCCAATTTTCGTTGTCAAGGATGGACTCGCCCCCCAAGCTTGATCGAAAGTTAGCCGCTTGGTTTGCCCTATTAGAGTCGATGACGTGACCATTAGCAATCCGACACACGCCAGTGAAAACACTTTTTTCATATCGTAATTTTAATAAACTGTTTTACTTCCTCACACCTCGTCGTGGAAAGAGCTCGAAAATAGGAAAAAGTAGCACAAAGTAATTAACATTTGCGTAACATATTTAAAATTCTGCTGCACAGCAAGCGAAGCTTTAATAGATGACGCATAAAAAAAGCCACTCTCAAGTGGCTTCTACAATATTCTATTTCAATTACTATGCGCAGGCATTCGCGCTTTTCGCATGACGCTATTACCTGATTATACTAAAATGAATAATCGTCTTTCTGAATCAATTCTCCGTTACTCTCGAAATTGTTTTCTTCCGGATTAGGTTCGTAGCGCTTTTCAATCACTTCCTGATTGGCTTTGATATACTCCACAACACCTTGTAGGCCTTCAGAGAACTTCTCAAAATCTTCTTTATATAGGAAGATTTTGTGTTTAATAAACTGTCCATCCTCAAAACGCTTCTTACTTTCGGTAATTGTCACATAATAGTCGTTCGCGCGGGTCGCTTTCACATCAAAAAAATAAGTACGCTTTCCCGCTCTCACCTTTTTAGAAAATACCTCTTCACGCTCTCTGTTGTCAAAATCTCCCATTAGATTAATATAAAATTTAAGTTTAACCCTTATTTTCAGTCATAAATATATAATAATTAAATTTAAACATCCAAATTTAATTTAAAATTAGTATAGTAAACTACTCATACCAAGGTTCAAAAGCGTGCGATCCTTTCCAGTCGGGTTCAGCGGTACGTTAGGCTAACGGCATGAGCTCTAGATGCCACTTTAGGACTGGCATGTGTTTCACCGAATGTTTTCGGTCATTCACCGAAAAAAAACGAACGAAAACCTATTTCTCGTGGCGTGATCGTTATATTCGTTATACTTTTGAATCAAACGCATTTCGAAAGACACATGACTATGAATAATCAGACACATCACACTCCTGGGAAACGACCACCAGAAAACAATCGATCATCGACGGTTGTCGGCTTTATCATCCTATTTTTAGGTCTTGCCATACTACTCAAGAACCTGGATATGGGCGTACTCATCCCCGGTTGGTTATTTGGATGGGAAATGATTTTGATCGTCATTGGCCTAGTCATCGGTGTCAATTCCAAATTTAAAAAGAAGTCGGCAATGGTGCTGATCACCGTCGGCGGAATATTTTTATTAAAAGACATCATTGGACTTGAACTTGGAAGGCTCATTCTTCCTGCTGCGGCAATCGGATTAGGTTTCTATTTAATTAATCGGAATAAATCGAGTCCAGTTCAACCGCCTCCACCGTCAGATGACGATAACGATTTTGACTGGGACCGGCGTGTGGAACCTCATCCATCAGGAGGATCATCTACACCTGAAGACCTAAAAGATTCACCTATTGCTCCGTCGGATAGTGCGGAGCAAAACTCGTATAACAAATCCTTTGGGGCTGATTTCGACGATTACCTCAAAATCGACAATTTCTTTAGCGACACTAAAAAAAACATTTTGAGTAAAAATTTTCTTGGTGGAAACATCACCTCGATATTTGGGAGCACATCATTGAACTTTCTACAAGCTGACCTCAAACAACCCGTTGTGATCGACACCTTTCAACTTTTTGGAAGCACTAAAATCATCGTCCCTACCAACTGGAAAATCTATCCGAATGTATCTAGTATATTTGGGGAGGTCGACGACCGCCGCCCTATTATCAGTATAGTGACCGATGACCATAAAAAAATATACATCACCGGAACGTCTATTTTCGGTGGCTTGACCATAAAGAACAGTTAACCGAGTTGCATGCCCAATCCAATTAGTGAACAAAACAAAAGATATGTCATCCATGCCTCCTCATGGATTATTTGCGTGCTGTACTTTATCATTATTTACGGCTTGCTAAGATGGTCAAACCTAGACAAAACAGTTTCTATATATGACGCATCTATTGGTGCGCTGACCATGACCGGCATCTCATATCTTATTTATAGCACGTTACAATTTTACCTCCCAAACAATAGAAATTATTGGAAACTTTTTTCCTTAGCAGCTATTTTCTCGCTAATCAGTGTCGTTATCACCCGATTCTTAATTATTCGCTTCTCACCGGATCAAGATTTAGTATATCTTAATTTCAGTCTCCCATTCCGATTTGTGATCAACTTTCTTATCATCACCTGTGTCATGATCATCAACGTCTTTTGGAACATCCAGGAAGAACTCTTGTCGAACAAACGGCGTAAGGAGGAAAGCGAACGAATGGTTCGAGATGCTGAACTCTATAATTTACGCCAACAACTTCAACCCCATTTTCTTTTTAACAGTTTAAACTCGATCATTGCTTTGATTGGAAGCAAGCCGCAAGAGGCTAGAAACATGATTTTTCAATTATCTGATTTCCTAAGAGGCACGATGCGAAAAGATGAAAAACAGTTCACCTCTGTAGAAGAAGAAATTAATCATTTAAGCTTATATTTGGATATTGAAAAAGTTAGATTCGGCCATCGTTTACACACCGAGTTTATCCTAGCGGATGAAGCCCTTGCCGCCCATATTCCCGTTATGATTTTACAACCCTTGGTAGAAAACGCGATTAAATTCGGTCTATATAATGTGACCGACGAAGTCAAAATTACAATAACTTTAAAATTAGAAAACAACACATTAGAAGTCACGATACGCAATCCTTTTGACTCGGAACATCCAACCGAAACCAAAGGCACCGGATTCGGACTAACCAGCATACAACGACGGATGTACCTGCTATTTAGCCGAACGGATCTTTTGGAAACAAGAATTGAGGGCGACACGTTTATTTCTACTCTTAGCATACCACAGTTATGATCAAAACCATCCTAATTGACGACGAGCCATTAGCGCGGAGCATGGTTCACGAATACCTGAACGAATTTCCAGAATTTCAAGTTGTTGCGGAATGTAACGATGGCTTTGAGGGAGTCAAAGCTATTCATGAACATCAACCCGATCTGATTTTCCTTGATGTGCAAATGCCAAAGCTAACCGGGTTTGAAATGCTAGAGCTATTAGATAGTTACCCGCACGTTATTTTCACCACCGCGTTTGACGAATACGCGTTGAAGGCATTTGAGAAGAATGCAATCGATTACTTGCTCAAACCGATCAGGCCTGATCGGTTTAAAAAAGCTATAGATAAATTCAGAAGTTCTTTTCAACAAAACCGTCCATCACAAGCAGACAATGCCGGTATGGCAGAAGCAATAGAACCCGAATCTCTGGAACGCGTTGTTGTCAAGACGGGGAATCAGATTAAAATCATTCCAGTCCAGCAAATTAACTATTTAGAGGCCTACGATGATTACGTAAAAATCCACACTAGCGATGGTATGTTCCTTAAAAACAAAACGATGGCATCCTTTGAGAGACAGCTTGATCCAAAACACTTTGTGCGTGTCCATCGGTCTTTTATCGTTAAAGTTGACCAATTGGAAAAAATTGAGCCGATGGAAAAAGACAGTTACATCGCTACGTTACATCATGGCGAAAAAGTAAACATCAGCAAATCAGGATACAGCCGATTAAAAAAGGTAATTGGCATGTAAGGTTTTCGCAAAAATAGATACTACGGAGCGCAGCACCTTACTTTTTAATTTGTTTTGTATTTTTGGGCATGAGATTACCTGGAGTCACCTTATTCTTCGCTTTTTTATTTAGCAGTATCCAGTTGGTATGCGCTCAAACTGAAGCAGAAAGACAGAATCGTGCAGTATTCAATCGAATTGAGTATTTCTTCAACACCCAACAGACCGATTCTATTTATCAATTGGCGAATGAAAAATTCAAAGAACAAATAAGCCAAACAAAACTATCGAATATACTCGATCAACTTTACTCGCTCGGTAAAATACAGTCCGCCGACCAAACAGGGTTCACAGAGGGCATAGCCACTTATACGCTAGATTTCGAGACCACCACATTAGACCTTCAACTTGGTGTTGACACGAATTTCCGTTATGGCTTATTTCTTATTCAGCCGCATCAAAGCACAGAACAGGATGAGCTTCCAGTAGAGCATGAACCTGCCATGAAAGACTCGGTCATATCGAACGTGGACACCAAAAGCGAACTTGATCTCTACGTGGATTCTGTTGCGCGTCATTACGCGAGAAACGAGAGGGTACACTCCTTATCCGTCGCCATTATTCATCAAAACAAAATAAACACGTTTTTTTATGGCGAAACGCAACCGGGGAACAATCAGCTACCGGATGCCAATACAAGCTATGAAATCGGATCAATTACAAAAACATTTACCGCCACCTTGCTCGCTGATTTAGTTAACAAAGGGAGACTACGTTTAGACGAAAGTATCGCTACGTATCTTCCTGACTCGCTCGCGCAGAACCCTAATATTAAAGCCATAACCTTTCAAATGTTAGCCAATCACACCTCGGGGCTTCCCAGATTAGCAAGCAATTGGAATACCGGAGCAGATTTTCAGAAAGACAACCCCTATGCACATTATACACGAGAGGATTTGTTTACTTATCTCGTCCAATTTGAACCCGAGAATGAACCGGGGACTACCTATGAGTATAGCAATTTAGGCTTTGGCTTACTGGGCGAGCTTCTTTCTATATTGGAAAATAAACCGTATATGCAGCTTATTAGCGAGCATATTTTAACTCCATTGGAAATGACCAATACGACCGATCAACTTCTCGAATCGGAAGATAATCTTGCACCGCCGTACGATCAGGATGGGCAGGCAGTCCCCTTTTGGAAATTTCAAGCATTAGCTGGGGCGGGATCACTTTCCTCAACGTTAAACGACTTACTCCGATATAGTATCGCGCAACTCACCTATCCAGAAACCGATGTTCAAAAGTCGATGCACCTCACCAAGCAATTTACATTCTTTGTCCCCCCTAACAGCGATATCGGTCTGGGGTGGCATATGACCATGATAGACGGGGTGATTGCCTATTACCATACTGGAGCAACGAGCGGATCAAACTGTTTCATCGGCTTCGTACCGGACGAAAAATCGGTAGTTATCCTATTGTCGAACTCCACAGCTGAATTGGATGAAATGGGCTCCATGATGCTTGAACGAGTTTTACGTACCGACTAACCGCATTACAGGTAGGCTTTTTTTACTCCAGTTTTATTGCTTAGTTGTCGCTTCAATAAGGGGAAGAATTTCATCGATTTCAGCGTCCCCATCAAAGTGAGCAAGAAGTGTTAACGAATCTTTAGCGTAGATGTAGGTGGAAGGAAACGCCTTCGGATTAAAGTTCAATATAAATTCGGCTTCCGGATCAAACAAAAAGTGAACTCGACTATCGGACGCCAGCGCGGGTGCAAACATATTAATATACCCGTCTACTAAATCCTTTGGTTGCATAGATACAAAATAAACATCGACATCCTTTGCCATGCGATCTAAAACGTTCGATATATTATATCCCAACTCTTGGCAATGCCCACACCCCGGATCGAATAAGATAAATACCTGTGTATTGTCGACCACGATTGAATCACGAGTAAAGGGTTCATTCGAATCCATCCTGATGAATTTCTGAAATTCGGGGAGGCGCACTTTCTCTTGACCATATCCAAAGGTAATCGCCATCAAGAAAATTGAAAAAGCAAATAATGTCTTCATCGTCGTCTAAATGAAATTACTACTAGTCCTCAGGTCTCAGACCTGTCTATACACGAAAACCGCGGGCAAATCCATGGCACAGCGCCCCACCGAAGTTCCGGCTTTATAGTGTAGTGTATGCAATGTAACCATATTCATCGATATTATGCCCTGAATCTCGCCGTATGCAAAAAAAACGTATATTTGCATAAAGGCTAAGTTTAAATATTCAATCATAGATTATTGTGAAAAAGCGGATTGCTATTTTTGCTTCGGGTTCAGGATCAAATGCCCAAAAAATCATGGAATACTTCAAATATTCCGACACTGCTGAAGTCGCACTGGTACTTAGCAATAATTCCGATGCTTATGTTCTTCAACGGGCTGACAATTTTGAGATTCCA
>Ga0079224_100003475_pt1 | contig 19944 bp, 18 predicted proteins | sample Stecom2015_FD_80414 | JGI IMG/M metagenome (GOLD analysis project Ga0079224, IMG submission 80414) | Agricultural soil microbial communities from Utah to study Nitrogen management - Steer compost 2015 | ecosystem: Environmental > Terrestrial > Soil > Agricultural land | place: USA: Utah...
CGAGCGGGGTCGCGCCGAGCGGAATGGCCTGCCCCAGCTCGACCACCTCCTCGAATGCGAACTCGAGACTCGGCGCCGGCGGCTCGTCCTGGGCCGAAGCCCCGAAAGGGAGAGCGCCCAACGCCGCGGCCAGGCTGGCCGCGAGTACGATCCGTTTCGTCATTAGAATCCTCCCATCCCCGGCCGCCTACACGGACAGGCCGACGTAATTCTCGGCAATGCTGGTCTGCGCGGCGCGACTGGAAGCGATGTAGTCCAGTTCTGCAACCTGCATCGCCCGGTCGAACGGCCCATCCTCGGGGAAGCGGTGCATCAGCCTCGTCAATGACCATGAAAACCGTTCAGACTTCCACACCCGGGCCAGCGCCCGCTCTGAATAGCCAGCGATGGCATCGGCGTCGCCTCGCCTGAAAAAGCCCGTCAGCGCCTCGGCTGCGTAGTGCACGTCGCTTGCCGCGAGGTTGAGACCCTTGGCTCCGGTGGGTGGGACGATGTGCGCGGCATCGCCGCACAGCAGCAGGCTGCCGTGGCGCATCGGCGCGAAGACATAGCTTCTCAACGGCGCGATCGACTTCTCGATAGACGGCCCACGCACGATGTGAGCGGCTGCTTCGTCGGGCAAGCGGGACGCCACCTCCTCCCAGATGCGGTCGTCGCTCCAGTCCTCGATCTTTTCGCTCAGCGGTACATCGATGTAATAGCGGCTGCGCGTTTCGCTGCGCATCGAAGCGAGCGCAAAACCGCGCTCGTGGCGCGAGTAGATCAGCTCGTGATGACACGGCGGCACGTCGGCGAGGATGCCCAGCCAGCCGAACGGATACTCGCGATGGTACTCGGTCCCGCGAGAAAGCACCGCCTGTCGGCTCGGCCCGTGGAACCCGTCGCATCCGGCCACGATGCGTGCCTCGATCCGATGTTCGGCGCCGGCCTTGCGGTAAGTGACCGAAGGCGTGTCGCTCTCGATGTCGTGCAGCGCGACGTCGTCGGCTTGGTAGACGACTTCGAGCCCTCGGTCCCCCCGCGCATCCATCAGGTCGCGGGTTAACTCGGTTTGGCCATAGACGACGACGTGATGGCCAGTGAGGCCGGCGATATCGATGCGGATCAGCCGCTCGCCATCGGCCAGATTGAAGCCTTCCTCGACCAAACCCTCGGCCTTGAGCCGCTGATCCAGCCCAAGGCGCTCCATTAGCGAGACCGTGATCCGCTCGAGCACGCCGGCACGGATGCGCGACAGCACATAATCGGGCGTGCGCCGTTCGAGCACGACGCACTCGATGCCTTCTGCCCGCAGCAGGTGTCCGAGCAGCAGGCCCGCCGGCCCAGCGCCAACAATGCAGACCTGGGTTTTCATTAGATCGGGTAGTGCCCGGCCTCCGTCTCGACAGTTATCCAGCGCAGCTCGGTAAAGGCGTCGATCCCGGCCTTGCCGCCAAAGCGGCCGTACCCCGAAGCTTTCATCCCGCCGAACGGCATCTGCGCCTCGTCGTGCACCGTCGGCCCATTGACGTGGCAGATACCGGACTGGATCTGCCGCGCAACCTTAAGGCCCTTGGCGATGTCGCGCGTGAACACCGAAGCGGAGAGGCCGTACTCGGTATCGTTGGCGAGTTCGACGGCGTGCCCTTCGTCGCGGGCGCGGGTGATTGCCACCACCGGGCCGAAGCTCTCGTCCCTGAAGAGCTTCATCTCAGGCGTGACCTTGTCGATGACGTGAGCGGGCATCAGCACGCCGTTGGTGGTGCCGCCGACCAGTTGCTCCGCGCCTTGCCCCAGCGCATCCTGGATCAGCGAGTTGACGCATTCGACGGTCCGCCGGTCGACCACGGCGCCGAGCGGGGTGTTCCCCTCGCGCGGATCGCCCACGGCCATTCCGCCGACCTTTTCCTTGAACCGGGCGGCGAAATCGTCGGCAACGGCATCGACCACGATGATCCGCTCGGTCGACATGCAGATCTGGCCCTGGTTCATGAAGGCTCCGAAGGCAGCGGCCTTCACCGCTTCGTCGAGGTCTGCGTCCTCGAGAACGACGAGGGGAGCCTTACCTCCCAGCTCGAGCAGGACCGGTTTGAGATGCTCAGCGGCCCGCTTGGCGATGATCTTGCCGACCTTCGTCGAGCCGGTGAAGTTGATCCGCCGCACTTCGGGCGCATCGATGAGCGCGCCGACCACTTCGCCTGCGTCCTCGGGCGCGTTGGTGACGATGTTGACGGTACCCTCGGGGAAGCCCGCCTCGGTGAACGCTTCGATGATCAGCGAATGGGTCCGCGGGCAGTTCTCGCTCGCCTTGAGGATCACCGTATTACCGCAAGCGAGCGGCACCGCGATCGCACGGACGCCGAGAATGATGGGCGCATTCCACGGCGCAATTCCAAGCATCACCCCGACTGGCTCGCGCAGCGCCATTGCGAGGGTTCCAGGCTTGTCCGAAGGGATGACCTCACCTGAAATCTGCGTCGTGAGAGAAGCTGCCTCGCGGACCATGCTCGCGGCCAGGCCGAGGTTAAACATCGCCCACCCGGCGGTGGCCCCGATCTCACCCATCATTGCATCGACGAACTGGGTCTTGCGCGCCTCGAGCGCAGCGGCCGCTTTCATCAGGACCGCCCGGCGCGCGTTCGGCCCCATGGCCGACCACGTCGGAAAAGCCGCCGCAGCACGCGCGGCGATGGCCGGCACGTCCGCCGCCTTCATGGCATCGGACTCCGAGGCGACGTCTCCGGTTACCGGATTGATGCGGCTGAATTTCATAGGGCCTCTCTCACTTCTCTCGTGCGCGCGGTTCCGCTTGGTCAGAACTCGGCCGATGCCTGAACGTGCCAGGTGTGCGGCCGGCAAGAATGTGCTCGGCATGACCGAGCGTCGCGTTGCCTTGTATCAGATATCCCTCGTTGAAGAGATTGCCGATTCCGGTGATGATCTTCCAGCGGTCGTCGACGCCGAACTCGATCGAGGTCTCGCCCACTAAGGTATGCGTCCCTACCCGGTGATCGGGACCCTGCCGAACAGGAACACGACCCGCGAGGCCCATCGCTTGGCCCGATTCGGTCTCGAGCACTCCAATTTTCGGGAATGCTGGCCAGCTCCCTAAATCCGATCCGGGTAAATCGGCCGGATATCAACGGGAATGCCATCCATCGCAGCAATCGCGCCGCGTGCGTTTTCGTCGAGCCGCGCCCAGCGCGCGAACAGCGCCTTCGCGCCTTCGTAATCGCCCGTCGCCTGGAGCATGAGCTGCTCGCGCAACAGCGCACGCAGGCCTGCTTCCATATTCACCTCGTCGATCACGAACCGGGCAGCGCCCGAATCCCATGCGAACGCGCGCTTGTCCTTGAGGTACCCATACTGAAGCGCCGCACCGTGGCCGTGCGCGGATTCGGTGCCGAAGCGCATCGCCCGAAAAATGCCGGTGAAATAGGTCGCGAAAAGCTGGCTCTTCTCTGCAGCCGGTATCTCGGCCTTGTCCATCATGAACAGCAGGTTCCACACGCCCATCACGTCGGCCTTGGACTCCTCAAGCGCGCTGGCGATGTCCTTGAGCTCAGCGTCGACCGTCGTTTGGCGGCCATCGACCACGATCGTGCCCGGACCCAGACTGTGCGACAGTTCGTGGAACAGAGTCTCGAGCTCCATGTACTTTCTTGCCACGAGCCCGGCCTGGTCGCGTGCGAGCACTACCGAAGCCATCGGTTCAAGGATGCGGTCGTATTTCGCGCCGAGCACATTTGCCAGGATCACCTTCTTCGCGCCCTTGGCCTCACGGACGCGTTCGTCGTTGGGCAGGTTGAAGGCGATCGTCTGCGTGCCCGGCACGTTGTCGCCGCCGCCCTGGACCTGGTCCGCCACCACGATCGGGCTTTCGAAGCCGCGCTGAAAATTCTTGTAGCGATCCTCGATCGGCAGGTTCGCTTCCATGTCGCGTAAATACGCCTTGTATTTATCGAGCGCGGCCGACTCTTCCGGGTCCTTCAGGGTAACGAAGCTCTCGAACGCCGTTTTTCGGCCATAGAGGCGGTCGGTGTAGACCTCGTAAGGGCCGATCGCGACTTCTATCGGCGTTCCTTCAAGGTCCATCCACGCGAGTTCGCTCTCGAAGTAATCGTCGCTGCGGAACGCCTGCGCACGCAGCGTCAGGAAGCGCTTCAGGCTGGCATTGCTGGCCCGCGCCGCCGCTCGCTCGAGCAGCTGCGCCGCGGGTTCGAGCCATTCGCGATACTCGACCGAATAGGGCACTGCGATCAGCCGGTCGCCCTGTCTCCTCACTACGGTGTAAGGACTGGTCAACGCGTCACGCTCGGTTGGGTGCGCGGCCAGATAGGCGTCGAACTCCTCGCGCGTGAGATCGGCCGGATAGAAACCCGCGCCTTCGGGCATGGTCGCGCTGCCCCAGAACGGACGCAGCTCGGCCAGCTCGTCCCAGGGGCCGAAGTTGCGGTCGAACATTTCCAGCAGCAGGTCGCGGTCGGCACGACGCGAGCGCTCAATGGCGGAACGGGCCTGCCGGTATTCGGGAAGACGCTGGCGCTGATAGATTTCGGTCATCAGAGCCGAGGCTTCGATCAGCAGGTTCACCACGTCGCGCTCTTCTGCGGAGAGAAACGCGGTGTCGGGCGCAATCCGTACATCGGCCAGCTTGTCGCGCTGCGCGGCGAGATCGTAGCCATCGGCGGACTGGGTCATCGCAAGCGGAACTTGGACGCCGGTCTGGGTGCAGGCGGCAAGAGACAGGATAGCGGGAATGACAATCAGGCGCATGGGAATCCTTTCCTGCACGAGCGGACAGTCTTTCGACAAGTCCTTCATGCCCCCCGCCGGTTCCCGAGGGCTCCTGCGGCCTCGTCATTAATGCGTCACATGGCCTCGCCACAACCGGAATGGAAAGAGGCGCGAAACGATGCACCGCATCACGATCCTGACCACGAACACCGACGCGTCGGACTTTGAGCCGTTCATTCAAGGCGAAGCCACCTTTTCGTTCGAGCCGCTTACCGCCGCTGGCCCGCGCGCCCTCATCGACGGGCGCGGATGGGCCTTCATCGACTGGATCATTCCGGAGCTCTCGGGGCTCGAGATGTGCCGCCGGCTCCGCGCCGACAGCCGCACCGCCGGCATGCACATTACGGTCGTGCTCGAAGAGGACGATCCAGAGGACCGGAGACGCGCGATTCGCGCCGGCGCCGACGATTACATGATCGGTCCGGCCACACGTCGTGCGATCCTTGATCGGGTGCTCGTCCTTCATGGCGACGGAATCGTCCGCGATCCGCTGAGGATTATCGAGTTGGGCGCGCTCTCGCTCGATCTCGGCGCTATCCAGGCGCGTTGGGGGCGGCGCCTGATCCCACAAAGCGAGAAGGGCTTCCGGTTGCTGCGCTATTTCGTCGAGAATCCCAACCGCGTAATCAGCCGGCGCGAGATCGTCGAAGCTCTCGGAAAAGGGGGCGATCCCGACTATCTGCGAACGGTCGACGTGTGGGTCAAGCGCTTGCGGACCGGGCTGAAGCAGGCGGGCGCCGGCCATCTGTTGCGCACCGTCAAGGGCAAGGGCTACGTTCTCGACGAGCCCTGAGCCGCTACAATAATGGGCCGCTCCACCGAAACCGGGTGGGAGCGGCCCGCGAGGTTCGGCCGCCGGCTCCAAGGCGACCTAGGCTGTATCGCAGTCAGAAGCTGGCGTGCCGGAAGCGAAGCCGTCCAAAGGTCAAGATGGCGATTTTCCGTGACCCGGAGCGGAGCGTACGGACCGCACGTGAGCACCGGAAGCGCGGAGAACCGCCATTGAGGCCGTCGGGGCTGACTGTCGGTCCAGCCTAGAACTTCACCGACAGCGACAGCGCCACACTCGGGGCGAGATCGTAGGTATTGATCTCGATGCGGTTGGCGTCGTTCGCCTGGTATTCGTAGTGGCCGCGGCCGAAGATGTTGCGCGCTTCGGCCTTGAACTCGGCTTCCTGCCCGAACAGTCCGAAACCTTGGCGTGCGACGATGTCGACAGTCAGGCCCGGGTCCACGACGACGTCGGGACGGCCGTTGGCCCCGCGGATCGAGACGCGTTCGCTGGCGTAGTTCACCATCACCGTGAACTGCTGGAGGACGTCGAGGTTCTGCAGGCTGAGCTGGACGTTGCCGACATGGTCCGATTGTCCGACTAGCGACGAGCCGTCGATGAAGAACAGGTTCGCAGGCCGTTCGATGCCGAACCGGTCGATGGTCACGTCGTCCGCGCTCACCGAGATGTCTGACTTCGTGTAAGTATAGTTGCCGACGAGGACGAGTTCCTTGTTGGCGAACCAGCCACCGACATCGGCGAGATCGTAATTGTATTGGACCTCCGCTTCGCCGCCGTAGAGCGTGGCTTTCGGGGCATTGGCGAAGCCCGTCACCAGCGAACCTTGCTCGGGCGCGATGTAGGCTTCGATCGGACGCTCGATGTCCTTGTAGAACCCGGCCAGCGACGCCCGGCTTCCGCCGCCGATGTAATATTCGGCACGAACCTCGAAGTTGGTCAGTTCGCTGTCCGTCAGGAACGGGTTTCCGCGATAAGAGCGGTTCGATTCCGGATCGAAATAACGCTGCTGGACCAGCTCGCGGAATTGCGGCCGCGCGATCGTCCGCGAACCGCTCAGGCGCAACTGGAGGTCGTCGGTCGCCTCCCACGTGATCGTCGCGCCGGGCAGCCAGTACTCGTTGGCCTTACTCACGGCGATCGCGGTGTTGAGCGCGCCCAGCGGCGTGACGCTCTGGACCGCGTCTTCGTAGCGAACGCCGGCCTGGACCGATAACGTGTCAAGCGGCCGCCATTGCAGTTGCCCGTAACCCGCATGGATCCGAAGCGCGGCATCGAATGCTGGGTCGCCCTCGGCGGTGTCGATCAGCGAGACTCTGAAGCCGTTGTAGGTCGCAGCGTTCAGTACTTGTGCGGGCTGGCGCAGTCCGATCGCCTGGAGCACTTCGAACGGCAGCAGGATCGGCGGCCCGGCCGGGTCGGGGTTGATGTTCTCCTGCGACACATCGAACAGGAACTCGCGCCGTTCCGAACGCCGGTCGGTGTCGGTATAGGCATAGCCGACCGTCGCCAGCAGATCGGGCGCCAGCTCGTACCCGAGGTCGAGCCCGCCGAACCACAGCTCTTCCTTCAGGTTGGAAAACGAGACGCTGATTCCGTCGCCGACCTGCTCGTCCCGGTCGAGCGAAAGGCGGTAGTAGTCGCCGAATGGATCGGTCTCGAGGTTCGTCTTGGCGTAGGAATACGAGAGGTTGTACGGCGCCTCGCGATTGGTCTGCGCATAGCCGCCGCGCACGTCGAGGCTGAGCGGGCCGAACTCGAATTCGCCGACAAGCTGCGTGTCGATCAGCTCGCGTTCGTACCAGGCGGTGTTCTGGTTCGCGTACTCGAACGTCGGCTTCTCGGTATCGGTGCCGGTCGAAAGCCGTGACTGCTTTACCGTGTCGCGAATGTAGAGGTTCGTCCAGCGGATCGTATGATCGCCGACTTCGTAGCCGACCGAGAGCATCCCGTTCACCAGGATGTTGTTGTCGGTGACGAAATCGGTGAAGTCCTCGGCGATTACGGACAAGTCAACGTTGGCGAACTGCGACTTGATCGAGCGGTTGCGCCACTTGTTGCTGATGCCGCCCGTGAGAAGCACGCCGAGCCGCCCATCGCCAAGATCGGTCGCGGTTCCTGCGGTGAGGTTGACCGAGAAATTGACCGGCAACTGGCCGATGCGCTGCAGCACGGGGAACTGGCCGGGAGTCAGCGACCTGGCGAGACTCTCGACATCGAAATCCTGATCGTCCAGCCGTACCCCGTTGAAAAGCGATTGCTCGAAGTAGGACTGGAGCTCGGGTGAGTAGTCGCGCACGCCGCTGTCGAACCCGGTCCAGTCCCAGCTCGAACCGTAATAGGACAGGCCGTCGGCGCCGGTGGTCTTCCTGTCGCCGCTGATTCCGCCGCTGATCTTGACGAACGTCTCGTCGGGTATCGACATCGTCGTCAGGTTGATCACGCCGCCGCCGAATTCGCCCGGGAAGTTCGCCGAGTAGGTTTTCTGCACGAGGCTGGAGGCGATCACGTCCGTCGGGAATATGTCGAGCGGAACGACGCGGCTCAGCGGTTCGGGGCTCGGCAGCGGGAGGCCGTTGAGCATCGCCAGCGAATATCGGTCGCCGAGACCGCGCACGTAGACGAGGCCATTTCCGACGACCGACAAACCGGTCACCCGGCCCAGTGCGCCGGCAATGTCACCCTCGCCAGTCCGCGCGATCTCTTCGCTAGAGAGTACTGAGATCACCTGGCTGGAATTGCGAGTGGGATCGCGATTGATCCGGCCGGTCACAATGATTTCCGCGCCGGGAATCGAAACTTCGGGCGCCTGATCGGTGCTTGCGTCGGCCGCCTCAGCGGCGGCATCGCTCGTCGCCGGTTCCGTAGGGGCGCTGGTCTGCGCGAACGCGACACCGGGAAGCGTCAGCGCGGTGGAGAGCAAAAGCAGCCCCGCCAGCTGCTTGCTAGTGGACATGGTAAGCGACCCCCTCATGCTAAAAGGTCTGAAAATCCGGGTTTGGGCCGGGGCCCGATATCGAACGGGGAGGAGCTCACCGGGCGAGCACCTCCCCGTTGCGGCTGGCCTCAGTTGTAGACTGGCAGGGACAAACAGCTGCCGGTGGTGCTGGCGAAGCTGGCGGTGGCCGAATCGCACGCCCAGCCCTGGAACCAATTGTCCGTGCTCGACGCCGCGCCCACCACGTTGCGGTTGGTGAACAGCGTGGACATCGCCGTCGGACCGAAGGCGACCGCGCCGGACTCGTTCGAACCGTTCACGAACAGCGTGACCAGCGTGTTGGCGTAGTTGGTATTGTTGTTCGTCCCTGCCGTGACGTAGCCCGCCACGTCCGAGCCCCCGGCGACCGTGCACTGGAACAGCACCGAGTCGAACTTCGGCGCGTTGGCCGGGGTTTCTTCGTCAATACGCGCGCAGTTCTTGCCGTCACCGACGACGATCGAATTGCTGAGCCAGTAATTGGCCTGCCCACGCACGCGGATCGCCTGCGCCGCGCCGGAGCTCTGCAGCCGGCCGATGAAGTTGGTCACCTTGACGTTGGTTTGCGGCGTCGCGGTGAAATCATAGTCGGCATCGGGCGAATCGATCTCGAACAGGTTGTCGCCCACCGACGCGCGCTGGATGGCAATCGCGTTCTGCAGCGTGAATTGCGCACCGCTGTCGACGTCGAACGAATCGTCCTCGGCACCCACGACGATGAAGTTGGTCATGTGATTGACGCCGCCGAAAGCTTCCATTCCGTCGTCTGAGCTATTGTACGACATGATGTTGCTGAATTTGGTACCGCGGCCGACGCCGCCGGTGGTCAGGGACTGCAATTCCTTGCCCTCGGAGAGCACGAAGCCCGAATAGCGGATCTGCAGGTAAGACAGCTCGCCCGAGCTGTCGGCCGCGTTCGGCCCGCCGAACTGGGCCGGGCTCAAGGCGCCTTCGACGCCCATTTCGCACTGGGTCTTGTCCGCGGTCGGGGTACCGGTGTCGCAATCCGAAACCGGCGCGCGGCCCATCAGTACGACGCCGCCCCACTGACCCGAAGAGTTCGCCGTGTTGAGGCCCTGAACGTTGTCGCGGCTCGTGAAAACGATCGGCATCGTCGCGGTGCCGTTGGCCATGAGCTGGCTGCCGCGGTTCACGGCGAGCCAGGCCCGTCCGGTGGCGGCAAAGATAGTCACGCCGGGCTGGATGGTGAGCGTAACCGGCGTACCGGTCACACCATCGCTGGCGTCGGGTAGCGGACCATCGTCGATGCCCACATCGACCCGGCCAGGCATCGAGTAGAGCACGCCGGCAACCTGTGGGAGCGTCGCGTCGTCGGTGAAGACTTGCGGCAGCGCGCAAACCCGCCAGGTACCGGTCGGGCCGGTGATCGTGCCGTTGTCGGCCAGGGCGTCCACGCCGACGGTCGGGCAGCCCGAGGCCGGAGTGACACCGCCGGCTCCATTGCCGCCGTCACCACCGCCAGTCGGGGGCGGATTGTTGATGTCGACGTCGATGTTGCCGCCCGTGCCGGGCGAAGCGATGTCGTCGGGTCCGCAAGCCGCGAGTGCAACGACACTGCAACCAAGGACGAGTGAGCGGGTTAGGTTAATCACGGCTGACGGCCCCTCATGAATGAAAACGAGTAGCGACTTCGATGATCGCGACTCGCCAGTAGGACAGTCAGGTGACACTTTTTTTGCATTTGCCGGTTGTCAGATTTGTTACTTGCCTATGTCATCGATATGACAATTATGACAGAATCTTTATATGCTGTTTATTTCATTATGATGACGGTTTTCGATTTTTGTTGTTTCATCAGGCGACCAGAGGCACTCTCCTCATCAGACAATCATTTCCCGGGAGAGCCTGCCGTGTCTGTTTGCATGATCGTTTCCGCCATCGTTCTCGCCCAGTCGGTTCCGGCGGTCACCTCCGAAGGAGCCTATGAACATCGGGAGGCCGCTTTCGAGGAACTCACCCAGGGCGAGAATGGCCACGCCATTGCGCAACTCGAAGCAGCTTTGGACCAGGCCCCCGGCGATCCGGCGCTATTGATCAACCTCGGCACAGCCTATTCGCGCGAAGGCCGGTTCGATGAAGCGCGGGACGCATTCCGCGGCGCCATGGATTCGCAGGACCGCTACCGCGTCCAGCTCGCCGATGGCACATGGGAAGACTCGCGACGGGTCGCCCGTCTGGCCCTCGATTCTCTTGAGCGTACGGCGTTCGCTTCGCGTTAAGACCGGACGGGGCGCGGGGCCGGCCTCTCGACCCGTTTCATTGCGGGAAATGCGCCGCGGATTGAATAACCGCGGCGACTGTCATCGAAGTGTCATGTCCTTGCCGCATCTGGGGCGGCGGAGACATGATGATGATTCTCACGATTTTCAGGATCGGTGCGGCAGGGGCTCTGCTGGGAGGCCTGGCCGCGCCCGCTGCGGCTGCGGACAGCGAGCCAAGGCAGGCCCAGTCTTCGTCCGCCGAGTCGGAGCGCCCCTTCGAATTGCGCCGATCGAACCTCTCGCGCCGCGTCGAACTGCCGTTCCCGCTCGAGTACCGCTCCCCTGGTCAGGCCACGCCGCGGCCGGTGCCGCGCGTCGAAACACCCCATCCGTATCGCAACCTCGACCTCGACCGGACGCAACGGGCGGCATTTGAGTCGGGGACATTCGGGGGCGCTCGCCTGTCACGTGCGCTTGCACTCGGCTAAACGACTCGACACGGCATCAAGGAGGGACGGATGCTCTTGCGTGGCACCAAAGCCGTCGCTTTAGCGGCCCTTTCGCTTGCCGCTTCTCCCGCGCACGCCGACGTCCTGGAAGTGAACGCCTCCGGAGAGGCCCGCTGGATCGCAGGGCCCGAGGCCCGGGACGGCATCCTGGGCCCGGCAGGAGAGCTTGAAGTTTCCAACGACCTCGCACTGCTCGGCGAGGCGGCTGCCACCCTGCTCGATCATGCGGCTGACACTATCCCTGCCCCCTACACCGCCAAGGTTCGGGAGTTGTCGGCACGGTTCGATCTCAGCCCAGCGCTGATAGAAGCGCTCGTCTGGCAGGAGAGCCGCTGGCGCGCCCGCGCCGTGTCTCCTGTCGGCGCCCGCGGACTTGCACAGCTGATGCCCGGCACCGCGCGCGAGCTCGGTGTCGATCCGGACGATCCGTTCGCCAACCTGGAAGGCGGCGCGCGGTATCTGCGCCAGCAACTGGACCGCTTCGACGGAGACGTCGAGAAGGCTCTTGCTGCTTACAACGCCGGTCCCAGCCGGGTCGTCGCGGCGGGGGGCATTCCGGCCATTCGCGAAACCCAGAACTACGTCGCCGCCGTCATGGGGCGTTTGTCAGAACATTCCCGGAGTCCCGAGTAGATGCGCTTGCTGTCCCGTTTCGCCGCACTGGCGACCTTGGTTTTCCCCGTTGCCGCGCAAGCGCAGGGCGCCGACCCGGCGGGCTCCGGCCCGATCGTCTCTGCACTTGGCTGGCTCCAGGGCACGCTGCTCGGCAATGTCGCCACAGCGGTCGCCGTCATGGCCGTGGCCGCGGTGGGCTTCGGCATGCTGACCGGCCGGATGAACTGGCGCTTCGGCGCCACCGTCATCATCGGTATCTTCATCCTGTTCGGCGCGGCCTCGATCGTCGCCGGCATCCAGCAAGTCGCGGGCTGATGGAGCTGATCCGCCACCCTGTGCACCGCGCCCTGACCCGGCCGCAAATGTTCGCGGGCGTGACGTATACCTTCTTTATTATCAACGGGATGGTGACGACCATAGCCTTCATCATCAGCAAGAACCTGTGGATGATACCGGTCCCCTTCGTGGTTCACGGCATCGGCTATCTCGCTTCGCTGCGGGAGCCTCGCGTGTTCGACCTGTGGATCACCAAAGTAAGCAAGTGCCCGCGCGTGAAGAACTGGAAACGCTGGGGATGCAACAGCTACGCCGCCTAGGAGGGCGACCATGACGATCAAGTGGCTCGGAGCCGCGGCATGGAGCGCCAAGGAAGCGCATGCCGGCGACCGTTTGCCTTATGCAAGGCTCGTCGACGAGCACACGCTGTTGCTGCGCGACGGCTCGTTGATGAGCGCGCTGCAGGTGCCCGGCCTGTTGTTCGAAACGGAGGATACCGAAGCGCTCAACGCCCACGCGGCGACCCGAGAAGTCATTCTGCGTTCGACGCTCGATGCGCGCTTCGTGCTCTACCACCACGTCATTCGCCGGCGGGTCTCAGTCGAGCTGGAGGCGAGCTTCGACGATCCCCTCGTCGCGCATATCGATCGCCGCTGGCGGGAGAAGCTGTCGGGCGGAGCGCTGTTCGTCAACGACCAGTTCGTCACGCTTGTGCGCCGGCCGGCGCGCGGCAAGGCCGGTCTCGCCGACCGCATGGGGAAGATGTTCCGTCGCTCGGGGGACGAATTCAATGTCGACCCCCGCGAGCTCCGCGGCCTCCGCGCTGCAGTGCAGTCGCTCGCCGCTTCGCTCGGGGATTACGGGGCACAGCCGCTCGGCGATTACGTCGGGCCTAGCGGCCTCGCCAACAACGAGCTGCTCGAACTGCTGAGCGCAATTTATAACGGCGAGATGCGACCGGTCCGTCGGCCCGACGACGAAACCGACATTGGCCGCATGCTGCCTTATCGCCGCGCCAGCTTCGGACTCGACGCGATGGAGCTGCGCGGCGCCGCGGGCAGCGAATTCGCCGCCATGCTCAGCCTGAAGGACTACCCCGACGCCACCAGCCCAGGCCTGCTCGACGGCACGCTGCGGCTGCCATTCGAGATGGTCGTCAGCGAAAGTTTCGCGCCGCAGGACCGCCAGATCGCACGCGAGCGCATCGACCTGGCGCTGCGCCGCCTGCGCTCGGCAGACGAGGAAGCGATGGCCGAACGCGCAGACATGCTCGCCGCGCGCGACGGACTCGGCAGCGGGTCGGTGGCATTCGGCGACCACCACCTTTCCGTGCTGGTCCGCGAGCGTAATCTCGCCCGCCTCGACGAGGCGACGGCCTCGGTCGCCGCCGCGCTAGCCGATACCGGCGCCATCGCTGTACGCGAAGATACTAATCTTGAACCCGCATTCTGGGGCCAATTCCCCGGCAACGAGCAATACCTCGTACGCCGCTCGATGATCTCCACAGCCAACATGGCCAGCTTCGGCTCGTTCCACGGTTTCGCGCTCGGACAAGCCGTAGGAAACCATTGGGGCGACGCCGTGACGCTTCTGGAAACGACCAGCGCGACGCCGTTCTTCTTCAATTTCCACCACGGCGACCTCGGCAATTTCTCGATCATTGGACCGTCTGGCTCGGGCAAGACAGTGGTGATGAACTTCCTCGTTGCGCAGGCACAGAAGTTCAGCCCCCGTACGATCCTGTTCGACAAGGATCGCGGCGCCGAGTTGTTCATTCGCGGAATCGATGGCCGCTACGATCGTATCCGCGCCGGCGAGCCGGCCGGTTTCAACCCGCTCGCTCTGCCCGACAACGCCGCCAATCGCGCCTTCTTGCGCGACTGGCTCGGCGTCCTTCTCAAAGCCGAAGGACCGGAAGACCTGGCCACTATCGCCGGCGCTGTCGATGCGGCCTACGGCAACGATTCTTCGCTCCGCCGCCTGCGCCACTTCCGCGAGCTACTGTCGGGCGCGCGACGGCCCCAGCCTGGCGACTTAGCTGACCGTCTCGCTCCGTGGATCGAGGACGGCGAGCACGCCTGGCTGTTCGACAATGCCTGCGACGGGCTCGACGTTACGGCTCGGGTTCTCGGCTTCGATATGACCGCCCTGCTCGAAAGCCCGCGGCTGCGTACTCCGACCATGATGTACCTGTTCCATCGGATCGACGAACGACTAGATGGAACGCCAACGATGATCCTCATCGACGAGGGTTGGAAGGCGCTCGACGACGAGATCTTTGCCGCGCGCATCCGCGACTGGCTGAAAACCTTGCGCAAACGCAATGCGCTGGTCGGATTCGCCACGCAGTCGGCTCGCGACGCACTCGACAGCCGGATATCGACCGCGCTTGTCGAGCAAACGGCGACGATGGTCTTCATGCCCAACGCCCGCGCGCGGGCGGAGGACTACTGCGATGGGTTCGGCCTCACGGCGCATGAGCTCTCGCTGATCCGCTCGCTCCCCGCGCACAGTCGCGCCTTCCTTGTTCGACAGCCCGATGCAAGTGTAGTGGTTCGGCTCGACTTATCGGGCGCGCCCGAGGTTCTGACCATCCTGTCCGGGCGCGAAAGCGCAGTGCGCCGCCTCGACCTTCTTCGCGAAGCGGTCGGCGATTCACCCGCGGATTGGTACCCGGCGCTGACCGGACGTTCCTGGCCTGGCTCCTGCGTTGACGGGAACGACGTCGACGAAGACTCCTTTGCCTGGGAAGCGGCGGAGTGAACCCGCAATTCTGTCAGCAAGCCCTCGATGGCGTAGGCAGTGGCGTCGCCGCAAGCCTCTACGCGGTCGACTGCGCCGCAAGCGCGACCGCCCAGGCCGCGTTCGGCCACCTGTTCGGCTCCCAAGGCGCGCTACTTCCGGCGCTGACCATCCTGCTTACGCTCTATGTCGCGTTCTTCGCCTTTTCGTTGATCACAGGGCGCAGCCGCATCGGCGTATCGGCGCTCACGCCGCGGATGATTACGCTGGGCCTGGTGCTGACTTTCGCCACCAGCTGGATCGCATATCAGGGCGTAGTCTGGAATCTCGCAGTGGGCGCACCAGACCAGATCGCCGGTGTGCTAATGGGCACGAGTGGCCCGGCGACGCAGATCTTCGCGGGGAAAATCGACGCGGTACTTTCGGTGCTCCTCGAAGCGACTGGACAGCAGTCGACCGAGAGCGTTGCCTCCACGTTTTCCCCGCCTGGACTGCTTTGGCTTGGCGGTACGTTGCTTCTGCTGGGGACGGTCGGCGTGCTGGCAACCGCCAAGATCGCGCTCTCCGTCTTATTGGCGCTCGGTCCGATGTTCGTGGTTCTGGCGCTGTTCCGGGGGACTCGCGGTCTATTCACCGGCTGGCTCAAGGGGCTCGTCCTGCTCGCAATTACGCCGCTTTTCGCGGTGCTCGGCGGTTCGCTGATGCTCGAGCTGGCGGTACCGGTGCTCGGCGCTCTGGTGCAGACCCCCGGCCAGATCGATGCGCGCGCGGCGATGGCTTTCTTCATGATCGGCGCCATCCACTGCGCACTGATGGTCATGGTTATGAAAGTAGCCGCCACGACAGTCTCAGGATGGACCGTCTTCGGCCTCGCCGGTCCGATCCGCGAGAGCCAGCATACCCAGCCCGCTTTGAGCCATTCCACGGGACTCGCCCTTCCGGTCACTTCTGTTGCCGAGGCAGAGCGACCGGCGCCGTCGCGCGCCATTCGTTTTGGCCCAGTAACCCAAACCGCGGCGAACGACCCGGGCCCCGCCACAGCGCAGACGCGCGAAACCCGGATCGTCGGCTCCGCAGTCGCCTCTCACACCGTGGCTGCGGGCGCAAACGCCTCGCTGTCACGCAACCGCGGCCTTGGCAGCCGTTTTCGTGTGCCGGCCAATGCACGCCTCGCCCGTTCGATGGAGAAATTCTCATGACCCGCGCCCGGAAAACCCTGGGGATGGCCGCCGTTGCGCTCCTGGCCGCTACCGGTGCGTTCGAACCCTCACACGCCGCCGATCCACGGCTCGTCGAACGGCTCTACGATGCCGAGGAAGTCGTTCGCATCGAAGGTCGCGCGAACGTTCAGGCTACGATACGTTTCGCCGAGGATGAGCATATAGAGAACGTCGCGATCGGAGATTCGACTGCCTGGCAAGTCACCCCCAACCGGCGCGCAAACCTGCTGTTCATCAAACCGCTCGCCGATCGCGCGACCACCAACCTGACTGTGGTCACCGACCGCCACACTTATCTGTTCGACCTGGTTGCGAGCCCTGCGCACAAGACACCGCTCTACGTACTCGGGTTCACCTATCCCGAGGAGGTGGAAGACACGCAAGTCGCGCAAGCTGACGTTTCTCACGGTCCGAACGCAATCGAACTCGACGCGGCAAGCGATCCCTACGCGGTGCTCGACCCCGCCGAACTCAACTTCGCATGGGAATCGAACGGCGATGTCAAGCTTCTGCCGGCACAAGTCTTCGATGACGGCGAGGCGACGTTTCTCACCTGGGGCCCCGGTGTCACGCTTCCGGCTATCCTGGTTAAGGATCACGAGGGCACCGAGGGGCCGGTGAACTTTGCCGTACGGGGCGAGATCATCGTCCTTGACGGTGTTCCGCGCGAAATCGTCTTGCGAGCCGGCCGCGACAGTGCCGTCCTGCGCAATCGCGGGCCGGCCCGCGAGCCTCGCCGTACCAGTCTGGCTCCCGAGCTGGCGCAAGCCGGCGAAACCGGTTCGGAGGTGAAGTGATGAAGCTCGCGATGCGACTTCCGGAGAAGAGCCGGCAGGAATCCCCCGACGCCGATCCGCGCGATGGAATGAGCGCCGAGATCATCGATCTCGCCAGCCGTACGGCTTTCCCGGTCGTCGCCCAGCGTAAAGGCAAGTCCGATGCGTTTGCGCTCGCCGGCGGGATAGGTCTCGTGGCGATACTCGGTGTTGCGACGCTTTGGGCGCTCGACGCATCGCGGACGATCGATGGACCGCGTGAACAAGCCCCGACGCTGGCGACCGCACCGCCGTCTGCCGTTGCGTCCGCACCTACGCCGGAGCAGCAAGCAGGCTCCGCTTCCATGACCGCTGCCGACCCCGCACCCACGCCGGTCTTTGCCGCACCGCCCAATGTCGCTGCCATGCCGGTAGCAAATCCTTATGCTTCGCCGACGATGGTGTTCGATGCTGGGGCGCTGCCCCTCCCGGTAGTAGGGGTCCCCGCGCCCACGGCCGCTGAAGGGGCACTCCCCGGCGCTGCGCCCGCGGGTTCGGCCGCGGATTTTGCCAGTCGTATCGGAGGCGTCGGTGGCGCGGCGGCTACGGCAGCCAGCAACTTCGATCCTGCGACCACCGTCACGCAAGGCACGATGATCCCCGCGGTTCTTGAGACCGCGATCAACACCGACGTACCCGGTTACGTCCGCGCTGTGGTCAGCAAGGACGTGCGCAGCTTCGATGGCGCACGCATTCTGGTGCCCAGGAGTTCGCGGCTGATCGGCCAGTACCAGAGCGGCCTCCAGGCAGGACAGAAGCGCGCATACGTCATCTGGACCCGGCTGATCCGTCCCGACGGGGTGTCGGTGGCGCTCGCTTCGCCCGGCACCGCCTACGACGGCAGCGGCGGCATTCCAGGCAAGGTCGACACCCACTTCTTTCAGCGGTTTGGTTCGGCCATGCTGCTTTCGGTGATCGGAGGCCTGACGACCGTCGCGAGCGGCGGAACTTCGGTCGTCCTCGGTGGCGGCCAAAACGCCGCCGCAACGGCGCTCCAGCAGAACGGCCAGATCGCTCCCACGGTCCGCGTTCGCCCCGGCGAGCCCATCCGGGTGGTTACGGCGCGAGACCTTGATTTCTCGACCGCGCCGCGCCTGCCGTGAGCGCCGAAATTCATAAGCTACCGAGCTCCGAAGGGCCCGAGCAGTCAGCCGGGGCCACCGGTAGCGTCTATCTCGACGCCTATCTCGCGCCATTTCGCCAATGGCTCACCCGCGACACGGTGACGGAGATTCTGGTCAACCGTCCCGGCGAGGTGTGGATCGAGGACGCCGCGCAGGGCGCGATGCAGCGCATCGAGGCTCCGGAGATCGATGACAAGCTGGTCCAGCGACTCGCGGAGCAGGTGGCCCGGGTCAGCCATCAAGGCATCAACCGCGAGCATCCCCTGCTCGGCGCGTCCCTTCCGGACGGCGCGCGTGTCCAGTTTTGCGGACCACCTGCAACTCGCAAGCACCGGGCCATGGCCATTCGCCGCCACCGCCGACTCGACCTGCCGCTTGACGCTTACGATAGTGGGCCGCTTGGCGAGCGGCGCGAACCGCCGTTGCCCGATCCGTCCTCCGAACCGATCGCGTTTCTGCGTGAAGCGATCCGGGCGCGGAAGACAATCCTGATCTCCGGAGGCACGTCGACCGGCAAGACCACTTTCCTCAACGCCATGTTAGGCGAGATCCCCGCGCACGAGCGTGTTGTCCTCGTCGAGGACACGCCCGAGCTTCGCCTGCCGGGTGCCAACGGTGTGGGCCTCGTCGCCGTCAAGGGCGAACTCGGCGAGGCCAAGGTTACCGCCAACGAGCTGCTGCAGTCTGCGCTGCGGCTTAGACCCGACCGGATCGTGCTCGGCGAATTACGCGGCGCCGAAAGCGTAAGCTTCCTGCGCGCGATCAACACTGGCCACCCGGGCAGCTTCTCCACTGTCCACGCCAACGCCCCGCGCGCGGCGCTGGAGCAACTCGCGCTGATGGTGATGCAGACCGGCATCGGACTAGGCCGCTCCGACACGATCGCTTACGCCGCATCAGTGATAGATTTGGTCGTCCAGCTCGAACGCTCCGAGGGGACGCGCCGCATCGCCGCAATCGCCTGGACCCGCGATCTCGCTTGATTGCCCTCTTGCAGCCTGCGCTTAGCAAGCTAATAGCTGCAATCAGTTGTCCGCGCCCTACTCGAAGAATAGCGCCGGGCCCTTCCGGGTCGCACCGGGAGCACTTGATACCGTCGCCGCCCAATACCCCCCCCCGGGCGGCGACGGTCCTTCCTACCAACCGTCCCTGGTCTGCTCGTCGAACGGCCGCGTGTCGGCGGGCTCGGGCTTGTAAGGCGGGCGCATCGGTAGGGTTCGCTCGCCCTTCCACGGAATCTGATCGACTGCGGTCCATGCGTTGACGTGCAGACGATAGAATTTCCACCGCCCGCTGCGCCTGACCAGCCGATCGTCTCGAGTGCCGATGCCGAAGACGAAGTTGGTGTTGTAGTCGACGTTCCACTGGATAATCTGGAAGAAGCATCGCACCCGCGCTCCTTCTGGCAGCGGGTCCATGATGAAGTGGTTCATCAGGTGCTGGCGCCCGTACCACCAGTGCTGCCGGTCGTACCACAGCTTGCGCAGGTTCTCGCGGATGGCATCGTGTCCCCGGACCTTGCCCTGCCACAAGTGGTCGAACTCGGCGTCCTCCGCGAAAGTCGCGATCGCTTGTTCCTCGTCGGCGAGGTCGATGCCCCAGGCGTAGCGCGCGAACAGCTCCTCGATCTCAGCGCGGTCCTCGGCCGGCATTATTTCGGGCACACCGCGGGGCCACGGGTTCTCGCTCATTTTGCTCTCCCTCAATGCGCTCTTGCCAAGGCATGGCCAGCACGGTTCAATCCGCTGCATAACAATACGAAAGAGCGATGCCCGAGATTTTTCACCCTTATGCGAGCTTCGGCCATCAATCGCGCATGCCGCTGCGCTTCGAGGCCGACGTGTCCGAGTGCGAGGTCGAGGGCGAGATCCCGCGCGA
>Ga0079224_100003476_pt1 | contig 19944 bp, 18 predicted proteins | sample Stecom2015_FD_80414 | JGI IMG/M metagenome (GOLD analysis project Ga0079224, IMG submission 80414) | Agricultural soil microbial communities from Utah to study Nitrogen management - Steer compost 2015 | ecosystem: Environmental > Terrestrial > Soil > Agricultural land | place: USA: Utah...
GCCGCGAACTCGCGCAGGTCGGCGACGACCGCGTCGATCTGACTCATGGCCGAGCGCGTGCCCTCGACCATGCCCATCTCGACGAGCTGCTCGAGCTCCTCGAGGGACAAGAAGTGCGTGACCGTCGTGAGCCGGGATCCCTCGGCCGTCTCCTCGAACGAGAACGTCATGCGCATCGAGGGCATATCGGGGTTCGGCTCGCCGTCGTCGCCGCAGAAGCCGTCACGCACCTCGAAGCCGTTCGGCGCGTCGACAGAGAGGAACTGCCAGCAGCCGCGCGAGACGTCGCCCTCCGGCCCCGTCATCGCGTAGCGGCTATCGCCGCCGGGGAACATGTCGTGCCGCAGGAAGGTCGCGGGATAGGTCTCGGGCCCCCAGAAGCGCTCGATCTGCCGGGGATCCGCGTACGCGTCCCACAGCCGCTGCTTCGTCGCGGCGAAGTCGGCGACGATCGTGAGGGTCAGCTTGTCGTGATCGGTGTCGATCGACGTGATGGGCATCTCAGGTTCCTTTTCGCTCGTCGAGCAGCGCGTCGAGCCGGTCGACGCGCGCCCGCCAGATGTCTTCGAACTGTGCGAGGAGGCGCTGCGCGCGCCGGATCCGCTCGGGCGCTCCCCGCACGATCCGCTGGCGCCCGCGGGGGTGCTTCGTCACGAGCCCCGCCTCCTCGAGGACTGCGACGTGCTTCTGCACGGCCGCGAAGGACATGTCGTAGGAGTCGGCCAGGTCGCTCACGGCCGTCTCCTCGGTCAGCACGCGCCGCATGATGTCGCGGCGCGTGGCATCGGCCAGGGCCCGGAAGATCCGGTCCACCTCGGCGTCGCTCGACTCCGTTTGTACAACCATTTGGTTGTACGTTATGCCCCGACGCGCGCCGCGCAAGGGGTCCTGCGCATTCGGGACGGGTAGACTCTCGTCGACCACCACATCTGGCACGAACACACCGTGCCGCCCATATCGCAAGGAGTTCCGCGCATGGCCGACATCCCCGACAAGCCCCAGCTCGAAGGACTCGAAGCGAAATGGGGTGAGCGCTGGGAGACCAAGGGCACCTACCGCTTCGACCGCGCGGCCGCCCAGCGCGTCGGGCGCGAGGGCGTCTTCTCGGTCGACACTCCCCCGCCGACCGCGTCGGGATCCCTGCACATCGGCCACGTGTTCAGCTACACGCACACCGACGTGAAGGCGCGCTTCGAGCGCATGCGCGGCCGCCAGGTCTTCTACCCCATCGGGTGGGACGACAACGGCCTGCCGACCGAGCGCCGCGTGCAGAACTACTACGGCGTGCGCTGCGACCCGTCGCTGCCGTACGACCCCGACTTCACGCCGCCGTTCGAAGGCACGACGAAGAACATCAAGGCCGCCGATCAGGTGCCGATCAGCCGCCGCAACTTCACGGAGCTGTGCGAGCGGCTCACGGTCGAGGACGAGGCGAAGTTCGAGGAGCTGTGGCGCCAGCTCGGCCTCTCGGTCGACTGGACCCAGAACTACCGCACGATCTCCGACGACACGATCCGCACGTCGCAGCTCGCGTTCCTCGGCAATCTCGAGCGCGGCGAGGCCTACCAGTCACTCGCGCCGACCCTGTGGGACATCGACTTCCGCTCGGCGATCGCGCAGGCCGAGCTCGAGGACCGCGACCGCCCCGCCGCGTACCACCGCCTCGCGTTCCACCGCACCGACGGATCCGGCGACATCCTCATCGAGACGACGCGCCCCGAGCTGCTCGCCGCGTGCGTCGCGCTCGTCGCGCACCCCGACGACGAGCGCTACCAGCCGTTCTTCGGCACGACCGTGCGCACGCCGCTGTTCGACGTCGAGGTGCCCGTGCTCGCGCACACGGCGGCGCAGCCCGACAAGGGATCCGGCATCGCGATGGTCTGCACGTTCGGCGACATGAACGACATCATCTGGTGGCGCGAGCTCGACCTGCCGAACCGCACGATCATCGGCAAGGACGGCCGCGTGCTCGCCGACGCCCCCGAGGCGATCACGAGCGAGGCGGGTCTTGCGGCGTACGGCGAGCTGGCGGGCAAGACCGTCTTCAGCGCGCAGAAGCGCATCGTCGAGCTGCTCGACGAGTCGGGCGAGCTCGTCAATACGGGAGAGACCTTCCAGCACCCCGTGAAGTTCTTCGAGAAGGGCGACCGCCCGCTCGAGATCGTCTCGACGCGCCAGTGGTACATCCGCAACGGCGCGCGCGACGCCGAGCTGCGCGAGAAGCTGCTCGCCCTCGGACGCGAGATCGACTGGCACCCCGAGTTCATGCGCGTGCGGTACGAGAACTGGGTCAACGGCCTCACGGGCGACTGGCTCGTCTCGCGCCAGCGCTTCTTTGGCGTGCCGATCCCCGTCTGGTACGGCCTCGACGAGCAGGGCGAGCGCGATTACGGCCGCGTGCTGACGCCCGAGCTGTCCGCCCTGCCGGTGGATCCCTCGAGCGACGTCCCGCCGGGGTACGACGCCTCGCAGCGCGGCGTGCCTGGCGGGTTCGAGGCCGAGACCGACGTGCTCGACACGTGGGCCACCTCGTCGCTCACCCCGCAGCTCGCGGGTGGCTGGAGCCGCGACGAGGAGCTGTGGAACCTCGTCGCGCCGTTCGACGTGCGCCCGCAGGGCCAGGACATCATCCGCACGTGGCTGTTCTCGACGCTGCTGCGCAGCGCCCTCGAGGACGACCGCGCCCCCTGGCGGCACGCCGCGATCTCGGGCTTCATCGTGGATCCCGACCGCAAGAAGATGTCGAAGTCGAAGGGCAACGTCGTCACGCCCGCCGACATCCTCGACAAGCACGGCTCCGACGCCGTGCGCTACTGGGCGGCGTCGAGCCGGCTCGGCACCGACGCGGCCTTCGACCCGCAGAACCCGACGCAGATCAAGATCGGCCGCCGGCTCGCGATCAAGATCCTGAACGCGGCGAAGTTCGTCCTCGGCTTCGAGGCGCCCGCCGACGCGCAGGTGACGGAGCCGCTCGACCTCTCGATGCTCGCTGCGCTCGACGAGGTCGTGGAGCAGGCGACCGCAGCGCTCGACGGCTACGACCACGCCCGCGCGCTCGAGGTGTCGGAGGCGTTCTTCTGGACGTTCTGCGACGACTACCTCGAGCTCGTGAAGGAGCGCGCCTACACGGGCGGCGCCGCGGGCGCATCGGCCGCCGCCGCGCTGCGCACGGCGCTGTCGACGCTGCTGCGCCTGCTCGCCCCCGTCGTATCGTTCGCGACCGAGGAGGCGTGGAGCTGGTTCCAGGAGGGCTCCGTGCACAACGCGGCTTGGCCCGTCCCGTCGGCGCTCGGCGGCGACCCCGCCGTGCTCGCGGCGGCCTCCGAGGCGCTCATCGGCGTGCGCCGCGCGAAGACCGAGGCGAAGGCCTCGCAGCGCACGCCCGTCGCGTCGGCGACGATCGCGGCGCCGGCCGAGCGCATCGAGCTGCTGCGGCAGATCGAAGCGGACCTTCGCGCCGTCGGGCGGATCGCCGAGCTCGCCTTCGCGGACGGCGACGGGATCGCGGTAACCTCGATCGCATTCGAGGAACAGGAGTCCTGATGCAGCTCGGAACGCGCTGGCCTGCCGGGGGCGATCCCCCGGCGTCGGTCCCAGACGCCCTGCGGGGCGAGATCGCCAAGGTCGAGAACAGTCTCCCCCAGGTCGGGCCGGCGCCCATGTGGACGCTGACCTGGCTCGAGGGTCGGCCGATCGCCGAACTCGACAGCGGCATCGAGGTGTCGCTCGACGCGGCCGGCCACGCGACGGTGTCGACGTTCGACCCGATGGACTGATTGCTCACGAGAATGGCCTCCGCGCAGATGCGCGGAGGCCATTCTCGTTGCGGCCGCTCAGGCGCTCTTGCGGCGCTCGCGGAAGACGACCGTCGGCGGCGCCCCGTCGTCGACCGCCGCGCGCGTGACGACGACCTTCGCGACGTCGTCGTTCGACGGGATCTCGAACATGATCGGCCCCAGCACGTCCTCGAGGATCGCGCGGAGCCCGCGCGCGCCGGTCTTGCGCTCGGCGGCGAGGTCGGCGATCGCGCGCAGCGCGTCGGCTTCGAAGTCGAGCTCGACGCCGTCGATGAGGAACATGCGCTGGTACTGCTTCACGAGCGCGTTGCGCGGCACCGTGAGGATGTCGACGAGCGCGTCCTGGTCGAGCGGGTCGACCGCCGCGATGACCGGCAGGCGGCCGATGAACTCGGGGATCAGGCCGAACTTGTGCAGGTCTTCCGGCAGTACCTCGGAGAACAGCGCGTCGTTGTCGCGCTTCGACTGCAGCGGCGCACCGAACCCCACGCCCGCGCGGCCGACGCGCGAGGAGACGATCTCCTCGAGGCCCGCGAAGGCGCCCGCCACGATGAACAGCACGTTCGTCGTGTCGATCTGGATGAACTCCTGGTGCGGGTGCTTGCGGCCGCCCTGCGGCGGCACCTGCGCCGTCGTGCCCTCGAGGATCTTCAGCAGCGCCTGCTGCACGCCCTCGCCCGACACGTCGCGCGTGATCGACGGGTTCTCGGCCTTGCGCGCGATCTTGTCGACCTCGTCGATGTAGATGATGCCCTGCTCGGCGCGCTGCACGTCGTAGTCGGCCGCCTGCAGGAGCTTCAGGAGGATGTTCTCGACGTCCTCCCCCACGTAGCCGGCCTCCGTGAGCGCCGTCGCGTCGGCGACAGCGAAGGGCACGTTGAGGCGCTTCGCGAGCGTCTGCGCGAGGTAGGTCTTGCCGGAGCCCGTCGGGCCGAGCATGAGGATGTTGCTCTTGGCGATCTCGACGTCTTCGGCCTTCTCGTCGGCCGACTTGATCTCGCCCGTCGCCCGCACGCGCTTGTAGTGGTTGTACACGGCGACGGCGAGCGAGCGCTTGGCCTGGTCCTGTCCCACGACGTACTCGTCGAGGAACTCGTAGATCTCGCGCGGCTTCGGCAGGTCGATCTCGGCGACCTCGCCGTCGGCCGACGACTCGGCCATGCGCTCTTCGATGATCTCGTTGCACAGCTCGACGCACTCGTCGCAGATGTACACGCCCGGCCCCGCGATCAGCTGCTGGACCTGCTTCTGACTCTTTCCGCAGAACGAGCACTTGAACAGGTCGGCGCTTTCGCCGATTCGAGCCATGCGATCACTCCTTCGAGGTCGGGTCGCGCTGTCATCTCAGGCTAGTGCAGGCCTCCGACATTCGAAGGCAGCGGCGCGCCCCGCCGGGCGGAGGCCCGGCGGGGCGCGAGGGAGCGGTCGCTCAGGAGTTGTTGGCCGTGCGCTTGCGGCTCGTCAGCACCTGGTCGACGACGCCGTACTCGACGGCCTCGTGCGCCCCGATGATCTTGTCGCGGTCGATGTCCTTGTGGACCTCCTCCGCCGACTTGTTCGTGTGCTTCGCCATGGTCTCCTCGAGCCACGTGCGCATGCGCATGATCTCGGCCGCCTGGATCTCGATGTCCGACGCCTGCCCATGGCCCGCCTGACCGACGGACGGCTGGTGCATGAGGATCCGCGCGTTCGGGAGGGCGAGGCGCTTGCCGGGCGCCCCCGCCGCGAGCAGCACCGACGCCGCCGACGCCGCCTGGCCGAGGACGACCGTCTGGATGTCGGGCGAGATGTACTGCATCGTGTCGTAGATCGCCGTCATCGCCGTGAACGAGCCGCCCGGCGAGTTGATGTACATGATGATGTCGCGGTCGGGATCCTGGCTCTCGAGGACGAGCAGCTGCGCCATGACGTCGTCGGCCGACGCGTCGTCGACCTGCACGCCGAGGAAGATCACGCGATCCTCGAAGAGCTTGTTGTACGGGTCCTGGCGCTTGAAGCCGTATGCCGTGCGCTCCTCGAACTGCGGGAGGATGTAGCGGCTCGAGGGGGTCTGGAAGCCCTGCGGCGTTGTGGTGTACGGAGTGTGCATCGTTCGAATCCCTTGCTTCCTCAGTTCGACTCGCGGTCGGTTCCGCCGCCGCCCGTGACGTCGCTCGCGCTCTCGCGGATGTGGTCGACGAAGCCGTACTCGAGGGCCTCCTCGGCCGTGAACCAGTGGTCGCGGTCGCCGTCGGCGTTGATCTGCTCGACGGTCTTGCCCGTCTGCGCCGCCGTGATCGCGGCGAGGCGATTCTTCATCGAGACGATGAGCTCGGCCTGCGTCTGGATGTCGCTGGCCGTGCCGCCGAAGCCGCCGTGCGGCTGGTGCAGGAGCACGCGCGCGTTGGGCGTGATGTACCGCTTGCCCTTCGTGCCGCTCGTGAGCAGCAGCTGACCCATCGACGCCGCCATGCCGATGCCGACCGTGACGATGTCGTTCGGCACGAACTGCATGGTGTCGTAGATGGCCATACCCGCGGTGATCGACCCGCCGGGCGAGTTGATGTAGAGGTAGATGTCCTTCTTCGGATCCTCGGCCGCGAGCAGCAGGATCTTGGCGCAGATCTCGTTCGCGTTCTCGTCGCGAACCTCCGAGCCCAGCCAGATGATGCGGTCCTTCAGCAGCTGATCGAAGACACTCTGTGCCATGAGGGGTTCAGGCATTCTCACTCCATTCGGTGTGGCGTCGATATGACACTACCGGCGGCGTTCGCACCCGCCGCCCGTGTTCGCCGTGGGCATAGCCCCGGCCCTGTGCAGACGACGAGGGGGCCGTCGCGCACGGCGACAGCCCCCTCGTGTTCGCGGCTTACTTGGCCTCGTCCTCCGAGGCCTCGGCCTGCTCGTCGCCCTCGGCGACGTCGTCGTCCTCGGTCGCGGCGAAGCCCTCGAGGTCGACCGACTCGCCGTTCGTGTCGACGACCTCGGCCTTGCCGAGCACGACCGCGATCGCCTTGTTGCGCGCGACGTCTCCCATGATCGCCTGCAGCTGGTTGCCCTGCTGCAGCGCCTGGATGAAGTCCTGCGGGCTCATGCCGTACTGGCTCGAGGCCTGGATGAGGTACTGCGTGAACTCGTCCTGCGAGACCTGCACGTCGAGGTCCTTCGCGATGCGGTCGAAGAGCAGCTGCGTGCGGAACTGCTTCTCGCTCGCCTCCGTGACCTCGGCGCGGTGCACGTCGTCGTCGAGGCGGTTCTCCTGCTCGAGGTGGCGGTGCACCTCGTCCTCGATGACGCTCTCGGGAACCGGGAGGTCGACGGCCTCGAGCAGCTGCTCGACGAGCTTGTCGCGCGCGTCGGAGCCCTGCTGGAAGGCCGCCTTCTGCTTCGCCTGCTCGGCGAGCGACTCGCGCAGCTCGGCCAGCGTGTCGAACTCGCTCGCCATCTGCGCGAAGTCGTCGTCGGCCTCGGGGAGCTCGCGCTCCTTCACGGCCGTGACCGTGACCTGGACCTCGGCCTCCTCGCCCGCGTGCTCGCCGCCGACGAGCTTCGAGCGGAACGTCGTCTCCTCGCCCGCCGTGAGCGACTCGATCGCCTCGTCGGTGCCCTCGAGCAGCTGACCCGAGCCGATCTCGTACGATACGCCCTCGGCGCGGTCGATCTCCTCGTCGCCGATCGTCGCGACGAGGTTCAGCTCGACGAAGTCGCCCGTCTTCGCGGGGCGGTCGACGGGGACGAGCGTGCCGAAGCGCGCGCGCAGCTCGTCGAGCTCGGCGTCGATCGCCGCGTCGTCGACCTCGATCGCGTCGACCGTGACCTTGAGGTTCTCGAGGTCGGGCACCTCGAACTCGGGCGCCACGTCGACCTCGATGTCGACCTCGAGGTCGCCCGAGAAGTCCTTCTCGGCCGGCCACGTCGTCACGTCGGCCTGCGGGCGGCCGAGGATCTGCAGCTCGTTCGCCACGACCGCCTCGCGGAAGAAGCCGTCGAGGCCCTCGTTGACCGCGTGCTCGATCACGACGCCGCGCCCGACGCGCTGGTCGATGATGGGAGCCGGAACCTTGCCCTTGCGGAAGCCGGGGATCTCGATGTCCTGGGCGATGTGCGAGTACGCGTGGTCGATGCTCGGCTTGAGCTCGTCCGGCGTGACCGCGATGTGCAGCTTCACCCGGGTCGGGCTCAGCTTCTCAACGGTGGTGTTCACCATGCTGGTTCGCTTCTCCTTGTTGCGTCGCCCACGACACGCTGCGCCGCGAGCTGAGGTCTGGGGGGCCGACGTCGGGGCGACAGGATTTGAACCTGCGACCTCCCGCTCCCAAAGCGGGCGCTCTACCAAGCTGAGCTACGCCCCGCGGATTCCGCACTCGGGAACACGAAACGGCCTCGACGAGTCTATCCGACGCGAGACCTCGCACCTCACAGCATCCCGCGCGCCGATTTCTCGGCACGCGAACGACGCGAGGCCCCCGCCGTTCGCCTGGGCGAGCGACAGGGGCCTCGGATGCTGGAGGGGATGACGGGAATCGAACCCGCGTAACCAGTTTGGAAGACTGGGGCTCTACCATTGAGCTACATCCCCGAGTGCTCCTCCACTCTACCGGACGCGCGACACGCGGCCCGCACCGGCGGATCCCCCGGGCGCGTCACATGCTCGCGGCGTGCGCCCTCGCGTGCGCGACGTACCGCTCCGCGTTGCCGCGGATGCGCGCGACCTCCTCGTCCGTGAGCTGGCGCCGCACCTTCGCAGGCACGCCCGCGACGAGCGAGCGCGGCGGGATCCGCGTGCCCTCGAGCACGACGGCGCCGCCAGCGATGAGGCACGACTCGCCGATGACGGCGCCGGACAACACGACGCTGCCCATGCCGACGAGCGAGCCGTCGCCGATCTCGCAGCCGTGGACCACAGCGTTGTGCCCGACCGAGACCGACTCGCCGAGAGTCGCCGGGTGCTCCGCGTCGACATGGACCGTCACGTTGTCCTGCAGATTGCTGCCGCGCCCGATGCGGATCGGTGCGACGTCGCCCCGCAGCACGGCATTGCACCACGCGCTGGATTCGGGCCCCATCAGGACATCTCCGCTGACGCGCGCTCCCTCGGCGAGAAACGCGGTGTCGTGCAGGTCCGGGGCGCTGGTGCCGAGCGCGCGGACGCTGGCGTCGGGCGAGATCGTCATACGACGACCCTATCCGTCATACAGCGAGCCTCACCTCACTTAGGCGAGCCTTGCTTTTCCCTGGTCACAGCGCAATTCAGCCCAGGCTCGCCTTGGTTGCGCCGCGCGCGAATGAGAGTAGTTTGGTGCGCGAAGCGAGAGAGACCCTCCCGCTGAGGATCGCACTGAGAAGGGGATCACCATGACCACCACCGTCGCCACCACCGCTTCGCACGCCACCGCCGCCTCGAGCACCTCGCAGTTCCTCTCGCCGATCGTGCTGGGCTTGCAGGCCCTCACCGTCAACGGAAAGCAGGCGCACTGGCACGTGCGCGGCGCCAACTTCATCGGCGTCCACGAGTTCCTCGACACGCTCGTCGAGCACGCTGGCGGCTGGGCCGACGAGGCCGCTGAGCGCATCGTCGCCCTCGGCCTTCCGATCGACGCTCGCGTCGAGCGCGTCGCCGAGAAGGTGTCGAACACGGGCGCGCCCGCCGGCTTCGCGCCGTCGCAGGACGTCATCACGGGCATCATCTCCGACATCGACGCCGTGCTCGCCGACCTCGACGCCGCGATCGAGGCGCTCGACGAGACCGACCTCACGAGCCAGGACGTCGCGATCGGCATCAAGGCCGGCCTCGAGAAGGACCGCTGGTTCCTCTTCGCGCACCTCGCGGAGTAACGACCCGGCTCGCGAAGCGGCCCGTCACCGTCAGGTGGCGGGCCGCTTCGTCATTCCGCGTGGGTGAGGCGGCCCGCGAGGAGCGTCGCGTGCACGGGCATCTCGCGCAGGTCGTCGCGCCCCGCCTGGAGGGGATCGTGCGCGACGACCGCGAGGTCTGCGACGTGCCCGGGGAGGATCACGGCGGGATCCGCCGCGCCGCCCTCCGTCGACGCCGCGAGCGCGGTGCGCGCGTCGACGGCCTGTTCCGGCCGCCACGGCGCGCGGTCGTCGTCGGACCGGAACACCGCCGCCGCCATCTGGATCCACGGATCCATCGGCGAGACAGGCGCGTCGGACCCGAACAGGAGGTTCGCGCCCGCGTCGCGCAGGGCGCGCAGCGGGTAGGGCGTCGCGGTCTGCGCCGACCAGAGCGCGTCGGTCGCCTCACGGTCGTCGAGGGCGTGCTGCGGCTGCACGCTCGCGTCGACGTCGAGGCGCGCGAACCGCGGCACGTCGGCGGCCGCGATGAGCTGCGCGTGCTCCATGCGACCCGGCACAGCGCACCGGGCGAACGCGTCGAGCGCGGCCGTCACCGCGACGTCGCCGATCGCGTGGATCGTGGTCGCGATCCCCGCGGCAGCCGCGCGCGCGACGAGCGCCGTCATGGCGCCCGGCTCCACGTTCAGCGCCCCGCGGTGGCGGGGCGATCCCGCGTAGTCGGCCGAGGTCGCCGCCGTCGCGCTGCCGAGCGAACCGTCGCCGATGATCTTCAGCATGCCGAGGCGCACGAGGGGGTTCTCGTCCAGCGGATCGCCCGTCTCGAGACCCTCCGCGATCGCGCCCTCGAGGCCGTCGGGATACACGTTGGAGAAGACGCGGAGGAGGTCCCAGCCCGCGCGCGCCCGCCTGCGCCACGGGCCGTGGTTGGCGCCGAACTCGAGGTCCCAGACGCCCACGACGCCGCGCGCCGCCGCCCGGATCGCCGCCTCGCGGTGCGCGGCGTCGGCGACGGCGCCGTCGACGTCGTCGAGCCGGTCGATGACCTCGAACGCGAGCTCCTCGCGCACGAGGCCGCTGTCGGTCGGGGCGAGGCCCTCGCGCCGGAACGCCGCGGCGTTCATCCAGACGGCGTGCACGTCGGAGGTCAGCAGGTAGGTCGGCGTCTCGCTCGTCGCGGCGTCGAGCACGTCGCGCGTCGGCGCGTCGGGCCAGAGCGCGGGGCGCAGGCGCGAGAGCACGCGGCGGCCGTCGGGACCGGGGGCTGCGCGACCCGCGAGGCCTGCGGCTTCCTCGGGCGAGTCCGCGGCCTCGACGGACGGGCGGGCGCCCGCGAGCGACCACTGGAGGAAGTGCGCGTGGTGGTCCCAGAGCCCCGGCACGACCCAGGCGCCGCCTGCGTCGAGCACCGCGCCGCGGTGCACGATCGCCCCGGCAGGCGCGATGTCCGCGATCCTGCCGGCCGCGATCCACACGTCGAACACGCCGTCGCGCTCCGCGTCGGGGTGGGCGAGCAGCTCGCGCCCCTCCCCCGCGATCCGCACGTTCGCGAGCACATCGACCGTCTCACCGCGTTCCATCGCCGCGTCCCTCCTGCGATCCTGCGGCGCGGTCACGCCGCGCGCTGGCAGCTCGGGCACCAGTACAGCTTGCGCGCCTGCATCTCCTCGAGCACGATCTCGGTGCCGCACACGCGGCACGGCAGGCCTGCGCGGTGGTAGACCCAGTGGCGGTCGTCGCGGCTCGCCATCGCGCGGCGCCAGGCGTCGCCCGTCAGGCCGTCCATCGTCATCATCTGGCCCGTCTCGACGCCGACCCGCAGCAGGCGCATCCAGTCACGCCACAGCTCGCGCACGAGCTCCTCGGGAATCGCCTTGCCCGGCGTGTGCGGGTCGATGCGGGCGCGGAAGAGCATCTCGGCGCGGTAGACGTTGCCGATCCCGCTCACCACCGACTGATCCATGAGCAGCTGCCCGATCGCGACCTGACGGCGACGCACGGCGCGGACGAACCGCTCCTCGTTCTCGTCCGGGTTGCCGACGAGCGGGTCGGGGCCGAGGCGGTCGATGACCGCCTGCACGGCCTGCGGATCCTCGACGACGCACGCGGTCGGACCGCGCAGGTCGGCGCAGGTGCGTTCGGTCAGGAGCCTTGCGCGCACCTGGCCGACGACGGGCGGCGGCCACTCGTCGGACTCGTCGCCGAGGCCCTTCGTCTGCTCCGACATGCGCACGTGCGCACGAGCCCGCCGCGGAGCGCCGATCGACGAGAGCGAGTTCTCGCCCGCGTCGTCGAAGACGACGTCGCCCTCGAGCTCCGTGCCGCGCTGGTTCGTCTGCCCGATGCGGCCGTTGGCCGACGCGATCGTGGGGTCGACGAGGATCTCGCCGGCGAAGTCCCACGCCCCGTACAGGCCGAGGTGCACGCGCAGCCAGCGCTCGCCGTCGAACTCGAGGAACATCTGCTTGCCGACGGCCATGGCGCGGCGCATCTCGCTGCCGTCGATCAGCGCGGCGCCGTCGGCGAAGCGGCCCTGCGGGCTCGAGACCGCCACGGGGCGCCCCACGAAGTTCCGCTCGAACTGGCGCGCGATGCGGTGGACGGAGTGTCCTTCTGGCATGCCTCAGCCTCGAACGCGCGGCGCCGGCCCGTCGACGAGCGTGCCGTCGGTCTCGTAGGCGGCCACCTGGGCGATGCGGCGCGCGTGGCGCTCCTCGCCCGAGAACGGCGTCGCGACGAAGGTGTCGACGAGGTCGAGCACCTCCTCGACCGCGTGCTGGCGGGCGCCGATCGAGATGACGTTCGCGTCGTTGTGCTCGCGCGCGAGCTCGGCGGTCGAGCGGTTCCACACGAGTGCTGCGCGCACGCCCTCGACCTTGTTCGCCGCGATCTGCTCGCCGTTGCCGGATCCGCCGAACACGACGCCGAGCGCCTCGACGCCCGCTCGCTGATCCGCGATGACCGCCTGAGCCGCGCGGATGCAGAACGCCGGGTAGTCGTCGAGCGCGTCGTACTCGACGGGGCCGTGGTCGACGACCTCGTGGCCCTGGTCGAGGAGGTGGCGCTGCAGCTCGGTCGAGAACTCGAGGCCGGCGTGGTCGGTCGCGATGTGGATGCGCATGGGATCGATCCTAGGGCGTCAGGGCGCGAGGCCCGCTGCCGCGGGACGGAAGCCGAGGCGCACGTTCTCGTCGCTGCCGGGACGCGCCACGTCGTACCAAGGGCCGAGCGGCGTCACGTGCGGCCGCTCGGCGGCGGGCGTGCCCTCGAGGCGCTCCACGATGAGGTCGACGAGCCCCGCGACGTAGGCAGGGTGCGTGCCGGGCGTGCGGGTGCGCACGAACGCGAGCCCCGCATCTGCGGCCGACTGCTTCGCCTCGTTGTCGAGGTCCCACAGCACCTCCATGTGGTCGCTCACGAAGCCGAGTGGCACGACGGCGACCGCCGTCACGCCCTCGCCCGGCAGCGTCGCGATGACGTCGTTGACGTCGGGCTCGAGCCAGGGCTGGCTCGGCGGACCCGAGCGCGACTGGAAGACGAGCGACCAGTCGATGTCGGCCGCCGCCGGGATCTCGTCGGCGAGCCGGCGCATGATGTGCTCGGCGACGGCCGTGTGCTGGGCGACGTACGCGCCGCCGGGGCCGAAGTCGCCGTCGCGGGGGCCCGAGCGCTCCGCGTCGGCCATGGGTACCGAGTGCGTCGAGAAGAGCAGGCGGATCTCTGCGGCGGGGCGCCCCTCGTCGAGCCACGCCGACACGGCGTCGCGCACGCCCTCGTAGAACGGCTCGACGAAGCCGGGGTGGTCGAAGAAGAGCCGCACCTTGTCGATCGTCATGGGGTCGTCGTTCTCGCCGAGCCCCGTGCCGCCCTCGGCCGAGAGCACGCGCGCGAAGTCCTCGCGGTACTGCCGGTCGCTCGAGTACGAGCTGTAGGCGCTCGTCGCGAGCGCGAGCACCGTGCGGTGCCCGTCGGCGTAGGCCCGCGAGACGGCGTCGTCCATCGTCGGGTGCCAGTTGCGATTGCCCCAGTACACGGGCAGGTCGAGGCCGCGGCGGGCGATCTCGGCCTCGAGCGCCGCGAGCAGCTCGCGGTTCTGCTGGTTGATGGGGCTCACGCCGCCGAAGGCCCGGTAGTGGGTCGCGACTTCTTCGAGGCGCTCGTCGGGGATCCCGCGCCCGCCCGTGACGTTCCGGAGGAACGGGATCACGTCCTCCTGCCCCTCGGGGCCGCCGAAGCTCGCGAGGAGAATCGCGTCGTACGCGGTCGGCGTCTCGACGAAGGGGGCCCCGTCCGCGGCTGCGGCGGAGGCGTAGGGAACGGCGGTGGCGGTGTCGGGGGTGCTCACGGATCCATCTTCGCACCTCTGTAGAAATCGAGGCTCAGACTTCCTCCAGACCGGGCGACATCGCGCGTCGCACTCACGCAGGTCACAAAGGGGCAACGTAGGCTGTACCAGTTGCTCGTGTCGCTGGACGTGCGCGGGCGGATCCCCCGATCGACCTCATGGGAGCAATCACAGTGCCTGGAGAGAACCTCACTCGCATCGAAGCGGAGGAGCGCGCGAGCATCGTCGCGACCCGCAGTTACGAAGTCTCCCTCGACCTCACGAAGGGCGAGGAGGTGTTCGGATCGCGCAGCGTCGTGCGTTTCGACGCGACGCCCGGTGCCGAGACCTTCATCGACCTGATCGCGCGCGAGGTGCGCGAGGTCACCCTCAACGGACGCGAGCTCGACCCCTCGGAGGTCTTCGCCGACTCGCGCATCCGCCTCGACCAGCTCGAGGAGTCGAACGAACTCATCGTCGACGCCGACTGCGAGTACACGAACAGCGGCGAGGGCCTGCACCGGTTCGTCGACCCCGTCGACGGCGAGGCCTACCTCTACACGCAGTTCGAGGTGCCCGACTCGCGCCGCGTCTTCGCGGTGTTCGAGCAGCCCGACCTCAAGGCGACCTTCCAGTTCACGGTGACCGCGCCGTCCGAGTGGAAGGTCGTGTCGAACCAGCCGACGCCCGAGCCGATCCCCCACGAGGACGGCGGCTCGTCGACGTGGGGCTTCGAGCCGACGCCGCGCATCTCGTCGTACATCACGGCGCTCGTCGCGGGCCCGTACGAGGAGGTGCGCGATGAGCTCGTGAACAGCGAGGGGCGCACGATCCCCCTCGGCGTCTTCGCGCGCAAGAGCCTGTGGGCCGACATGGACGCCGAGTACATCTTCGAGAAGACGAAGCAGGGCTTCGCCTACTACGAGGAGAAGTTCGGGGTGCCCTACCCCTTCGCGAAGTACGACCAGCTGTTCGTGCCCGAGTTCAACGCGGGCGCGATGGAGAACGCAGGCTGCGTCACTTTCACCGAGACGTACGTGTTCCGCGGCAACGTCACCGACGCCGTGCGCGAGCGCCGCGTCGTCACGATCCTGCACGAGCTGGCTCACATGTGGTTCGGCGACCTCGTGACGATGAAGTGGTGGAACGACCTCTGGCTCAACGAGTCGTTCGCCGAGTGGGCGTCGACGATCGCGACGGCCGAGGCGACCGAGTGGACGGGCGCCTGGACGACGTTCAACGCGATGGAGAAGACCTGGGCCTACAAGCAGGACCAGCTGCCGTCGACGCACCCGGTCGTCGCGCCCATCAACGACCTCGAGGACGTGCAGGTCAACTTCGACGGCATCACGTACGCGAAGGGCGGTTCGATCCTCAAGCAGCTCGCCGCGTACGTCGGCATCGACGAGTTCTTCCAGGGCGTCGGCGCCTACTTCCGCAAGCACGCCTACCAGAACACGACACTCCGCGACCTGTTGGTCGAGCTCGAGGCCACGAGCGGCCGCGACCTCGCGACGTGGGCGTCGAAGTGGCTCGAGACGGCGGGCGTCAACACGCTCACCCCCGTCATCGACACCGACGTCGACGGCGCCATCACGCGCTTCGCCGTGACGCAGACGGCGCCCGCCGACTACCCGACCATCCGGCCGCACCGCATGGGCATCGGGTTCTACGACCTCGAGGAGGGCGAGCTCATCCGCACGCACGCGGTCGAGGTCGACATCGACGGCGACCTCACCGAGATCCCCGAGCTCGTCGGCCGCGCGCGCCCCGACCTCGTGCTCCTCAACGACGGCGATCTCGCCTACGCGAAGATCCGCCTCGACGACGTGAGCCTCGCCACCGCGATCGCCCACGTGGCCGACATCGCGGATCCCCTCGCCCGCTCGCTCGTCTGGGGCGCCGCGTGGGACATGACGCGCGACGGCGAGATGGCCGCGCGCGACTACATCGACCTCGTGCTCGCGGGCATCGGCCGCGAGACGGAGTCGACGACGATCCGCACGACGCTCGCGCAGGTGCGCCTCGCGGCCAACAGCTACGTCGCGCCCGCGACGCGCGACGCGCAGCGCGAGAAGGTCGCGGACGGCATCTGGGCCCTGCTCGAGCAGGCCGCGCCCGGCAGCGACCTCCAGCTGCAGCTCGCGACCGCGTTCGCGCAGGCCGCGTCGACGCCCGCGCACTGGGCGCGCGTGCAGGGGCTGCGCGACGGATCCCTCGCGCTCGCCGGCCTCGAGATCGACGCCGACCTGTCGTGGCAGCTGCTCATCTCGCTCGCCTCGGGCGGCGTCGTGAGCCGCGCCGACATCGACAGCGCGCTCGCGCAGGACAACACCGCCAAGGGCGGCGAGTTCGCCGCGCAGGCGCGCGCCGCGCTCCCCGGGGCCGAGAGCAAGGCGATCGAGTGGTCGGCGCTCGTCGACCGCGACGAGCTGCCCAACACGGTCGTCAGGGCCGCCGCGGCCGGCTTCGTGCACCCCGCGACCCGCGACGACCTCGCCGCGTTCGTCGGGCCGTACTTCGAGATGGCGCCGCGCGTGTGGCGCGAGCGCACGTTCCAGATCGCGTCGTACCTGCTCGAGCTGCTCTACCCCGAGCCGCTCGCCGACGAGGCGCTGCGCGACGCGACGCGCGAGTGGCTGCGCGACAACGCCGAGGCGCCCGCCGCGCTGCGCCGCATCGTCGCCGAGAACCTCTCGGGCATCGAGCGCGCGATCTCCGCTCAGGAGCGCGACGCGGAGGCCGACGGCGACGCCTGATGGTCGAGATCCAGAAGACGGGAGGGCCGCCCACCTTCTATGAGCAGGTGGGCGGCCGCCCGACCTTCCAGAAGCTCGTCGACGCCTTCTACCGCGAGGTGGCGGAGGACGAGGTCCTGAAGCCCATGTATCCCGAGGAGGACCTCGGGCCGGCGGCCGAGCGCCTCCTGCTGTTCCTCGAGCAGTACTGGGGCGGGCCGACGACGTACAGCGAGCAGCGGGGCCACCCGCGCCTTCGCATGCGGCACCAGCCGTTCCGCATCAACCCCGACGCGCGCGACCGCTGGCTGCGCTGCATGCGCACGGCCGTCGACGAGCTCGACCTGTCGCCCCTGCACCGCGAGACGCTGTGGGACTACCTCGAGCGCGCCGCGTTCGCGATGGTCAACACGTTCGAGCGCTGAGGCTCAGGATCCCGTCTCGCGCACGGCGGTCAGCCCGCTGACGGCGGGCCCGCGCGTCACGACGTGTCCGCGTGCGAGCGAGACGCGGGTCCAGCGCCCCGAGGTGAAGACGGCCGCCCGCTCCTCCCCCGCAATGAAGCCGAACGTGAACGCCGCGAACGCGACGCCGAGCGGCAGGCCGCCGAGGTCGTCGTCGGGCTGCCCCCACACGGATCCGCGAACGGCGCGCACGGCGTCCTCGCCCGCGTCGGTCGGCAACTGGTGCGCGACGGCAGCGATCCCCCACTGCGCGCGCGACGCGAGCGTCGCGGCGTCGAGCTCGCCCGTGCGCTCCCAGCCGCCGCGCGGCGGCGCGACGCCCGCCCACGCGGGCGACATCGCCTGATCCGGCAGCTCGAGCTGCGACGCGTCGGCCGCGGGCGAGAGCTCCGAGACGACGAAGTCGCACTCGAGCTCGGGGTCGGCGTGCAGCATGCGCATCGCGAGCACCGTGGGCGTGCGGTCGAGCAGCCCCTGGGGCGACAGCGCCGCGGCGGTCATGACGAGCACGCCGCGCTGCGCCTGCAGGCGCACGCCGCCGTCGCCCGTGCGGGAGGCGCGTCCCGCGAACGTCAGGGCGTCGCGCGCCGAATCGGGATCCGCCAGCACCAGTCGCTCACTCATCCTTTCTAGACTATGCGGGGGCGCGCGCACGAGGCCGCGCCCGAGCCCGATTCCGCCGGAGGAGCGCCGTGCACGACGTCGACATCCCCCGTGATCCGATCCAGATGCTGAGGGGCGTGCTCGCGCTCGACTCCTCCGACGCGCGCACGGACGAGGACATCTTCGTCGGCACCTCGCACCCCATGCCCTCCGGCCGAGTCTTCGGCGGTCAGGTCGTCGCGCAGTGCGTCACGGCCGCGATCCGCACGCTGTCGGACGACCGCGCGCCGCACTCGCTGCACGGCTACTTCCTGCGCCCGGGCGATGTGCGCCTGCCGATCACGTTCGCGGTCGATCGGATCCACGACGGACGGTCGTTCGCCAGGCGTCGCGTGCAGGCGTACCAGGAGGGCGTGCCGATCTTCAGCGGCATCATCTCGTTCCAGGATGACGACCCCGGCCTCGCGCACGCCGTCGCGATGCCCGACGTCCCGGGCCCCGACGAGGTGGGCGCAGCGCCGGAGGAAGAGCTGCGTGACGCAGAGCGGATCCTGCGTGCGAACCCTATCGAGGCGCGCCGAGTGCCGATCGGCGACGGCCTGCCGCACCAGGCGACGTGGGTGCGCATCCGCGAGCGCCTCGAGGACGACCCCGCACTGCACCGCGCCGTGCTGTCGTACATGAGCGACTTCACGATCCAGGAGCCGACGTTGCGCGCCCTCGGCATCTCGTGGCGCACGCCGGGGCTCAAGTCGGCGAGCCTCGACCACGCCATCTGGTGGCACAGGTTCGCCCGCGTCGACGAATGGCTGCTCTACGTCGCCGAGTCGCCGAGCGCGCAGGGCGGCCGCGGTATGAACCTCGGCCGGCTGTTCACCGCGGACGGCGAGCTCGTCGCGACCGTGGCGCAGGAGATCATGGTGCGCGTTCCCGACTCGCACTGACGCTCAGGCCGCGAGCGACGCCTTCAGGTCGCCTTCGAGCGCGACCCACGCGAGCATGGCGCACTTCACGCGCATCATGTACTTCGCGGTGTTCTGGAACGCCGCGGCGTCGCCGAGCGCCTCCGTCGGCTCGACCTTGCCGCGCGAGCGCATCATCTCGCGGAACTCGCCGATGCGCTCGAGCGCCTCGTCCCGCTCCGCGCCCGTCAGCAGCTCGCTCATGATCGACGCCGACGACATCGAGATGCTGCAGCCGTCGCCCTCCCAGGCGAGACCCGAGATGCGGCCGTCCTCGACCGTGATGCCGAGCGTGATCTCGTCGCCGCACGACGGGTTGAGCTCGTGGTGCGTGAAGGGGTGCGCGTGGGGGTCGCCCTTGCCCTCGGGCGTCTTCGCGTGATCCAGGATCAGCTCCTGGTACATGGCTTCGAGTCCGTCGCTCATCGATCTGCTCCAAAGAATCCGCGGACCTCGCCGAGCGCCGCCCGCAGCGCGGCGACGTCGTCGAGGGACGAGTAGACGCCGGCGCTCGCGCGCGTCGAGGCGGTCGTGCCGAGGGCCCTGTGCAGCGGCTGCGCGCAGTGGTGGCCTGTTCGCACCGTGATCCCCCTGTCGTCGAGGAACTGTCCGACGTCGTGCGCGTGCACGCCGTCGACGATGAAACTCGCGAGGCCCGCGCGGTATTCCCCGGCCGCCGGGCCGATGAGCCGCACGCCGGGCGTCGCCTCGACGGCCTCGACGAGCGCGGCGCCGATCTCGTGCTCATGGGCCGCGATGCGATCCATGCCGAGGGCACCGAGGTAGGCCGTCGCGGCCGCGAACCCGACCGTCTGGCTCACGGCCTGCGTGCCGGCCTCGAACCGCTGGGGCGCGGGCAGGAACTCCGCGCGCTCCATCGTCACGGTCGTGATCATGGATCCGCCCGTGCGCGCGGGCGGCAGCTCGTCGAGCAGCTCGGCACGGCCGAAGAGCGCGCCGATGCCGTTCGGGCCCAGCATCTTGTGTGCCGAGAAGGCGGCGAAGTCGACGCCGAGGCCCGCGAGGTCGACGGGCATGTGCGGCGCCGACTGGCACGCGTCGAGCACCGTGAGGGCACCGACCCCGCGCGCGATCTCGACGATGTCCGCGACGGGCGCGATCTGGCCCGTGACGTTCGACACATGCGCGAAGGCGATCACGCGCGTGCGGTCGCCCACGACGGCGCGCAGGCCGTCGAGGCTCCAGAGGCCCCGCTCGTCGACGGGGGTGTACCGCAGGCGCGCGCCGGTCTTCGCGGCGAGC
>Ga0079224_100003477_pt1 | contig 19942 bp, 8 predicted proteins | sample Stecom2015_FD_80414 | JGI IMG/M metagenome (GOLD analysis project Ga0079224, IMG submission 80414) | Agricultural soil microbial communities from Utah to study Nitrogen management - Steer compost 2015 | ecosystem: Environmental > Terrestrial > Soil > Agricultural land | place: USA: Utah...
ATAAGTGATCCTCAGGCGATGCAAAAGGCGAACAGAGCCTTGCATCGGCTCTATGAGATCGTCCATAGCAAAGACGTTATCAGCTACTACGAAGAAACAGAGCAGGATCTCGAGCGTGTTCTGAATATTTTCATTCGTATGAATAGTGGCGGTGTTCCGCTCTCCTATTCGGACCTATTGCTCTCTATTGCTGTGGCGCAGTGGGAAACGCTGGACGCGCGGGATGAAATCCATCGGCTCGTCGATGAGATGAACCAGATCGGCGACGGATTTACCTTTACCAAGGATCTGGTGCTAAAGGCCGGCTTGATGCTGTCCGACATCGGCAGTGTTGGATTTAAGGTTGAGAACTTCAATAAATCCAACATGGCAAAGCTGGAAGCTAATTGGTCGGCCATACGAGAAGCGCTGCTGTTATCTGTGCGCCTTTTCGCGAGTTACGGTTTTAATGGTCAAAACCTCCGCGCCAGTAGTTCCATCCTTCCAATTGCGTACTACCTGTATGTGAGAATGCCCGGAGAAGGGTATTTATCTCGCTCAGAACATGCGCAGGATCGCGAGAGTGTTCGGAAATGGCTGGTTCGCAGCCTTCTCAAGGCATCGGGAATCTGGGGGAGCGGCCTTGATACGTTGTTGTCCGAACTCCGAGAAGTGATCAGGGAGCATGGGCAGGAAAAATTCCCCACATCTGAAATAGAAGTTGCCATGAGCAGGCGCGGTAAAGGGCTTCAATTCAGCGAAGAAGAAATAGAGGAGCTTTGCGAGTTGGAGTATGGCGGCAAGTCGACATTTGCTTTGCTTTCGCTGCTCTTTCCCGGTTTCGATTTCTCCCAGCATTTTCATGTGGATCATATCTACCCCAAAGCTCGCTTCACGCGGGTACGACTGAGGAAAGCAGGCATTTCGGCAGAGCAGGAGGCAGACCTGATTGCCAAATCCAATCGTCTTCCAAATCTTCAGCTCATGGTTGGCAGCATCAACAATGAAAAGCGACAGAAGATGCCCCATGAATGGTATGCGATGCAGTGGCCGGACCCGGTCGCGCGTCAACAATATATGAGCCATCAGGCAATCGATGAGTTGCCTGAAACCCTTCTTGGTTTCTCCGCCTTTTATGACCGGCGTAAGGCCACGCTAAAAGCCCGTATTCAGCAAGTACTGAATTAAACGATAAGTAGAGCATTTATGAATCGCAGTGCATTGAAGAAGTATGCCCCTCAGGCGCGTAAAGATTTTATTGAAGCCGTTACCCAGCGTGCCCGCCGTCTCGGCCTTGATCCTGATCTCGCTGCTAAGGTGGAACAGACGGGGGAAGTCCTGCTGATTAACGGCCAGCCCTTCGAAGCCAAGATTGCAAAGCAGCGTGAGACCCTGGTTCAGCGGATCCGGCAGCAGGGCTTCGACTCAGTGATGGAAGCACTGGCCTATACCTGGTTCAATCGTCTGGTGGCGATTCGTTACCTGGAATTGCACGAATACCTGCATCACGGGTATCGGGTACTTAGTAATCGCGACGGCGGGTTACCGGAGGTACTGGAGCAGGCCCAGCATCTCGACTTACCGGGGCTCGACAAAGAACTAGTGTTAGAGCTCAAGATCGCGGGCAACAAGGATGAAGAGTTGTTCCGGGAAATCCTGCTGGCCCAGTGTCACTCTTTACACAGAGCAATGCCTTTCCTCTTTGAAGACCTGGACGATGCGACCGAGCTGTTGCTGCCGGATAACCTGCTGCGCACGGATTCTGTAGTCGCCAAACTCGTTAATGACATCGACGAGGGGGACTGGGAGCAAGTGGAAATCATCGGCTGGCTCTACCAGTTTTACATTAGTGAGAAAAAGGATCAGGTCATCGGCAAGGTGGTGAAGAGCGAGGACATTCCCGCCGCCACTCAGTTGTTCACCCCCAACTGGATCGTCCAGTATCTGGTGCAGAACAGTCTCGGCCGGCTCTGGTTGATGGCTAATCCCGGATCCAATCTCAAAGAAAAAATGCCCTACTACATTGAACCTGCGGAGCAGACTCCAGAGGTTCAGGCTCAGCTGGATGCCCTGATCAAGGTACGGATGGATGAAGATGGCGGCACCCTAAACCCTGAATCCCTGACCGTTCTCGATCCTGCCTGTGGCTCGGGCCACATTCTGGTGGAAGCCTACAACCTGCTGCGGGCGATCTATGAAGAGCGCGGCTATCGCCTGCGGGATATTCCACGGCTTATTCTGCAGAAGAACCTTTTTGGTCTGGACATCGATGACCGTGCCGCACAGCTCGCCGGTTTTGCTTTGCTAATGAAAGCCCGAGAAGACGACCGGCGCCTGTTCGAGGACCCGAGCAATCCCCCAATCCTCAACGTCGTGGCAATTCAGGACAGCAATGAGGTGCCGGAGAAAGACATGGCGGCGACCATTATGCAGTCCGCCATTGAGATCGAAGGAGGGGATGCGTTCCAGTCAGGGCAGTTGTTTGGAGGAGGGCAGCTTCAGACTCAGCACAGCTCGGGATTGAGTAAGAATGATATTCGGGAAATTATCCAGCTTTTCCAAAACGGCAAGACCTTCGGTTCTCTGGTCACTGTCCCGGACTCGCTCAAAGTCAAGCTTGGAAAGATTATTGAAGTGCTCAGGACGGTGGCTGAGCAGGGTGATGATCTGTCCCGTAGTTATGCGAATGAGGTGCTGAGGAAGTTTGCCTGGCCTGCAAGCCTCTTAGCAATGAAATACGATGCGGTGGTAGCGAACCCTCCTTACATGGGGGCTAGCTATCATATTAATTTAATTAAGGATTTTGTTCGCACGAACTACTCTGAGGCGAAGGCTGATCTTTACTCTGTATTTATGCTTCGCTGCATGTGGTTTGGCGCGCCCCATACAATCATCTCTTTGATGACACCATTTACGTGGCTATCGATCCGATCCTTTGAAAGTATCAGGCGGCATGTGTGTCTAGATAGGGAAATAATATGCCTTGTTCAGCCTGAATACCATGCATTCTTTGAGTCAGCATACGTTCCAATTTGCGCTTTTTCTATTAGAAATACTAATACCAACTCTATTGGTGTCTTCGCTGATTTGTCTCCTTATTATGGCGCTGATGTTCAAGCAGAAAAGTTTTTAGAGGTGACACTTGATCCAATGCATCCACAGAGGTATGAAAAAGTATCAAGTTCTTTTGTTAAACTTCCGGGAGGGGCAATACTTTTTGGGCTTGGTAATAATGCGTCAAATATATTATCTGTCTGCGAAAGAATTGGTGATATAGCCGATGTAACTGAAGGTGTAAAAACGGGCAATAATTCAAGATTTTTGAGGTCTTGGCAGGAAGTTTCTATTGGGGATTCTGTGATAAGTAATGGAGGTGAAAAAAAATGGGTTCCATATCATAAAGGAGGAGAGTATCGCCGCCGGTATGGGAATTTAGATTACGTAATAAATTGGGAGAATGATGGCGCCGAGATTAAGGCGTTTCCTAGCTCCGGTTTGCAGGGTAAATCGAATTACTTTTCTGAAGGTGTAACCTGGTCAAAACTATCAAGTAGTTACTTTGGGGTTCGTATTCTTCCGGAAGGTGTGCTGTTCGACTCTGGAAGTCCAGCTGTTTTTCCACACGATAAGAGTTTGCTATTACCTATCCTTGGTTTTTTGTCTTCTAAGGTGGCTTCTTTCTTTATAAAAAAGCTCAACCCGACTCTAAACTTTCAAGTCGGTAATGTGTCTTCTTTGCCGTTTCCTCTGGAAGCAATAAAAGAAAATATTAACGAAGTTAATGATCATGTTTCTCAGTGTGTCAGGATTGCAAAAGAGCTTTGGGATTGTTATGAGACATCTTGGGGTTTTCAGCAGCCTGAAATTCTAACGGTGATCAATTCAGCCGAGCTTATTGCAAAATGTTTTGAAAAACTTTGTCAGAATGAAAATGTTATCGTTAGTTTAATGCGAGGGCATGAGAGAGAGATAAATAAAATTTTCATCGATGCGCTAGAACTCCAAGATGAGTTGTGTCCAGACGTAGCTGCTGATCAACTTACAATAACGCGTACAGATCGTGTTAGGGGTATGCAACGCCTTGTTTCGTACGCATTTGGCTGCATGATGGGCCGTTATAGCCTCGACGAGCCCGGCTTGATCTACGCCCACAGCGGAAACATAGGTTTCGATCCCAGCCGCTACACGAAATTCCCGGCAGATGCCGATGGCATTATCCCCGTTACCGATGAACCCTGGTTTGAGGATGACGCTGCCGAGCGCGTCCGCGAATTTGTAGAGGTTGTCTGGGGCAAGGACACCCTGGTTGAGAATATGGAATGGCTGGCCGATAGCCTTGGCCGCAAGGCCGGCGAAACTGCCGACGACGCCATCCGTCGCTACCTGTCTGCCAGCTTCTTTAAGGATCATCTGCAGACCTACAAAAAGCGCCCAATTTACTGGCTGTTCTCCAGCGGCAAACAAAAGGCCTTCGAATGCCTGGTTTATCTGCACCGCTACAACGAGGGCACCCTGTCCCGTATGCGCATGGAATACGTCGTTCCCCTGCAGAGCCGCATGCAAGGCCGCATCGACCAGCTGGCAGAAGACATCAACAGCGCCGGCTCCAGTGCTCAACAGAAGAAACTGCAAAAGCAGCAGGACAAGCTCATTAAACAGCTTGAAGAGCTCCGCCGCTTCGATGAGAAACTCCGTCACTATGCAGACCAGCGCATCTCCCTGGATCTGGATGATGGGGTGAAGGTGAACTACGGCAAGTTCGGTGATCTGCTGGCAGAGGTTAAGGCTGTGACAGGTGGGAAGGAAGCGTAATTGCTTAGCAGACAAACATAAATTACATGACCAAGGAGCAGAGATGTCCCTAATCGAGTTCTTGAGGCAAAAAAGCTTTACCAGTTGTAACCGCATACATGTAACACCCAGCATCCCGCCAAAGCAGATGAGCAATGCGGTGGAGTCTTTTGGTTTTTCGGTTGATCCAAAAGAGGTTGTTGTGCTCATCGATAACACGATGTTTGGTAGTGGCAAGGATGGCTGCCTGATTTGCAATGACCGGATCATATTCCGTGAGGCCTTTGAAGACGCCGTCTCGTACTCCTTCACTGACATTGAAAAAATTCAGGCGGATGACAATAAGATCTTTGTCAATGGCAAAAAAGTCATGTCATTTAGTATGCCCGATAAGAAGGATATCCAAGTTGGATTTGGGCTACTCAATGAGTGGCTTTCTCGCCGAGCCAAAGGGAGTAATCCGCAACCGGTGAGTTGCCCGGAATCTTCGAGTGCGGAGCTGACCAGTGTCGAACTAACGAAAGAGCAAACCCGGGCTTTAATCACCTTTGTGGCGGAACTAGCTCAGCGCAACCCGATTGAGAGGGTTTATGTTAGGCCCCATATTCCCCCCAAAAAACTGGATGCTGCTATATCGTCTTACGGCAACAATATTGCTCCTTCTGATGTGGTCATACTTGTTGATGACACTCTGTTTGGTGGAGCAAAAGAGGGGCTGTTACTGTCGGCGGACCAGTTGGCTCTAAAGATGACATTTGAGTCACCTAGGTTGTTTTTCTGGAAGTTCGTTGAGTCTATTGCCATTAGCAAACGGGAGTTGTTCGTAAATGGACGTAAAGTGGGGCAGCTCACGCAGTTGAGTGACAAAGAGATAGGAAAACTGATTTCAGCCCTCAATGACGGTATTCAAGACGCTCGCTCTGCGCTTATGACTGGGGGGCAACAGGCTCAAAGTGGAAACGTAAGTGAATTAGGAGCTGTACCCGAAGTAGAGACCGCCGAGACGGCACCAGCAGGTGAGGATAGTATTATCGAATCGTCCAACAGTCGCTTGGTTGCAAAACATGATGACATTCAGTCAATGGTTGAGGCGGTAGAGGCAGAGCAGGTCGCTTCGGCTGCGCTTGTACTAGGCACTTCTGAAGAGATGAAGGGCGAAGTAATTCCTAAAGAATCATCAGCCAAAGCCAAACTAACAGGATATGTTACGAGTGCCATCGAGCAGCATAAAGATAAGATCATTCCGTTTTTAAAGGAGAAGGTAGGCGAGCTATCTATCGCAGCTTTGCAGGATGATTCCAACGTTGAAAGGCTGGCGGGGTATATTTATGCACTGCTTCCTGCAGTCGTAAGACTTGCCTTAAAGGAGCAGGTATTTACGCAGTTTGTGCTAGAGAACCGGGATAAGATTCTGGAAAGGATTTTGGTTGGTGAGTCTCAAGAAGAACAGTCACCAATAGCGCTGACTGAGTTAGATAGCGAACTTCAGAATGACCAACTGGATGCAGCTCCGGTACCAAAAAGGAGGCTCGCGGATTTCGCCAGTGCTACAAAACAGCAAGCCACACCCATGAATCTTGATGTTTACCGCACGTTATTGTCTGAGCTCGCAGATGGAGTCAAAGAAACGGAACATCAATTGCGTGGAGTAAATGCTTCACAGAAGAACACCGGAGAATTCCGAGCAGCGCTGCATAAGTATCGTGTTTTAAAGCTCGCTCACGGCGTGTTGAATTCCACTATGCGTTTTGCTGAGAGCATAGCTAGGCAAGCAACAGAGTGCAGCTCCCAAGAAACAAGCATCATACGAAGCGACGATGCTCAATTCGTATACCTTGCCTATGCTATGGCCGCTACTCGGGTTCTTTTGGTGCAGGAAGCAGGCTTCAACAAAGAGCAGGAGCTAGAGGTGACTGGGAGTCTTATACTGCTACTCATAATGCCCTATATGGAGCAAAACATAGAGCGCCCTGCTAAAAAAACTCTCAAAAGTGTCGCCAATCCCCTCGACGAAATTTCTACATCCGATCAGAAGAAGATGTTTAAGGAATTTATGGGGGAATTTCAGGCTTGGCTATTCGACAAGAACTTCGATGCATTGTTTTACTGCTTGGGATTCCGTCTCAGAGAGCTCATAGCCAAGAAGACTAATAGTGAGGATGCTGATCCACCTCTACAGGGCATCACGGATAAGACACTTCTGGAAAGCGCAGTCTTGACCATCAATGAAGAGCTAGAGCAACTCCTGATTGCTTACCTGGAATCTGCGCGAATATAGATATACGAGCCAACACTTAAATCATAGACGGTTCAATTCTCTTATTTTTGCTCCGCCGTATGACGCCGAGCAGACCCGTTAGTTATGTGCGATTGCCTGTCCTGCATAAAGCTAGGGGGGCCGTGGGTAAGTTGAGATGTAGAAAGGACGAAAGATGGAAACATACCGCGGTTATCGTATCAAGCAACGGAAGGGACTGGCGCACTGGGAGCCACTGATGGAGGAGTGGCTTCTTGCCGTCGAGCGCTATTGCCGGGTTACCGAAGGTGAGGATGCTCCGTACGCCTACAACGAACGAGCGAATGTAGGTTTATTGGCCGCTGCCGCATGGCGCTGTGGACGTGTCGCTCTGGAAGAATTTCAGTTCGAGAAGGGCGCCAAATATAGGCCAAAGTGGGCGGGTCGAGCCGATCTTTGGATGGCTTCTGAGGATACAGAGGAATTCGTAGAGGCGAAATTTTGCTGGGTATCACTTCAGAAACGTCGCGAAATAGCGGAGGTGGTTGGGCCTGCGATGCAAGCGGCAGTCAAGGATGCGAAAGCCTCAACGGGTGGAAATGGTGCCAAGGCTATTGGTGTTGGATTTTTCCCCGTCTACCTTCCTGCAAGCAGGGTTGAAGCCATCGACGATCTGATTCAGGCGATATTGGATGAGTTTAAGGAGGCCCCGCATCATGCCATTGCCTGGTGCTTTCCCGAGAGAATGCGTGAGTTCACTCCACGTGAAAATGTTCTTCCGGGATTGATTATGTTGGTGATGAACGCCGATTGTTGTTGAGCAACGGCGGCTGGTCTTAGTGCCGAACAAAACTGAGACCGTCAGCCTCTCGGAATCTGAGTTCAGGTATTTGCACACCTAGCGCCAGGCCTAACTGGGACCCATTCCTGTTAGAAAGATCGATCCAGAGGATAGCAGCGTTACAAAATTGGAGATGGCTATGGCGAAGAAAAAACTACAAAACGCCAATGTGATGATTGTGAGGCAGGAGCTCGGCTTTTCCGACAGCTGTTTTCCGCTGACGCTGGAACTTGCGAACCAGGTAAAGCCATTGATCAGCCCCCTATTGCCCCGGCGTTACGCCTGGCATTTCGAAGACCGAGTGGTACTGTGGCTGTCGGATGAGCTGGAACCGGACCTCAATGAATACTACAGGCGCTCAGGGCCTCCTTTCATTGAGAAATACCCGATCCAACGGGCAGAAAAGCTCGATATGCAACTGCTGCGCGAGCTGTGTGTCCGGTTGGAGATGTTGAAGCCGGGAATTCTGTCGCAGTCAGTCCCTCAAGGTGTTTAGGCGCCGACATCTCAAAACCTATTGATATAGAAATAGGTTTTTTACACAAAAGTACGATTTTGCTCTAGCTGAAGGGTTTTCATATGGAAGTTAAGTATTGGTCGGGTGGTTTAATGCTGCACGAGATAAATGCCATCGAAAAAATGGCCGCAGCCTTCGCCTCTCAGAACAGTGAAAATTCCAAGGCAAGGCGTCTTGAAGGGGCGTCGTTAGCAGCTCAGCTCAGTCAGCTTAAAGGCAGGGACAGTGGAATGATGTGGCCCTGGAAAGGGTATGCCGGATTTCGCTTCGCAGACAGCAAGGGATATGAGGGAGAGTACGATCTTGTCATAGTCACACATAAGAATGTTCTGATCATTGAGCTGAAGCATTGGAACAACGGAGAGATTACTTCGTATGGTGATCGCTGGTACTTGTCCGGCCAGGATAGGGATAGGTCTCCGGTCACTGTGACGCGGAACAAACTCTATCTGCTCAAAAGCAAGCTGAACAAATACAGGAACGAGCTTCCATCCAACCGTGTTCCTCAGATCGAGTATCGAGTGGTGCTCACGGGAAATGCAGGATATTCAAAGCTTCCTGAGGAAGAGAGAAAGCACGTGATGACTCTGGAAGAGTTTCTCGGGCTGACTGACGAGTTCAAGTTCAATAAGACGTTCAGGCCACATCCACAGGCGATGGGGCTAAACGAATATTTTTCCGTTTTCGATCGTATCATCAGTGACGGGCAGGTGAAACCGAAGCACCTTAAAGTGGGTGGCTATAAGGCAATAGAGGAGATCTTCAGACATCCGGAGGATGTCTATGTGGAATTTAGTGCTGTCAGTGAGACAAACAAGCGTGATGAAGCGCTGCTCAGGAAATGGGACTTTTCGAAGGTAGGAGATGCGGCAAGCAGAACCCAGGAAGGGCGGTTTCATATCGTTTCAAGGGAGAGGGAGGTTCTCAACTACATCAAGCACCACGACCACGAGCTGTATAAGTACTGCCTGCGATCTCTTACGCATGTAGCTCCAGAGGAGATCACGCAGGAATTCTCTGAGCTTTATGAGTTACCACCCAATCACCAGCGGTTTAACTCCTTTATTAACAGTCATGTCGAACGTTTTACTGAAGAAGAGCGGACCGTGCTGGTCAAGCTGTTACTCAATCAGTTCGCGCAGCTTCATAAAATAAAAATTGCTCACCGCGACATTGGTGCACATAGCATCTGGCTCTCCCCTAGTAAACAGAGCGCACTCTCAAGTTTTATTTCTGCTTACTATCAACCAAAGGGGACGGTGGGCCCCCAGAGAGAGGTGCTAAGTATAGGTAGCGTCCCTTTGCCGGAGGACCAGGAAAAAGAGCTCATTCATAATGCAACTCCATTTCATCGTGATGTTTATGCCCTGGGGATTCTTGCCTGGCTTATTCTGAATTCCCGGAGGCTGAGTGCAGAAGAGATAGAATCTGCGGTTGAAGATATACAGCAGAGTAATGGGTGGTACGCAGACGTATTGAGACGGGCTGTAGCTACAAACCCGTCAGATCGCTTCGCTAACGCAGGTGCCTTTCTGGATGCGTTCAATGAGCGACAGCCTAAAAATGAGACTGCGATTTTATTTGATGAACGGCTGTTAGAGCCGTACCGACATCAAAGTTTAAACCTGTACAAGGTTTACCCGGAGGACGAATCTTTGCATGAGAGCGACAGCAAAGAGATCTTCCGTTCAGACGACCTGGTCGTCAAGATCTGGAACAACGTTAGTTCGTTCCCTGACAAACCTCATCAGGGAGCACAGACACTTCATTTTCTTGAGCGGGTAGAAAGTCTTCAGAGCATTAACCCGAGCTACCTGCCTGCTATCCGTAATTTTGGCCTTGCGCCCAAAACTTCCTCTCTGTTTCTAGTCTCAGAATATGTCGACGGAGAAGGCTGGGAGCAGTTTGCTACCCGGGAGCTTGATGAGTCGATCAAACTACGAGCTGTTGGATTGCTGGTTGAGGCCCTAGAACACTTACATAGTCTCGACTTCTACCATGGTGATCTGCATCCGGGAAATGTGAAGCTCAAGCAGACTGATGATGAGCTCCAGCTATTTCTGCTAGATATTCCTGATTTTGCCTTGGGCGAACAGGAGGTGAAGAACCATCGTTACAGCCCATTGAATATTGATGGATGTAGTGCTTTTGAGAGAGACATCTTTGCGGTTCTGAGGATGGCTGCAGAGCTGCTAGAGATAGATTGGGATGATCCGAACTCCGAACTTTACAAGGGTATTGCGGACGTTATCCGACTGGAGCAGTTGGACGCACATGGCTTCATGTCCCTGGAGAGGTTCAAGGATGCTCTGAAAGCACTCCATAGTGGTGCAGAGAAGAGTGAAAAAATAGTCATTCATCTGAACCATCGGGAGTTTACTTCGCCGGTACATATCCTTCCTGATAATGGCAAGGTTTACGCGTCCATAAAGCCAAACGAAAGAAATAAAGCAGAGGCTCGTATCAGGCTAGCGGGTGTTGGAGGAAGTCTCGATTTTATTTTTGATCCGAGGGCGGGTGACGTTACTGCTGTGTTCAGGCCCAGGATCAAGGAGTCAGTTCATTACAAGGAAGCCGAAGAGAGCGATCTGCAACTGAATGTCGTCCTGGAAATTGTTCCCGACAAATATCGGGAAACTCAGGGGTTGAGCGACTTCCTAAAGAACTATGATGGCTTTATAGAGGCCGTGAACAGTTGCCTGGCGGCCGCATCTGTGAATGTAGATGAACCTTCCCAAGCGGAGGAGGTGCCCGAAGATGCGCCTTCGCTTATAAACGAAGCGGAACCTCTGCCCGTTCGTAAGTCAGTCCGTACTGATGCTCTCTGGAAAGCCATCATGGATACGGAATCTGAAGCGCTTCCATCTATTGAGGTATCGGATGAGCCAACCCTTAGTCGGGATCGTGCCGAACAAATCGTACCTTACTCGAGTGAGCGGGAGGTTCTGGAAAGCTACAAAGCTGACGACAGAATTGAACTGGTACGCCTTGATGATGATCGGGACTTTGTCGTAGGCATAGTGAATCTTGCTGCGTCTACTGGCGCCCTCCTTCGGATCAGTTACAAGCCAGGCCGTGCAGGGCAAATTTCAGTCGGGGAAAGGCTCTATCTTAGGACGTCAAAGGACAAGGCTTCCTATCTGCGCAGAAAGAACGCGATGCAGCGCCTGCTCGACCGTAATGGAGTTATAGGTAATCTTATTGACTACTTTGAGCCGCGCCATGAAGTCGCGCCCAAGGAATACTCAAAACCGCCGACTGAAGCTGACTTTGAACGCTATGATCGAATTGAGAAAGGGAACAAAATCAGCCTTAATGATCGTCAGCGAGAGGCTTTTAGAAAGCTTGTCACTCTCGGCCCTTTGTCAATGTTGCAGGGGCCTCCAGGTACAGGCAAAACAGAGTTTATAGCTGCTTTTGTGCATTACTTGCTGGCAAATGAAAATGTGCACAACATTTTGTTGGTAAGCCAGTCTCATGAGGCTGTGAATACTGCAGCAGAACGGATAAGGCTGCACTGCAGCCGTTTAGGTACGCCACTTGATCTCGTGCGTTTTAGTAATCGTGAAAACGCGATTTCTGAAGGCCTTCAGGATGTCTACTCCCGCGCCCTCATCAATGAGAAACGAGAGTTGTTCAAGGCAGAGCTAGCCCAGCGGGTGTTGGCTTTACGTAAGACTCTTGGAGTTCCAGAGGGTTATTTGCTTGACTTACTAGAAGCCGAGCAGCAGGTCATAAACGTTGCAAGGCAGCTGCAAAGACTAATTGCAGACCAGGCCGAAGAAGGCTTGAGTTCCGAAGAAAGAAAGTACATCCAGCAATATGCGTCCTCGCGGAAAGAGGAATTGCTAGAGTTGCTGGCTAACCACTATGGGCTTGACGAAGATTCTCTGTCGGATCTGGAAAACTTGCCCCAGCTTATTCGAAGCAAAATCGCCAGACAGCACAATATTGATCCTCATGAGGCAAGACGTGCTCATTCCTTATTGGCGTTATGCCAGGACTTCATAGATCGGCTGACTAACGAGAGGGTTAATTACGATGAGTTTTTGGCTAGGTCTAGAACACTGGTATGTGGAACCTGCGTGGGAATCGGTCTGCCCCATTTGGGTGTAGCGAGAAATAAATATGACTGGGTAATCGTTGATGAGGCAGCGCGCTCCACCCCAAGTGAGCTTGCAGTGGCGATGCAATCTGGCAAGCGCATACTGCTGGTAGGAGATCACAAGCAGCTTCCACCTCTGTACGAAAAAGCCCACGAATTGGCGATTGCCCGAGAACTGGGCGTATCACGCTACAGTGATGAGTTTGAAAGCGCTCTTAGAGGGGACTTCGCACGCGCCTTTGAGTCCAGCTATGGAAATAAGGTGGGAGCCCGCTTGCTTGTTCAGTATCGGATGCTTAAGCCGATCGGGGATCTTGTTTCAGCCACTTTTTATGATAACGAACTGGAAACGGGAGAGAGGCCTGTTCCAGAAATTTTTTCTATTGCACCTGATAAGCTCTCAGCAGTTGTTACGTGGATAGACACTAGCCCTATGGGAGCTAGAGCTCACCATTCGGAAGACAAGGGGCCTAGTATCTATAACGCATGTGAAGCAGATCAGATTATTGGCCTGCTAAAAGAGGTCGAACGCAGTGAGGACTTCTGTCTAGGGTTAGAAGAGCTCGTTAAAGAAGGGGAGGCAGCAATCGGGATAATTTGCATGTATGGTGAGCAAAAACGCCTGATCAAGAAGAAGTTCCAGGAGCAGGTTTGGCGTGACAGTTTCCGGCGCATGGTGAAGATCGATACTGTTGATAGCTATCAGGGTAAGGAGAACCGAATCATCATAGTTTCTGTCACTCGTAATTCTGATGATAGAAAACCGATGTTTCTGAAGTCAGACAACCGGATAAATGTTGCTATGTCTCGAGCAATGGATCGGCTGGTGATAGTGGGGGCTACACAAATGTGGACCGGTGGAAATTCAGGTTTGCCACTCGGGAGGGTAGCGTCATACATGCAGGAGTCACAGGACCGGGCTCATTACCGCTTCATCGCTGCACAGAGCAGCAACCGTCAGGGGAACAGACGATGAGCCAAAAGAAGCTTGTTCCATTTCAGGAGTTGGACTTTTGCCTGCCGGTCCAACGATTTCGTATCGAATATTCATTAATCGAGCGGAACGACTTGTCGTTCGTTCGCGAATTTGTGTTGCGCCTCTTATACATATCTGCACAGGGTGTTGAGGAAATCGCCAAGTTCTTTGGATTTACAGGGAAGGAGGTAAAGGTTGCCTTGGCCGATCTGTTGGATAAAGGTGATATTGGATATTTGCCGGACGGCCGTGTTCATTTGACAGCGAAATCTCGAGCCTATTTCGAAAGTGGATCAGAAGAACGGCCTCAGATTAATAAGATTGTTGATGACAGGCGGTCTTTTCATTTTGACCTGTTGTCCTTTAATTATGTGAGCTCTGACGTAAGAAGCTCCGATGGGAGAATGTCTTTTAGATTGCAGGCTGACAGTGAATCTCGCACCAATAGCGAAGAGCGGGCGCGTAAGGCATTCCAAGACCGTTTTTATGAGATTTATGACTCCGGAGACATAAAACCAGTAGATAGCGGTAAATCCGAGCGTCCTGATATCTACAAAATAAGTGATGTTTACAAACAACGTGAAGCCGTTTTCAGATTCTCACATACCTTTTACATTGACCCGGAAACAAGTGCGACTGAACGCAGTGAACTGAATTATTTGAAGGATCAGGAGCGAATTATTGCAGAAGTCACTTCTGTACTTGATCAGGCGAGGCAGGGGGATAATATCCGTAGTATCGCAGCTGCAGCAGACCGTTACGCAGATACCCTGGCACTAAGTGCATTGTCTGTAGATGGGCTGAACATCGCAGACCTTCTGATTGAGCAGGCTATTGCTAAAGATAAAGTTGAAGACCGCCAGTTCTTTTTTGGTTCGTTAACCCTGCAGAGAAACTGGGACAAAGTTAACCACTTGCTCAAGATGCACAAAGAGCGCATCAAGTCAGCGGGGAAGGATTCTTTGCCTGAGTTGTTATGGTTAGCGCCATCAAACAATTTCTGGGGGAAGACCGAGAGGATCAAGGCATGCCTCTCTGACATCGTCTCGTCTGAGAAGTATTCGAAGAAGGATGGAGAGAGAATCCTGGAAGCGAAGATATTGCTTCCCCTAGACGGAAAGGATGATCACAAAGGTAAGAGGTTCTGGCTGACGGAGTTTTCCCAGTATAGGAATTATCTGCACGGCTTTGTACCGTCTCTTTACGGGGGGGATGTCGAGATTATTTGCTTGTCTGACTGTTTTGCAGTCATCACCTATCATCTGTTTCAACCTGGCCGCTTTCAGCTGCCTGTCCCTTTTGGCTTCATGACTGAAAACAAACGTTTGGTTCAGCAAATTGAACAGGATGTCGCATCTAGTTTGTCTGAGTACACATCTGATTTGACCAAGCGCTACCTCGGAAAACTGGAGGAGAAGCAGGCTCGCAACCGATAATGTCCAATCCGGTCAAGTTTAAATCAGCAGCAGAACCCGTACTGTAAGTACACTTATGATTTTGTTTGGGCAGAGAGAATATCACTGTGCGGCTGAACCATACGTGTAGGAACGCCCACAAAAAAGAGAAAGGATCCGGTTCTGAAAGTCGTACAGTCAGAGCAATTTTGGATAACTGGAAAAAAGGCAGGATGTAATGCCAGATCAGCAGTCACCGCAACTTGAGCGCATCCAGGCAAATCTGAAAAATCTTTTTGCGGAACATCCTGTCATCTGGTGGGAGGATCCTGAAGGGGAGTTTGAAGAGCTGCTGGATTCCCTGGATCTTGGAAGCGTCGAGATTCTTCGTCGTGCAGAGGTTCCTGCACTGGCGTTGAAGCACCGAGTCGAGCTTGAAAGTACTGGGAGCTCTTTTCTGATTTATGAAAATCAGGCGCCTCCAGAGCCGGAGCAAGACTGGCTTTTGGATATTCGATTGTATGCCAAGCCATTCTCGGCAGATCGGACTTCGATGCTCCTGCAGGAGTTAGGCTTGCGACAGCATAGCCTGCGGGACCACTTGCGCCAACGAGCAAAATTTCTTGGTAGCAAGGACCGGTTCAGTCGCCTTAAGAAACTGGTGCTACCTGACGATGATGAGCAGGATCTGGACCTGAAGATTCTGGCGGTACTGGCTCGGGTCGAACAGCCAGAACTTTTTACAGTTCTCACGGCGATCTTTTCGTCCTTGGTGGATTCCGAGGTCTTCGAGCAGTCCCTTATCTGGGAGGCTATTCAGAAGAATGAGATGGTGCCGACTTTCTGGCATCTGATGAGGACAACGTTCGGATATCAGCATGCAGAGCCCGGGCTGGAGCACTTTCTGATCCGCTTGTTTGCTACTGATCTTGGACATGCGCTGAATTCTCAGCTGCCTGATGACTTGAGGTCCCTGCAGCTGCCTTCTGGCAAATCTGCCAATGTGGCAGTGTTTCTATCGCAGTGGAGAGACAGCACGTTGAGGCAGGAAGCGTACGATCATCTGGCTATGCGGGTAGCCGTTGATCTGAGGCCTCAGGAACGATTGAGCAGTGTGTCTCTTGATGCGTTGATGTCCATTAACACCTTTGTTGAGGTAGAGAAGTACATCGCGTACAGGCTGCGAGATGAGGTTCTTTCCAATAGGAGTGCTGGCGTTGGAGCAATGCTGCGGGGCTGGGTCAGCCGTCGTATGGATGGTTATTGGGCTAACAAGCGGTGGCCGGATAATGATTTCGCTAACCGATCAGTAATGCATGCATATTATCGATCCTTAATTGCTGCATCGGAATTGCTTGAGCTTCGGCTGAACTATTCGGCTGGCTTTTCTTTTGTTTCTGCGTCCGATTGTTACGAGGCCTACACTCGGGATTTATACCGGTTCGATCAGCTGTATCGGATCTATCACGAATACGCGGATACCGTGTATGCACGCAGTCCCGATGCTCTTGCCATTCTGACGGATCGGGTGGAGCAGGATTACCTGAACGGTTTCTTGCAGCCACTGGCACAAAAGTGGGGGGCATTTCTGGAGGCGGGCTTACTGCAGAAATGGCACTTGCCAGACGTACCTTCTCAGCAGAATTTCTATGAGCAGCAGGTCGGTCGCTACGTCGGTAGCGGCGATGATAAGCGTATCTTCGTGGTGATTAGTGATGCTCTGCGTTATGAGGTAGCACAGGAGCTGACCGAAGGGCTGAATAGCAAATATCGCTTTGCCGCAGACCTGAAAACACAGCTGGGAGTTCTTCCGTCCTACACGAAGTTGGGGATGGCCAGTTTGTTGCCCCACAAGGAGCTGAGATACAACGATAAAGGCTCAGTCCTGGTAGACGGGCAAAGCAGCGATGGGATCGATGCTCGTAATAAAATCTTAGGATCGGCACAGGGGCTGGCAGTAAGAGCTGAAGAGTTCCTGGAACTAAATAAAACGGCCGGACGGGACTTGGTTAAGCCTTACCGCGTTATCTATATCTATCACAACCGGATTGACGCAGTAGGAGATTCAGCGAGCACTGAAACCAGTACCTTCCGCGCCGCTCGAGAAGCTATTGATCAGCTTTCTGCAATTGTGAGCCGCATCATTAATAGCCTTAATGGCCACCACGTTCTGATCACCGCCGATCATGGCTTTTTGTACCGTGACTCAGCTCCGGATGGACTGGATAAGAATGCGCTGAAAGCAAAGCCTGCCGGTACTATTGTTGCGAAGAAGCGGTATCTGATAGGTCATGATCTGGGCACTGTGGATCAGGCTTACTGCGGATACATTCGAGACACTGCGGGTATCGCGGATGATATGATGTTCTGGGCTCCGAAAGGAGTAAACCGTTTCCACTTTGTTGGTGGGGCCCGTTTCGTTCATGGTGGCGCCAGTTTGCAGGAAGTGGTGGTGCCGATTGTACAAGTCCGGCACCAGCGTGGACACAAGGCAAAGGAAACAGAAATCCGGAAGGTCGGCGTGACGCTTCTGGGCAGCAATTTCAAGATTACAACAAACCGGTATATTTTCACCTTGCTGCAGACGGAACCGGTTTCTGAACGTATCCAAGCGGCTGTTTTGCGAGCCGGGCTATTTGATGAGGCCGGAGACCCGGTTTCGAATCTGGAACAGATTACTTTCGACAGTGAATCACCCAGTATGGACCAGCGTCAGAGCAAGGTGGCTCTGACACTGTTAAATCGCCCGTTTGCAGCACATGAGCGCTATTTCTTCAAGTTGATTGATGCGAAAACTGAAGATGAGCGTTTTCGAATTGATGTGAGAATTGACCTGGCATTTACCAATGACTTCGATTTCTGAGATTGAACCAGTGGATCTGGATGCTCGCTTGAACCAGCATTTTGCCGGGAAAGTAGTCCGAAAGGATCTGACCAAGCGCTTGAAAGAAGGAGCTAACGTTCCGGTTTACGTGCTTGAGTACCTGTTGGGTATGTATTGCGCCTCGGACAACGAGGAGGTCATTGAAGACGGCCTGAATACGGTGAAGCGAGTTTTGGCTGAGAACTACGTGCGTCCTGATGAAGCGGAAAAGGTTAAATCCCGTATCCGGGAACGCGGCAGCTTTAAGATCATTGACAAGGTGACGGTACGACTTAATGATCGGCGCGATACATACGAGGCTTTGTTTTCCAATCTTGGCGTAAAGGACGCGGAGATTCCGGGCCGTTATGTGCAGCAGTATGAGAAGCTTCTTGCTGGCGGCATTTGGTGCATTGTGACGGTCAACTACTTCTTCGAGGAAGGCTCAAAAGGTTCTCCATTCTCGGTGGGAGACTTGAAGCCTATTCAGATGCCGAACATGGATCTGAACGGCTTATTGGAAGCGCGTAAGGCGTTTACAGAAAGTGAGTGGATGGATGTTTTGCTTCGTTCTACGGGAATGGAGCCTGCTAACTTTGATGAGCGGGTTAAATGGCATCTGTTGACGCGGATGGTCGCCTTTGTCGAGAACAACTATAACTGCTGTGAGCTGGGGCCGCGTGGAACCGGGAAGAGTCACATCTACAAGGAGGTCAGCCCCAACAGTATTTTGGTTTCCGGTGGCCAGACGACCGTCGCAAACCTGTTCTACAACATGGGACGGCGTGTGGTTGGCCTTGTCGGACTCTGGGATGTGGTGGCATTCGATGAAGTAGCCGGAATTTCCTTCAAGGACAAAGATGGTGTCCAGATTATGAAGGATTATATGGCTTCCGGGTCCTTCGCTCGCGGGCGTGATTCAGTTGCTGCTTCGGCCAGCATGGTTTTCATCGGAAACATTAATCAGCCGGTCGATACTTTGGTCAAGACAAGCCATCTGCTGGCGCCATTTCCGGATGCAATGATTGATTCCGCCTTTTTCGATCGTTTTCATTCCTATATTCCGGGATGGGAAATCCCCAAAATGCGCCCGGAGTTTTTTACCAACCGCTATGGCTTGATTACTGATTATCTTGCAGAGTTTATGCGCGAGATGCGCAAGCGCAATTTTGCCGATGCGATCGATCGCTTCTATAAGCTGGGTAACAACCTGAATCAACGGGACACGATTGCAGTACGTCGTACGGTTTCTGGCTTGCTAAAGTTGCTTTATCCCCATGGCGAGTTTGATAAAACTGCAGTCCAACAATGCCTGGAGTATGCGTTGGAAGCCCGGCGGCGAGTCAAGGAGCAGTTAAAGAAGATCGGTGGGATGGAGTTCTATGATGTGCACTTCTCCTACATTGATCAGGAAACCATGGAAGAAGTTTTTATCAGCGTTCCGGAGCAAGGCGGAGGAAGTCTGATTCCGGAAGGGCAGGCAAAGCCGGGCGTAGTTCACCTCGTCTCAAATGGCTCATCTGGTCACCTGGGGCTCTACCGACTGGAAACGCAGGTAACAGCCGGTAATGGAAAACTGAATACATCGGGCCTCGGTTCCAGTTCGGGCGCGAAGGAGTCTGTGAAGGTCGCATTCGATTATTTCAAAGCGAATGTTACCCGTGTTAGTGCAGGTGCCAAGGCTTCTTCCTTTGACTATCACTTGCATGCAGTTGAGCTGCATAACACCGGAGCAGCGAAGGCAATTACCCTGGCTAGCGTAGTTGCGTTTTGTTCTGCGCTGCTGCAAAAGCCGTTGCAGCCACAGATGGTAGTGCTAGGAGATATGAGTCTGGGGGGGAATATTATTCCTGTTGAGAACCTGGCCGAGTGCATGCAGGTTGCTTTTGATGCCGGAGCCAAGAAAGTGCTGCTGCCGATGGCAAGCGTTACAGACATTCCCAGTATTCCAGGTGAACTGTTTGCGAAGTTTCAGACGTCTTTTTACAGTGATCCAGTGGATGCAGTATTTAAGGCGGTTGGACTTAACTAAGCCTGCTGCGTGAAATGTAAGCTATGTACGTTGAAGGTGATCCAAGATCCAGATGCGCTTGGCTCCCTCTACCCGAACTGTAAAAGGTAAGCGTCCGGTAATCCCATCTTGAGCTCCGTGGCGGATACGCCAGGATAGTGTCCACTTATTTTTAAGTGGACACTTAACATGACCCACGCAAGCGTAACCAAGCCCTATCAAAAACGTC